>Ga0075120_10002039_pt1 | contig 14967 bp, 6 predicted proteins | sample AntAceMetag02UKL_FD_69792 | JGI IMG/M metagenome (GOLD analysis project Ga0075120, IMG submission 69792) | Saline lake microbial communities from Ace Lake, Antarctica - Antarctic Ace Lake Metagenome 02UKL | ecosystem: Environmental > Aquatic > Non-marine Saline and Alkaline > Saline | place... | reverse complement strand
ATACGCGTGGTGTGCGAGATCATGCAGAAGGACTGGTCGGGCGGATCAGCAAACTTCGACAACATTTCGCTGGAGGTCGTTCCCGAGCTGGTCGGTACGCAGGACGTGGAGCGTGTAATGCTTGCTGGAGCCATCGATCCGGGGGCGCTAGACACCGTTCATTTCACTGGCGACCTTGTGCTGGACTGGTCGACGCAGCTTCAGATGGATCTGGGTGGAACAAATAATAATCCGCGGCTTGACCGGTTGGATGTGGCGGGGTCGTGTACGCTCGCGGGGAGTCTGGACATCAATATGGTGAAGGCTTTCCCGGCATACATCCCCCGTGTTTCGCACACGCTGGAAATCATTCGTGCGAGTAGCGTGGACGGTGTATTTCACTCATTTTCGAGTCCTTCCGGCGAGGGTGGCAATGGGGCGTTCTCTGTGGTTATCTCCGCGACAAATGTTGTTTTGCAGACGATTCATGAGCTCGATAGCGATGGCGATGGACTGCCAGATTACTGGGAGCAGGAACATTTCAACTCCGTTCTTGGAGCAAGTACAACGCTGGATGTAGACGGAGATACGCTCGACAACTATGACGAGTATATCAGCGGCACCATTCCGACGAGCGACTTGTCCGTGTTCAGGGTGAGCGACATTGATGCATCAGAGGAGGGGCGCGTCATCAAATGGCCGTCGGTCGAGGATCGGGTTTATTCGGTCTACAGTTCGACGAACCTCATGGTGCCGACCTGGGAAATGCTTGCAACGAATATGGCGGCCACTCCGGCGGAGAACGTCTACACCGACGAGGTGAATACGGCGGAAGCGGTCTTTTACAAGATCACGGTAGAAAAGCCCTAGGCGAAGCGCGAAGGTTCCTGGCACATGAAATCATTTATACAGCACGGTTTGTCGTGGTCGGAATATGGTGTGGATTATGTCCGCATTTTCGACAACGGATACACAGTTCTCGGTGGATCCGCAGTATCGGCTAATGAGTCGCTGGGTATGAATAGGAGTTTGCATGAAAAATAAATTGTTCTACACAGGTTTGGTGTCGTTGGTTGTCGCACTGGGCGGTTTTTTGATGGGCTTCGACGCCGGCGTCGTTTCGGGGGCAAATCCGTTCTATAAGGAATACTTTGGTCTCAACGACTGGTCGCTGGGGTGGTCGGTCGGCTGCCTCACTTTCGGCGCCATGTTCGGCAATGCGATTGCCGGTCCGTTGGCCGATCGTTTTGGCCGCAAGCCGGTGCTCAGCATGGCGGCGCTATTTTATTCGGCTTCGGCCATCAGCTCCGCGCTGGCAACCGATTTTACCTTTTTCATTGTCGCCCGCATGCTTGGCGGCGTGGCCGTGGGGTTGGCACTGCTAATTGCACCGGTCTATATCGCCGAGATCGCCCCATCGAAACTGCGCGGCCGGTTTGTCTCGTTCAACCAGCTCAACATCGTGATCGGTTTCTCCGCCGTCTTTTTTGTGAACTACTACATCCTCAAGCTGGCCGAATCCGGCGCACTTGAATTCCTTAACAAGCCCAACTGCTGGCGATGGATGCTCGGCGCCGAAATCGTGCCAGCCCTGCTCTATTTTGTGTTTCTGTTCTTTGTGCCGCGCAGCCCCCGCTGGCTGGCACAGCACGGCCGAGCGGACGAAGCGCTTGCCGTATTGAATAAAGTGGTCAGCACTGAAGAGGCCGTCGAGTCACTCAACGCCATTCAGGAACACATCGCGAAAGACAAACAATCCAAACCCAAATTTAGTGAGCTGTTCAGTAGTCACATGCGTTTTATCATTTTCATTGCGCTCGGTCTTGGTTTCTTCCAACAGATCACCGGGATCAACGCCATCTTTTTCTATGCGCCGACCATCTTTGAAAAAACCGGAATTACCCAGGAAAGCGCGTTTATGCAGACCATCATCATCGGGCTGGTTAATCTCGGTTTCACCGTGCTGGCGATCTACATTATTGACCGCTTCGGCCGCAAGCCGCTGTTGCTGATCGGCACGGCCGCTATGGCGGTGTGCCTATTCACCAACGCGTGGGCGTTCCATTCCGCCACCTATGTGTTGACGGAAGAAGCGGTTCAGGAACTGCCCGCAGACCTAAAGGCATCGTTGGTTCCAATCATTGGAAAAACCTATCACTCGCAATCTGATTTCACCGACACGCTGGCTCAGGCAGGAGCCGCCGAACACGGAGCGGATCTGGTAAACCCGTCGATGAACATCAGCGCCCGGCTCGTGCTGTTTGCTATCATGGGCTACATCGCCGCCTTCGCGATCTCGCTTGGTCCGGTCATGTGGGCGATGTTCTCGGAAATTTTCCCGAACCGTCTGCGCGGTCTCGCGATTTCATTGGCGGGTCTGTTCAACTCGCTGATCAGCTACGCCGTGCAGCAGATCTTTCCGTGGGAGCTGGCGACGCTGGGTCCGGCCGGTACGTTTATGATCTTTGGAATTTTCGCTACACTCGCCCTGATCTTTACCATCAAGTTTATTCCGGAAACGAAGGGTAAGACGCTTGAAGAACTTGAAGAAATCCTCATCAGGAAATAAGGAGCTCCCATGTTTATAAAATCAGTTCTCATCGTCGCTGCGGCGGTTTCTCTCATCGGGCCGCGAGCCATGTCCATGGAAGTAACCGTCAACGGTTCGGAGTTGCAGGAATCCGTATTTGAGGTCGAGATCCCGGCCGCGGGGCGCTACCGCGTCGAGGTTTCCGCCAAGGGCAGTGCGACCTTGAACATCGAAGATTATATTCATAACAAAGACGGCCGCAACTATAGCATTACGGGCACCATGCCGGTCAGCTCGCCCGACGACTTCAGGATTGTGTCGAAGGACGGTTCTCCGCTGAACGTGGGCCGTCACGACATGAAGCTCAACATCAACGACGGCGATGCTTCCATTGAGTGGATCAAATTCACGCTACTGAAAGAGCATGAATTAACGCCTTATACGCTGACGCAGAATACCGAGGGCGACGAGTGGTCGCTAGTGTGGTCGGACGAGTTCGATACCGATGGTGCGCCCGATCCGAAGGTCTGGGCGTACGACATCGGCGATTGGGGCTGGGGTAACTACGAAGAGCAATACTTTACCGAAGGCCGACTCGAAAACGCCCGTTGCGAAAACGGCCGCCTCATTGTTGAAGCGCGTAAGGATCGTGAAGATGGTGGATGGACATCCGCTCGGCTCACGACGCGCGGCCGTATGAGCCTGCTCTATGGCAAGATCGAATTCAGCGCCTTGGTCACGGCCGGTGATGGCAACTGGCCGGCCGTATGGTTGCTGGGCGATTCCTATCGCGACGAAGTCTCCTGGCCGTACTGCGGCGAGGTGGATATTTTGGAAACCGTCGGGCGTGAAATCGACGATGAAACCGGCGACGGCACGGCCCATTTTTCCATCCATACACGTGCCTACTATTTTAAGCAGCATAACGAGATCAAGGCCACGAAGCAGATTAAGCAACTGGGCGGAATCTTCCACACCTATGCGCTGGAATGGACGCCCGAGGCCATGAAAATATTTTTCGATGGCGAGCATGTCTATACCTACGATAAGAACGCTAACGAACGCGAATTCCCGTTCAACGAACCACAAAATCTGATCCTCAATATGTCCATGGGCGGTGGTATGGGCTGGGGTATTGATTCTTCGCTGACCGCCGAACGTATGGAAGTTGAATATATCCGCGTCTACGGTCGGCCATAAGAATTTTTATATGAAAAAAAGAGTCATATCCGCGGTAGTCATGATGATGGCGGCGTCGTTGGTTTCGGCCGATGTGTTCTGGGACTGTGCGGGAAGCAGCCCGTCAAGCGAAGGATGGACCGTGACCGGTGGCGCATGGGAAGGGCAAATCTCCAACCAGGGCGACTGGCTGGGAACGCAGATTTCAACACCGGACTCCAATGCATGGGGGATGAGCGTATGGTGGAACAACACGCAAAGGGCCCAGCGTTTTTTCGGCACGGCGCTCACCGCCACCAACACTTTTGAAACCCGCTTCAAATACAACAGAAATAGCCCCGCCGATGCCGGAGGGTTCTCCATCAAGCTGCTGGATGCCGCGACCAACAATGTGGTTGATATGTGGGTTTTTGACGACACCTTCAACGGTTGGAACCCGGGGGCGGGATCGAGCGTTGATTCCGGGGTGAGCTGCATCGACAACCAGGAATACCTCTACCGGGTTTCCATGCCGAACGCCACGGACACGACGGTGGCTATCTACGCCCATGTGGGCGGCGGCATGTTGAGCAATGTCTGGACAACCACCCTCACGGGGGCTTCGCTCACGAATGTGCTGGGCATGGCCGTGACGGTCACCGATGTGGGTGACGACGGCAGCGAGGACAAAATCCTCTGGAATAAGGCCTATGTCTACAGTGGCGAAGGCCCCGACTACTATGGGGCGTTCGAAACGAATTCTAGGGTTTGGAAGTCGAGCGCGGCGGGCGGGTTGCAGGTGGTCCGGCAGGCGGATATCGAACTCAAGACGGGAGGCGGAACCAACAGCTATCAACTGTTGATCCAGCCCTACAAGCAGTACCAGGCCATGGTCGGGTTCGGCGCCTCGATGACGGAAGCGTCCTCCGTTCTCATTGCCAACTCCCCGGACCGGGACCAGATCATGGAGGAACTATTCGATCCGGAGGACGGGATCGGCATCTCGCTCGTCCGGATCCCCATGGGGGCCTGCGATTTTTCAACGAACCTGTGGTCCTACGAGGACGTACCCGGACAGTTTACGATCGCGCGCGATCTGCAAAACACCATTCCCCTGCTCAAGCAGGCGCTGGCGCTCAATCCCGATCTTCAGTTCATGGGAAGCCCTTGGTCGGCACCGGCCTGGATGAAGACCACCGGAAGCATGCTGGGCGGCGGGTTAAACGAAGAATACCTCGACGAGTATGCACAATACTTTGTCGATTTCATCCTGGCCTATGAGGCCGAGGGGCTGCCGATTTGGTCCATTACGGTGCAGAACGAGCCGTTGCACTGCTCGACGACGATGCCAACGATGCTGATGTCCGGCTGGCTGTCCGGCATTTTTGTCGAGAAGCTCGGGCAGGTCTTTGACGCCAACGGGATCGACACGAAGATCATTGTGTACGACCATAACTACGGCTCGGGAGTCGAGTATTTGAACACCCTCTATGCGAATGCGGCGGCCTATTCGTATATCGAAGGCTCGGCCTGGCACGCCTACGCCGGCGAAGCGGACTCAATGGGCGAAATCAGCCGGGCCTACCCGGACAAGGGCGTGTTCTTTACCGAGCGGACCGGCGAAACCACCGAATCCTATCCCTCTAAATTCCACTATTTCATGCAGACCATTTTTCATGCCGCCGCAATCAACGGCGCCAAAACACTAATGGCTTGGAACATCGCCCTCGAAGACGGCTGCCCCCGCTTGCCCTCGGTCTGGTGGGATGCTGGCGCCGGGCTATTGAACTTCGCAGGCGGATCCTACCAGTTCGATGCGGAATACGCGGCGGTGGGGCACTATGCCAAAGGGGTTCGGCCCGGGGCCGTCCGCCTCGGCGTTATGGAAAGCGGCGGACTGGACGCCGTGGCGTTCATCAATCCCGACGGAACCGTGGCCGCGGTTGTATTCAACGGGACCGGCAGCCGCCGCACCTTCGATGTCGCATATGAAAACCGCCACTGTTCCTTCACCCTCGGAGCCGGCGAAGCGGCCACCTTCCGCTTCGCGACGCTGCGGGTTGCACAGCAGTAGCGTGCCTCGTTTCCGACTTTTGGCCCCATTCACTCATAACAGTGGATTAGAGCCATTGTTTGAGGCGATAAAGAGTTCTGAAAAAATAAATGAGAGATTTTAGTTATGATAAAGCGATACCCATTAAATAGGCGTGTAGGGTTAGGACTGCTGGCCATTCTTGCGGGATTTTCGATGACGTCCCCTTTGTACGCGCAGTTTACCGCAGCGCCGGTCTGGTCGGATGAGTTCAGCTATACCGGCTCGCCGGATTCCGCCAAGTGGGGGTTCGAAACCGGCGGCGGAGGATGGGGCAACAAGGAACTTCAGCATTACACGACGCGGACGAACAATGCCCGGGTGGAGAACGGCATGCTGGTCATCCATGCGCTTCTGGAAGATTATGGCGGCAATGCCTATACCTCTGCCCGCCTGCATTCCCAAGGTCTGGGGGACTGGACATATGGTCGCATCGAGGTTCGGGCGCGCTTGACGGGTGCGGAGGGAACGTGGCCTGCCATTTGGATGCTACCCACGGATTGGGTTTACGGAAGCTGGCCTGATAGTGGCGAAATCGACCTGATGGAACACGTGATCACCCACGGCGAGTCCGTACAGGCAACCACTCATACCAAAGATTACCACTTTAAAAACGGCACGGAGAAGTCGGGATTTCAACAGGGTGTCGACTACTGGAACTGGCACGACTACGTTTTGGAATGGTATCCAGACCGGGTGGATGTCTCGATGGATGGCATGCGGTTCCTCTCGTTCCGCAACGAGGGAACCGGCTACGCAGTATGGCCGTTCGATCAGCGCTTTCATCTGATGCTCAATGTTGCCGTAGGCGGCTGGGGCGGAACCCCCGCCTTCACTAACGAAACCATGGAGATTGACCATGTTCGAGTCTATGAGTACACGGGCGAGTCCCAATTTGCTGTACATCCAGAGGCTTGGTATCGACTCGTCAATCTCAACTCGGGGAAAGTGTTGGATATCGATGGCCCCTCCGCGGCAGATGGCGCCAACCTGCATCAGTGGGATGGGTTCAACAGCACCCATCAACAGTGGCGGTTTGAACCGGCAGGGGACGGGGCCTACCAGATCATCTCTCGCTACAGCGGAAAGGCCTGCGACGTCGCGGGCGGCTCATGGACGACGGGCGCCAACATTCAGCAGGTGACTCTCAACGGGAGCCACGCTCAGGACTGGTGGCTGCAACCGGTGGGCGATGGCTACTGCAAGATCGTCAGTCGGGAAACGGGTCGTGTGCTGGATGTGACGGACGTCTCCACGAATAATGGTGCCAACGTGCAACAGTGGGATGACTCTGGCGGTGCCAACCAAAAATGGCTCGTCGAACAGGTGGTGGCTCCGCCCGCACCCGTGACGCCGGCTGGTTTCGGGGCCGAAGCCAGAGGGGAGCAGGTTACGCTTTTCTGGGACGATGGGGGCAACTATACCACCTACAACTTAAAGCGATCCCCCGTCCGTGGCGGGCCGTACAGCACCATCGCCACCAACCTGACTCAGCCCATGGCTATCGATACCGGTTTGATTGCGGGCACGTTCTACTATTACGTGGTCTCTGCGATGAACGGCACCACGGAGAGCGGCGACTCCGCCGAGGTGGCGGCCATCCCTTGGAGGGTGTCTCTCGCCCGAAACGCCGGCGGGGCTGCGGCAACACCGTTCACTGCGGATGCAAACTTTTCAGGAGGCACCGAGGCGTCAACCCCTGCGGCCATTGACATGACCGGCTTGACTAATCCTGCTCCTGAAAGCGTTTACCAGTCCGAACGCTATGGGAACATGACCTATACGGTTCCGGGCCTGACGACGGGAGATGCCTATCGGGTGAGATTGCATTTTGCCGAGAACTACTGGACGGACGCAGGGCACCGAAGGTTCAATGTTTCCATCAACGGGGAGACCGTGCTGAGCAACTTTGATGTATTCGCAGTCGCGGGTGCGAAGGACCGGGCGATCATTCGGGAGTTTGATGTGTCGGCTAATGCGAGCGAACAGATCTTGATCCAGTTCATCAGTCTGGTGGACCGTGCGAAAGTCAGCGGTGTTGAGATCCTGCAGGCGCCGTAGATCGCATCCAAGGGGTCTGCTTCATCGGTGAACCGATGGAAATCGAAGGTCTTGTGTTCGGCTCGGAAGTAAGTACGGAAATATTCGATCGCACCGGATTCGTGGAGGGCCGCCGGGTGGAGGTGAAGAATGCATAAATCTAACCAGTTGGCTAGGTAGGCAAAAGGGGTCGTTTCATGCAAATTCCGGTGTCGGATGCATCTATGGAAAAGACATGGCGCATAAATCAGTAAAACAAAAAGGAGAAGGATGATGAAAAAAAGATGGACACAGATAGTCTGTAGCTCGGCGGTATTTGCCATGGTCGGTATTGCGAGTGCGAATCTCTTAACGAATGGAGATTTTGCATTGGGTGCTGATGGCACAACGGCGCCTCACTCCGAAGCTCTAGGTTGGAGTGAGTGGGGGATTAGTGATGGTAATAATTGGAATAATCGCGAGGCAAATGCGAATGGTATCGGTGGCGACGCGAACAACTATCACAGAGCATTGGGATATGATCAAATCACAGGAGACCAGGGCGTCTATCAGACCGTTTTGGCAACAGCAGGTCTCGAATATACAGCGAGCGTTGATGCGGGTTCTCCTGACGGTTGGTGGAAGCCAAAGGGCGTAGTTAAGATAGAATTTAAGGATGTAGGTGGTGATATACTAGACTCAAGCCAGACACAGTGGGCAGGGGCTGGAGGAGATGCCGTTCTTGCATGGGCCAACTACAGCACGACTGCTGTAGCACCTGTCGGCACCACTCAGATCACGTTTCTCCTGATGAATCAGAATCTTGATTCGGATTGGGAGTACGGTGGAACCATGCGGTTCGACAACGCTGTTGTGGAGGCCGTTCCGGAACCCGCTACGCTGGGTCTGGTCGGTTTGGCCACTATGGGACTCATGCTATACCGCCGGTTATTCAGAAGTTAGGGTAGAAATCGTTGCCTCGTCCTTTCAATCATTGAAGGGGAGACGATGCCGTATACCGCGTCATATTGGAGCGGTATTTTTTATTCCTGATCTTTCTGTAATTCAACGCTAATCAGTTGGCCAGCTAGACGAAATCCGGAGGGGTGTGTGATGCTGTACTTTCAATTGGAAGGGCGTTGCGTGGGTGAGGTTTTTTCGCAATGAGTTTTTGTGCTTCAGAATCAATCGGGACGGTGACTATGAAAAAAATACAGGCGATGACGGCAACATTTGTGATTGGATTGATTCTGTCCGGTGGCACTCAGGGTTTTTCAGAAACGAAAGTTGGGCTGGCTGATATGAGCCGGTTGGCTGCTGCCGAGGGCATTGTCCTTTTGAAAAATGAGAACCGGATTCTCCCTCTGACGCCGGAACGAAACGTTTCCATCTTCGGGCGCATTCAGGTGGATTATTTTGCCTGTGGATATGGGTCGGGCGGAGATGTAAAAACGCCCTATGTCGTAAACATTCTGGATGCCATGCGCAAGCACCCTGGAATCACCGTTAATGCGATGCTGGGGGAACTCTATGAGGCTTGGTGCGCGGAGAATCCACCCGATAATGGCTCTTGGGGCAATTGGCCGTTGAGCCATCCGGAAATGCCGCTCTCCGATGACGTCGTCGAGACGGCGGCCGCGAACTCCGATACCGCCGTTGTCATCATTGGGCGCTCTGCCGGCGAAGACCGAGAAGCCAAGCTGGAAGCTGGCAGCTACTATTTAACGGATGCCGAAAAAGAGTTGCTCGGAAGGGTTGATCGTCACTTCAAGAATATCGTGGTTTTGGTGAATTCCGGAAACACCATCGATATGTCATGGATGGATGCGTATGACCATATTGAGTCTGTGCTGTATGTCTGGCAGGGAGGGATGCAAGGGGGGAAGGCAATCGCCGACGTTTTATCCGGGGATGTGTCGCCTTCCGGTAAGCTGACATCAACCATCGCGAATCAATACAGTGATTATCCGACCAGTGGAAACAGCGGCGGTGAAAAGATTTTTGGCGGGGTGGATTTTAGTAATTATGTGGAGGATATCTATGTCGGTTATAGATACTTCGAGACCTTCGTGAAAGAGGCGGTGCAGTATCCTTTTGGGTACGGGCTTAGCTATACGGATTTTGACATCCAAGTGAATCGTGCGGGGGAAACGAATGGTATATTTCTCGTTGATGTGACGGTGAAAAACTCGGGCGATATGTATTCGGGGAAAGAAGTGGTGCAGGTCTATTACGGGGCGCCCCAAGGTAAATTGGGCAAGGCAGTAAAATCTTTAGCGGCCTATGCAAAAACAAAGAACCTGGCGCCGGGGGAATGTGAAACCTTCCAGCTCGCTTTTAAGATGGATGATATGGCGTCTTATGATGATGCCGGATTAACAGGTTATAAGTCGGCCTACGTGCTCGAGGCCGGGGACTATCCGGTTTATGTAGGGAATTGCGTGCGCAGCGCATCGAGAGTCGGCATGCATGTTGAAGGTGCGCTTCGTGTGGTGGAACAGTTGAAGGAGGTCGCGGCGGTGCAGAAGGCGGCCCGGTTTAATAGAATGAAGACCTCTATGGGCAGAGACGGTTGTCTTGTGCCAGCTTATGAGGAGGTTCCGACCCGAACCGTGTCCCTAGCGAAAACGATCGATAAAAATCGGCCGAAAAAAATGGCGCCGACACGTGACCGCGGGATCAAGCTGATCGACGTGTTCAATAAAGCGGCCGGGATGGAGGATTTTGTTGCTCAGTTTTCGGCTGATGAGCTGGAGGCAATATCCCGCGGCGATTATAGGATGGGGAGCCGTCTTGGAGTCTCGGGCAACGCGTCTGTATATGGCGGGGTGAGTCCGTCGTTGCGGGACAAGGGCGTCGTGCCACTCGCGACGGTCGACGGGCCATCCGGCGTTCGTCTGACGGCGTCAGCTAGTCTGCTTCCGATCGGTACGGCACTGGCTTGTACCTGGAATGACGGGATGGTGGAGGATCTGTACCGCGGGGTGGGAAGTGAAATGATTTTAAACCATGCCGATGTGCTGCTCGCTCCCGGAATGAATATCCAAAGAGATCCCCTGGGTGGCCGCAATTTCGAGTATTTTTCCGAGGACCCGCTTTTGACCGGGCAGATGGGTGCCAACGTGGTGCGCGGACTTCAATCGCAAGGCGTCTCCGCTACGCCGAAGCACTTTGGGCTCAATAATCAGGAAACGAAAAGAAACCATAATGATTCCCGCTGTTCTGAACGAGCTCTTCGCGAGATCTATTCAAAGGGTTTTGAGATCTGCGTGAAGACAGCAAAGCCGCAGAATATCATGGCCTCTTACAATCGAATCAACGGGGTATACAGCCATTATCATTATGATTTGTGTACCCGCATGCTCCGTAAGGAATGGGGATATGAAGGCGTTGTGATGACAGATTGGTGGATGCAGTGCGGTGCCAGTCCGGATAATGATCACATCTATGATAATGCATACCGGATACAGGCGCAGGTCGATGTGTTGATGCCGGGGGTGGGTCCAAACGGCGGGACGGCCGATCGATCCTTGCTCGACTCCTATGAGACGCATAAAGGAATTTCATTAGGGGAGATGCAGAGAAGTGCCGTCAATATCTTGAACTATATCATGAAATCCCCGGCGTTCAGAATTTCCAACGGGCTCGAGCTTTATGAGTACAAAACTGGAGGTAGCCGTTTTGCAGTGAGACAGCAACCGGTCGTCACGCCTCGCCTGGCGTCCCTGTCGCTGGATGGAAAGGCCTTTGAAATTTTTAATCCGGCAGTTCTGGATTATGACATTTATTCGCCGGATCGTTCGGTTCTGCCTGTATTGGTGGTGGAGGCCGCCGCGGGTTGCCGTGCGGAGATCACACAACCGACTGCCGAGTTGCCGGTCGCAACGGTCAACGTGTCGAATGAGCAGGATCATGCCCGGTATCGTATTTATTTTTCAGACGCTGCCGGAATGGATCCCTGTGTGAAAAATCCCATTTATGCAAAGGCCACCAATTTGTATTTGAATGGAGTGGAAATGCCGGAATTTTATCCCGGTATGTTTGAATATCGCGTCGCCGTTCCTCATGTCGCGAATGTCAAAATTACCGCGGATGTACCGCAGGGGACATCCTATACGCTTACAAAGAACACAGCTGGCGGCCTGGCGATTGTGCGTGTGGAATCTCCACATCAGGCAATGGAATATAGGATTTTCCTTACGCAAGGGGATCGGATTTCTTCTCCTCGTGGCCAGACAACCGATCTAGCGAAAAATGGAGCTACCCGAGTCGAGGCGGAAGACTACATTTACAAGACCGCTACCCTGAATACGGAGGCATGTGAAGATGCCAGCGGTGGATTCAACATTGGGTGGACCGCTCAGGGCGACTATCTTCTCTTTGATATTGATGTGAAGGAGAGCGGCCGGTACTCCGTGAGTCCACGCGTTGCCAGTAATGTGAGTGGGTTGACTCAATTAAGTTATAATGTCGAAGTAGATGGAGAGGTGGTTGCGTCCTATATTCACGGGGGCACGGGGGGCTGGCAGAATTGGAAAAGCATGGATGCCAAGCCGGTGTATCTGGAAGAAGGAGCCCGTAAATTGCGGATTTGTTTCCATACGGCGGACGTCAATTTGAATTATCTTCTGTTCACTCGGGCCAACTGAATCTGATCCTTTGACTGCGACTGATTTAATTATGCATTCGGTTAGTTTTTTGGAAAAGGGTCTAGTTGATTTTAGAAAACTATCCCTTTGGCCAGCTAGGCAAATGCCGCCTATATTGGCATATTGAAGATCGTTTTTATTACAAATCGGTTGTTCATGGCTGTCAGAAGAATGGTGTACCATTCGCTCGTAGTCGTCGCGTAATTGAGCCAGTTGTTGGGTTTTTTTTATGAATAAGGTTTTCACTAAATTAATATTTCTTTTTTCGTTGGCCCTGTTCGGTTCGGGCATTGTGAGTGCGCAAGAGGCAACGGATATGACGTTGACCGAGCTGGTCGCCGCCGCTAACAGCGCAAATGAGCGGGGTGAGCCGAGGGCGGGCATTCCTTTTCTTGAGGAAATTGTTAATCGGGCCCCCTCGCTCAAAGACGAAACCGCTTTGCAAAGCGTTCAACAGGTTCGCCTGCAGCTCGGACGAACCTATGCTCAGTTGGAGCAATGGGACGATGCTGAAAAATACGCCAAAGCATATCTTTCCATAGAACCCTGTACCGACCGTGCCGGCGGGCTCGGCATCCTCTGCCAGACGTTGTTTCTAAAGGCAGACTGGCAGGGCTTGAAAAAATCCGCACAGGATCTGTTCAACGAGCCGGGCAAGGGGCGCCTCGACCGAGAACATGCCGAACTCTTCCTTGCTCAGGCGCACTTTAATTTGGAGGAATACGATGCCGCGCTGGAGTTTATTCCCCAGGTTCTTGAACGGGCTGACGATCCCGACCGGGTGGCTTCTCTTCGTTTAATGCAGACGCGCTGCCTTTTTGAAACCGGGCAGGGGGAAAACCTCGTAGCCGGCTTGTCGGATCTGGCCCGGGGCGATGCCCGTTACGATATTCATCTGAACCTTCTTCTCATTCGCATGGGCGATGACCTGTTTGACAAGAACAGTTTTCGTCAGGCGCTGGCGATCTACCGGGTCGTCATTCCTCGGGCCGAACTAATCGACTGGCATGCTCAGCAGAGGTCTCGGCTGCCGGAAAAGATGGCCCGTTTGGAAGTGAAAGCTGCAGAGACGGGTGATGAGAGCGGTAAACTTAACGTAGAAATCGGAAAATTAAAGGAGGAGCTCGATTCACCTCTTGATGTTCCCGAATACGATGTTCACATTGCCTATCGCGTCGCACAGATTTATGCCGAACAGAAGCGGCTTTGGGAAGCCGTTGCCGTATTTGATGATGTGTATAGGGACTATCCGCAGGAGTGGCAGGGAAGCGCCTCGCTCTTTGAGATGGTCTTGTTGCTGGATGATCTCGGCCAGGATGAGGAGGCCATTGCACTCGGTCGGGGCTATCTCGATAACAACCGTTCAGGAATCACCCCGCGCCTAGTTAACGCGTACTTGATGCGATATTATCACGAGCGGCAAAAGACAGACGACGTGCTGGATCTATTCGGCTATGTCGATGGCTGGGAGGCTCCGGAAGATGACGATGTGCGCGCTCAGGAGACCGGACTGCGTTATATGGCCTGCTTCGCCTGGCTTGGACGTAGTGATTATGCGCGGGCCGCCGCCGCCTTTGAGAGCGTCATTGAGTTTTCACCCGATTCGCAACCCGCCGCCGATTCGCACTACTGGAGAGCCATGTGCTCCCTGATGCAGCAGGACTATCAAGATGCGCACGACCGCTTCGTCCGGTTCCGCAGCGAGATTCCCCACTCCGCCTTTGCCTCGTCGGCGCTTTTCCGTACGGCGGTTTGCAGTTTCGGGTTGGAGGATTATGAAGGGGCCAAAGTACACTTCGACCAGTTCATTCAGGCCTATCCCAACAATCCTCTTCTGCCGGAAGCGCTGACCATGCGTGGCGACTTGCTGGGCGCGGACGGGATGCTGGATGAGGCGCTGGCCGACTATCGGCAGGCCATAGATCTGTCCGGAAAATACTACGCCAAGATGCCCGACTCCTCTGCGCTCGAACAGGTTATATTGCCCGCCACCTATGCGCTGTCCCAGACAGCCAAAACGCTGGAGCTCGATGCCGCAGCCTGCCGTGATAACGATGAATATGACCTCTCTGTCGCAAAATACCGTCAGGTCATTGCTGAGATTGAGCACTATGAGACGTTGTTCGGAAAGAACGCCGATTTTGCGCAGGCTGTGTTCCTGAAAAGCAAAGCGCAGTTCCAGCTTGGCGAAGCCGATCAAGCGGTGCAGGCCTGTCTTGATACGGTCAGTCGTTACGGTGCTGATCCTGCCCAACAGGGTGTTGCGGCCATTCTGTTCGACTTGGGCTCTATCATTAACACCCGGCTCAATGAGGATCAGCGAGAAAGGGCGCTGGCCCGCCTCCGGCAGGTTCGTGAGGAAGCCGAGGCTCCGACGCTTCAGTTGCGTCTCGATGTTCTGCTCGCCGAACTGGACGGAACAAAGGCTGATCTCGGGCGCAGATTGCTTGCCCAGGAAAAATCTCTCGCGGCTATCCCTCCCTCTGCGTTGGGCCTGATGTGCTCGGCCGCATTGGATCAGCGGGATTTCTCACGTGCGG
>Ga0075120_10002036_pt1 | contig 14973 bp, 7 predicted proteins | sample AntAceMetag02UKL_FD_69792 | JGI IMG/M metagenome (GOLD analysis project Ga0075120, IMG submission 69792) | Saline lake microbial communities from Ace Lake, Antarctica - Antarctic Ace Lake Metagenome 02UKL | ecosystem: Environmental > Aquatic > Non-marine Saline and Alkaline > Saline | place... | reverse complement strand
GTTTTTTGCAGTTCTTTATTTTTTAATGTCAGCTGGTCCTGTATCATAATCAATGCAACCATTTGGGCAACTCTATTGCCAATTGATTCAAAAATCATCTTTTCATTTTCAGTCAGGCCTTCCCTGCCTCTTGATATCAGGTTGAGAGCACCTATAATTCTATCATTACGCAATAAAGGAATAATAAAAACTTCCTTAATGCCTTCTTCATTCAAGTATTTTGATTCAGGAAAGGGTTCAGTTGAATTAAGGTATAAGAATTTTTCTGACATCATTGCACTATACTGTTCAGATTCTTGAAGGAGAATCTGATATCTTTTGATGAATTTTGTGCTTAGCCCCTTGTGGAATGCCAACTGAAGTTCATTTTGGTCATTGTCCATTACATAAACCCCACCCCCATCTATCCAATTAAATTCAATCAGCGAATAAAAAATATTCTTCAGTGATTCTTCGAGCCCAATCGGAATAGTGCTCAGGTAGTCAATCTTATTGTGTATCTTCAATAAGTTTTCAAATCGTCTTTTTTCTGTAATGTCAGTAATCACAGCAAGGTCAACCATTTCACCCATCCATTTGGATCTTGACCCAGTAGCTTCAACAATCCTCGTCTCGCCTGTTTTTGTCACAACTCTTGTTTCATATTCCGGTTTCAAAAATTTGCTCGCTAACCGGGCTACTAATCGCACCTTCACTTTTGCGTAATCATCAGGATGCACCAGATCTCTTAAATTAAGATTCAATATTTCGGAATTTGAATATCCCGTAACTTCACTTGCCTTTTTGTTGGCATACAAAAGATGGCCATTTTTAGTAGCTATAAATATTGCTTCCGGCACATTTTGAGTAATATGCTCGTAGTTTTCTTTATTTACTCTTAATTCCTCGGCAACTTTAATTTCATATGTGATGTCCTCGCTAATGTTCAATAAATGAGTAATTTCACCATTCTCATACAATGGATATAATGACTGTCTTTCCCAAAAAGCCTCTCCACTCTTTTTTTTATTCTGATATGTTCCAGTCCAAGTTTTTCCCTGTGTAGCAAAAATTACCATTTCATTTAATACAGCATTCAAGTTATTTTCAGATAAGTTGGATAATAGGCCATGATTTGTCAGATTACCCCGCTTAACTCCAAAAATTTCATGATACATCGAGTTTACATACTCAAATTTCTTGGTTTTAAGATTTGTGATAGATATCATCAATGGGCTTTGAGAAATAGCCCTCTGAAACATTTTTAACCTGCCCTCTGTTTCTTTTCGATGTATGATCTGCCCAAGGTTACTTGCTATTGCAGACAGGAGTTGTTTTTCTTCTTTCAGATATGGATCTTCATTGATTTTTGCCAATTCTTCCTTGTAGCATATGCAAATGCTACCGAAGATTTCTTTTTGGTGACATAATTTCTGCTCAAGTTCAAATCGTGTTTTAACAAATTTATCTGATTGATAAAGTTGATCTTTATACATTATTTTAACTGAAGCGTATTCCTGATATCGAAAGGCAGGCACAATAGTTTCTACAACTTTTTTCAAAAATATATCAAGACTAGTATCTTCCTTCTCATATAATTTAGAAATATTGATCAGGCAACTGAGCTCTTTAATTCTTTTTGACAATGCCTGGTTTTTATTATTTAGATCAAGTTTCGTAGCCACATTTTCAGCTATTTCATTAGAAAATTCGGCATTTGATTTTTTAAATAGCTTTTTATAATGTGCGGTCTCCAGTTTCAGGGCATCATATTTTATTTTAAGGTCTTCGTATTGATCAATAGTGCTCATCAATGTTATATCTTTACAATTCAGCAAATATAAAAAACATCAGGCAAGTTGCAGATTAAAAAATTATTTGAACTAATTTGAATTTTAGAATTACATCCAAACATTTTAGCTGCAATACCTAAACTCATACTGAGTTTCGTAAATACACATTTTATGCCCCCTCCTACTTCATCGAATACTTTACCTCAAAAACCGGCTTGCTGCCAATATGCTTTGGTGCAGCTGCTTCAGGAATAAAAGTGCGGATTGATGTGGAATCGTTGCTGGCTTGCAAATATTGGGTAATGATGTCAACACGTTTTTGAGCAAACAAACCCGCAATCGAATCAACAATTTTAGGGTCAATTAGAGCTATTGATGCATCCAGAATATTAAGCGTATCATTGTTGGTTTGCTCATGTAAATATTTAACAAATGCTTTTTCATCTTCCCCGTAATCCTTGCGTGAATGTGCATTGAATTCATTACCAGCTTGAACAATGGCAATTTGTTCTTTCTCCAACTGCACATCATTAAAATAAACAAGCTCAATATCCAGACCACCTTTTTTCTGTTCCAGTTCCAGCAGCAAGTCAAGTTGTTTTAGACGCCGTTCGGTAAGTGTTGTGTCCATATAATCGAATTCAATTTCTTCGATATCCTTCGGGTCAACATTAATCAATCCCGACAGGAATTTCACCGGGGCAGCAGCAACTTTAACGATCAGGTTTTTAAAGGTGGTCCAAACAATTTTGCCAACGCTCACTTTTGGGTCGTTTAAATCACCACGCACTGGTACATCAAGGTTTATCACACCATCCTTATCTTTCAGCAAAAACAAAGCAAATTTAATAGGCAAGCTGTAAAGGCCACCACCTTTATCACCCAATTCAACATTACGGATGATCAGTTCGTTTTCGCTTTTCAACTGATTGCTCAAAATTTCAGTTGAAGCCTTGTAGTACATGTCGCCATAAAGGATTGGGAAGCCCATATAATCGCGCGAATAAATATTCAAATCGGCCAACTGGAAATCAGTGATGGTATAATCCAGTTTCAGATCCATCGGATTAAGTGGGTTAAACCCGAATTGGGCTACCAGTTTCCCACGTTTATTCAATAACATATTTGAATAAGTGTCCACCCATTCTGCATCACTCGAGATACTGTCCACCGACATTTGCAACGCGCTCAAATTGTATTTAAAAGTTTCGGAGGCGGTATTGTCGGCAAAGTCAATCATTCCATCTTCGATGATAACTGAGTTTACAGCATAATACAAAGAGGTGAGTGTATCCTCACCAGCAATTGCATCCTGTTCCTGCAAAGTATCTTCAGAAGTTAATTTAATGTTGAGAACTTCAAAATAATTGTTAGTTGAGTCGTACATGTCAAAATAGACGTACGGTTGATTAACCCTTAATGAGTCGATTACAAACCTCATATTGTAAGAATCAATATTTTTGACGACACAATCAAGATTTTCGACAGCGAGGAATTTTTGTTGTTTTGTGTCGGTTGAATAAAACTGATTCAAGTTAACCAGTCCCGAAATTGTTGATTCTTCCGGATGATTGATGTTGCCCAGTACATTTATTTTGGTGTTGAATAAGCCGGAAATTGAATCGATGCTCAGGTATTTTTTTGCATATTCGGTAAAGGGTTCAAGGTGAAGTTTATTGATTTCGACCTTTGCATCAAAGTCGCCACCTCTTGGATCGATATTGATGGATGAACTGAAGAAGCCTTCATTTTTAAAATTGAATTTTAGGCCTGCCTCGCTGGCTTCTTCCTGGTTCCAGCCAATGTATGGGATTAAAAAATTGACATCTTTCAGGTCAAGAACCTTAGGAATTGTCTGGTCTTCATACCGGATTTCTGCATCCTTAATTTCAAAATTTGAAAGTTGAAAATGGAAAGGTTCAGCTTCGCTAGTATCTGTACTCACAGTTTCAGCGGGTGTATCATGGTAAGCAATCAAATCATCGAAATTAAAAATCGAGTCATTTTGGACGATGCTGGTTTTTAAACCTTTCAAATAAAGCTGTTCAATAACGAGTTCAGATTTGTAATATTGGTATGGTTCAAGGTTCACCAAAAGTGTATCAAACGAAACAAACACTTCGGTTTCATCTGCTTCAAACATTTTAAAGTTGATGAGTTTAACAGTCCCTGTGAAATAGTTGACCTTCAGTTTTTCGAGGGCAATTTGCCGGCCTACCCATTCTTTGCTGTTTTTAATAGCCATCTTTCTGGCGATGTTGGGTGCAAGTGCCAATGCAATAGTTACTATTGCCGCCAACGAGATAAGAACAATAATCAGAACCTTTTTTTTCATGAAACAAAACTTAAAACCTAAAGTTAATTGGCGGCAAAGTTAAGGTAGTTATAAAAACTTCTGTGCTAAAAATTTGAAATGGAAAATTAACATCAGGAAAATTAAAGTAGCAGCATCAGTATACTCGCCTGGACTGGTCAAAACGAAAATCCAATTCCAATAGTTGGGAAAATCGGAACATTTTTTACAATCTACAAACCTCCTTTTAATAGCAGGCCTTTTGGGACGATATAGCAATATCCTAACCTGCCGTACACACCTACAGTTTTTGCACCACAGTCATACCCGACCCCTGCCTCGAAGAAATGCTTAAACTTCCCAATAGAAATGAAGCTTCATTTGTAAAAAAACAACTATCGTGATAATCGTAATAATTATAATTCTGACTTGCATTAAGGACAATTTCAACATCCATTTTGTGAGGCATATCCGAATGATTTGTATTTTCGTTGACTGAAAATCAAAGAGCATGACTGAAAGTAACCGAATAGAATACAAACAAGAATTGACGGATGGATTAGAGAAAGAAGTAATTGCATTTCTAAATTATCGCGAGGGTGGAATTATTTATCTGGGAATAGATAAAAATGGAGAAACTGTTGGCTTGCATGATTCTGATAACATTCAGCTAAAAATTAAAGATCGCTTAAAAAACAATATCCAGCCCTCTTGTCTGGGTTTGTTTGATGTTATAAATCAGGTGCAAGAAGGTAAAAATATCATTAAAGTAATAATTGCCAGTGGCCCCGAAAAACCATATTATCTTAAAAAGTATGGCATGACACAAAAAGGGTGTTACATGCGAATTGGATCGGCATCGGATCCAATGCCAGTCACCATCATCGAAGATTTATTTTCTAAACGCACCCGCAATTCAATAGGTAAAATAGTATCGAATAGGCAGGATCTAACTTTTGAACAGTTAAATATTTATTATCAAGCCAAAGGCTTAAAACTAAACGATAAATTTGCAAACACCTTAGAGCTTTTAACCCAGGATGATAAGTTTAATTATGTAGCTTATCTAATGGCCGACGAAAACGGAACATCCATAAAAGTTGCCAAGTATTCTGGTGCAGACCGGGTGGATTTGATAGAAAACAACGAATATGGTTACTGCTCGCTTGTAAAAGCCACGAAACAAGTGCTGGACAAATTGGAATTAGAAAACCGGACTGCAACAAAAATAACATCGAAGGAACGAAAAGATCAACGCTTGTGGGATGCTATTGCTGTTAGAGAAGCCGTAATAAACGCCATTGTCCACAATGATTTTACCCGGGAAGTACCGCCAAAAATCGAAATTTTCTCTGATAGATTAGAAATAACCTCAGCAGGTAGTTTAACTGAAGGAATGACCGAAGATGAGTTTTTCGAGGGTTTCTCCATTCCACGCAACAAAGAATTAATGCGTATTTACAAAGATTTGGAAATGGTGGAGCATCTTGGCTCTGGTATTCCCCGCATCTTACAATCCTATTCCAAAGACAACTTTAAATTTACAGCCAATTTTTTGCGGATGTCCTTTAAATCCATTGAGCCAGTTTATGCCGATAGCAATGAGAGTGGCGTTATAGAAAAATCTGGTGACTCAAATGATGGGTTGGTAGATGGGTTGGTAGATGGGTTGGTAGATGGGTTGGTAGAAAGCCAAAAAATGATTGTGAAACTCATTGCTGAGAAGCCACAAATCTCAAAAAAAGAAATGTCAAAACTAATAGGAATAAGCACCACCGCGATAGATAAAAATATTGAAACATTAAAGAAAAAGTATATTATAGAAAGGGTAGGAAGTGACAATAGAGGTTATTGGAAAATAGTTTCAAAATAAAAGAGGAATGAAAGGATTAGATATTACAGTATAAACGCTTGTTACACTTCAACCAAAAGGATCGATGGATTAATTCATAATCCAAAATAAAAGGAGTATTCCCCGTTAATTCGTAAACTTGCACCCAGAAAAATTACTGAATGAAAAATCTTTTTCAGATACTAAAATATATCCGTAGCTACCCGGGCTATGCTGGCCTCAATGTGTTGTTCAATGTGTTGTCGGTGATCTTCAATTTGTTTTCGCTCACCATGGTCATCCCTTTCCTGCAATTGCTCTTTGACAAAACCAAATTGGTTTACCAGCAGCCAGACTTTGCATGGAACACCGATGCGCTGCTTGGCTACTTCAATTATTACATCAGCCAGATTATTATCGAAAGGGGAGAAATAAATGCGCTCATGTTCATTTCTGTGATGGTAGTTGTGCTTTTCCTTTTTAAAAACCTTACCCGCTATCTCGCCATGTTTTATCTTGCTCCATTGCGTAATGGCGTTGTACAGGACATCCGCAACGATATTTATAAACGCATCCTTGTGCTTCCCCTGGCCTATTTTTCGGAGCAGCGTAAGGGCGATATTATTTCGCGCATCACCAATGATGTGAGCAATATCGAATGGTCGATTATGCAATCGCTGGAGATGATTTTCAGAGAGCCACTCACGATTGTTGTGTTTTTGGTTACCCTGATTGTTATTAGCCCCACACTTACTTTGTTTGTCGTAATCCTGCTGCCGATCACGGGAATCCTGATTGCCATTATTGGCAAAAGCCTTCGGCGATCTTCGGCAAAAAGCCAGAAAAAGCTTGGTGAAATCCTTTCGATTGTTGAAGAAACCATCTCCGGCCTCAGGATCATAAAAGGCTTTAATGCAATTGATGTGACGGATGAAAAGTTTCGCGAACAAAATTCGATACTTACGCGTGTGATGAACAAACTGTATCGAAAGCGTGACCTGGCATCGCCCATGAGCGAATTTTTGAGTACGCTGGTACTGGTAGTAATTTTATGGTTTGGCGGAAAATTGGTGCTCAGCGAATCGGCCACGCTTGATGCAACGGTTTTTATTTTTTATATCGTCGTGTTTTCGCAACTCATTGTACCATTTAAGGCCATTACAACGGCATATTACAATGTTGAAAAAGGAGTTGCTTCAGCAGATCGTATCCAGGAAGTGATTGATGCCGAAGAGGTAATTACCGAAAAAAAGGATGCTTTAACGATAAGCGATTTTACAAATAAGCTTGAGTATGTTGATGTGGGATTCAGCTATGCACTGGAGCCGGTACTAAAAAACATTAACCTTAAAATTGATAAAGGCAGAATGATCGCCCTGGTTGGCGCATCGGGCAGCGGTAAATCAACCATGGTTGACCTTTTACCGAGGTTTTACGATCCTACAAGCGGATCAATACTTTTGGATGGCTTGCCTTTGTCTGAATATCGTATCGATCATTTGCGCGGACTGATGGGCATCGTCACTCAGGAGACGATCCTTTTTAATGATTCCGTGTTTAACAATATTGCTTTCGCGATGAAACTGGCCGATCCCGAAGATGTGATCAAAGCTGCAAAAATTGCCAATGCCCACGAGTTTATTGAGAAAATGCCTGATGGATACCAAACCAACATCGGCGACCGTGGCGCCAAACTTTCGGGCGGACAGCGACAGCGCATCAGCATCGCCCGTGCCGTGCTGAAAAATCCTCCCATCATGATCCTTGATGAAGCTACCTCGGCCCTCGACACCGAATCTGAACGCCTGGTACAGGATGCTCTTTTTAAGCTGATGCAAAACCGAACTTCGGTAGTGATTGCTCACCGGCTTTCTACCATTCAGAATGCTGATGAGATTATTGTTTTGGATGCCGGTGAAATTGTGGAAAGAGGAACGCACCATGAATTGATCGAGCAAAAAGGGGTATATAAAAAATTATGTGATATGCAGTCGTTTAAGTAAGTGAGAGTGACTAAAGTGAGCTAAAGTGCCTAAAGTTTGGAGTGGGCTAAAGTACTTAGAGTGAGCTAAAGTGAGCTAAAGTGGCGAAGCTTTGCTTCGAGGATCCTTAAAAAATAATACAAATCATAGACTTGTGTGTTTTCGTGATTTGGAGTGGATAATGGGTCGCTAATGACAAGGTCTTCATAACAAGCTGATTATAAATAGTAAAACAGATTTCTTCCCGCACGTGCGGGACTGCGTTCCATACTAATGACAAGTATTTGTAAAGCATTGAAGATAGGCCTCTCAGTCGCAAGCTCCATCGAGGTGACAAATGGTATTAGTTAGGATGGGGAGGGGCATTGCGAACGCGGAGCGTTCGCAATGCCCCTCCCCCCTCAATTCAACTTCTACAATGTCGTTTCGACCAAAACACGGAGCGAAGCAAGTGTTGTAGGGAGAAATCTATTCCCACTTGTCATCACACATTGAGGCCACATTTTCCGGGGCTTGGAGCTCGAAATGACAGGGTGATAATCTATATATCCCCTAAATGAAGCCTTGTCTTTTCGACCGCAGGGAGAAATCTATTCCTATTTGTCATCACTCATTGAGGCCTTTTTTTCGGGGCTTGGAGCTTGGGATGCATGAAGTTGCGCGAGGCGAAATCCTGCCCTTGTATTTAGCCCTTAAGATTACAGAAAGTATTGTTTTAAAGTATTTATTTTGCTGGTCCTGGAATGAGACGAATCCAACTTGTAAGTAAGTTCATTGTGTCATTTAGCTTCGCTGTCAATAATTGTCATTTGCGCTTTGCGCGTCATTTTCTTTGCATTTAATGACTATCAATGACCATTTAATGACCACCAATGACATTTAATTGAAAAAAGATTCAATTTTAGCAAATCTATCAATCACCTAAACAATTACGTTTTAAACAGATATGCGAATCACTCATGATCCTCAGGGTGACCATTGACCGGGAGTTCAAACGAAAATGCACTACCCTTGCCAGGTTGGCTTTCAATGGTTAGTTTTCCTTTGTTTTTCTCAACAAATTCTTTTACCAGTATCAAACCCAGGCCAGTGCCGTTTTCGTTGGCAGTGCCTTTTTTTTGTATTTTCGAACCGGAACTAAAGAGATTTTTGATATCCCCGGGGGAAATGCCTGTCCCGGTATCCTTTACAGTACATTTCACCATCGTTTTGTTGCTTTGTGATGCGTAGCTTATCGATCCTCCGGAAGAGGTAAATTTAATGGCGTTAGAGGTGAGGTTCCTGATAATGGTATAGAGCATATTTTCATCGGCGAAAACGAAAGTGTTTTCTGATACATCGTTGTTGAGCGCAATATTTTTCTCTCTTGCATTCCGCTCCTGGAGTTGTAGGGTGTGCTGGATGATGAGGTTCAGGTCGTTTTGTACCGGCGTATACCTAATCCCATCCGAATTATTTCTGGCCCACTCCAAAAGGTTTTCCAACAAAGCAAAAAAGTCTTCGGCTGATTTGTGGCTGAGTTGAATTATCTGCTTTTTTTCTTTTTCCGAAAAATCATCATAATCCTCGTATAACAAGCTGGAAAAACCTAATAGTGAATTGAACGGGCTTCTAAGGTCATGGGCGATAATGCTATACAATTTATCTTTGGCACTGCTCATTTGAATCAGCTTTTGCTCGTTTTCCCGTATGGTGCGGGTACGCTCATCAACGAGCCGCTGAAGTTTATGGGTAGTTTTGAGCTTAAAATAGTACAAGATACCTATTATCAATAAGATAAGAAGGATAACTAAAGTGAAAAGAAAAAGCCTCTGATATTGAAGATTGTTGTGTGTTGTTTCGAGATTTTGCAGTTCGATGGTTTGATTTAAAAGTGCCGTTTTGGCCTCTAATTCGTTGGTGTAGGTTTGTAGCAACAGCTCAGTTAAATTATTCTTGTGTTGGTTTGTAATTTTATAGGATAGTGGCAGGAATTTTTCAAAATAAGCTTTTGTCTGTTCGCAGTCTGCAGCAAGATTGCAAAGTTTGATATAGATCGAGTAGTACTCAAGGGTCAAATTATCAACGCCACTTTCGCATACATACATTATTCCACCATCTAACTCACGCATCGCTTTTGTATATTTTTTTTGATGGTCGTAACACACAGCAAGGTTTTTCCGGTTCACTGCTTCTCCGTATTTGTTGTGAATTTCTATGTTCGTTAGCTTTGCTTTTTGCAGGTAGGAAATGGCGGTGTCGTATTGGCTTAAATTCATATAAACCTCTGCAATATTATTTTGGCTCATTGCTGTGTAATATCTGCTTGAAGTTTCCTGGTAAAAACTGTAGGATTGCTCAAAATGATGGAGAGCCATTTTTGGATCGTTCATGCCCAGATAGGCTTGGCCAATCAAATTATGGATGTTACCGCGGGTTGGCGAAAAATCAAAGCGGTCAATCAACTGCATGGCTGTATCGTACTGGTCGATTGCTTCTGTGTATCGTTGGGTATTGTGGTAAATTTTTCCTAAATTGATATGGTATTCAGCAGTAAACTGCAATTCTCCACGATACCCCCTCACCGCATCTTTTTGCTGGAAACAGTCAAAATAAAGCTGATAGGCATTGGCAAATTCCCCGATTTTCAAAAACATATCGCCCAGTTCCTGCATCGAACCCAATTTACTCTTAATATTCCCAATCCGGTCATTGGTCTCGGTGCTTTCCGAGAAGTTGGCTATAGCCTCTTCGAAATTCCCCAGCCTGCTATTGGATGCCCCCAACCAATAGAGTGCCCAGGCTTGATACTTGTATTGTTTTAAGTTTCCGGTTTCAACAACCACTTCCTGCAATATTTCGCGGGACTGGTCATATTGATCGCTGATATGATATGCTTTGCCCAACTGTATTTTAGCAGCTTGGAGTTGGAGATGATACTTGTGGGTTTTAAAATATTCCAATGCTATATTTATTGATCTCATTGCACTGTCGGGCTGGCGCAGAAGAACAAAAGCCCGGCTTAGTGTTAAGTGTTGGTGGCAAATGTAAAGCGAGTCGTTCAGGGCTTCATAAAAGCTCAGGGCTTTCCGGGAATGGCTAATGGCTTTGTTGTATTCTATTTGGTTAAAGGCAATTGCTGAATAGTAATAATGTGCTTTGGCCTGATCGATCAAGGAATTTTTTTCTTCGGCCAGCGCGAGGTATTCAAACAAGTATTTACAGGCTTCATCGTAGGAGGTTTTATAATAAAACTCTACTATATCACGCAATACGTTCAGTTTTTCCTGCCCCGATGTATGTCTTAGTTCCTTTTTAAGCTGCTCAATATCATTGGGCCCTGAGGCTAATGTAGCGAAGGGCAATAGCATCAAGTATGTTATGATGCACAACAGAAGTATAATTATTTTTGGACGATTCATTTTTTAACTTGGAAAAGTCGGTATTTGATCACAACAAATATAGTATTTTTTAATACATCTAGATGATTTAAGTTTATAAAAACAAGGAATATTACTCATTTCATTTTGGCTGCACCACCAAACCAGGTACGTTGAAATTAGCTAATTTTCATCACGTCATCACTTTGAAACCTGCAACGGTTCCAAATTGTTTATGAGCAATAAAATTACAGATAACATGTTAGCAATAGTTGTCTCATAAGCGGCTATCCCTTTCACTTTCTCCACCTGCTTCCGGGACCGTAAAGCTAAAGCTACTTCCCTTATCAACTTCGCTTTCGATGGATATTTTCCCGCCATTTTTTCCAACAAATTCCTGGCAAATAATTAGCCCCAGGCCGGTACCCGATTCTTTTTCGGTGCCATAACGCCTGTAATTATCGTCGATCTTTAGTAATTTATCGATGTTTTCCTGATCAATTCCAATACCATTGTCGGTAATGGCAATGCTCACCATCGGTTTTATAACGCCATCAGTTTGCTCACCGGAAACTTTTTGGTATTGAATTTTAATCTCCCCGTTCTGTGGGGTGAATTTAATGGCATTTGTCAATAAATTGCGCAGGATGGTTGAGAGCATTTTACTATCGGCAAATACAAAAACCTCGTTATCTACAAAGCAATTTATGTCGATTGATTTATTTGCTGCGGCGGGGCCAAGCACCTCCAAAGTATCGCTGCAAATGGCAAGCAGGTTTACAACTCTTGGATTAAAATCGAGCAAACCCCGCTGCGATTGCGACCAGATCAATAATTCCTGTAACAGGCCATAAGTGTTGCGGGTGGCATTGCCCAATTCCTGTACAAGCGTTAGGCGATCCTGTTCCGATAATTGTTTGTACTCTTTTTCCAATAATTCAGCCATGCCCATAATGGCCGCAAAGGGGCTTTTTAAATCGTGCGAAAGGATGGAGAAAAATTTGTCTTTGGTGGCATTGGTTTCCCTAAATTTGGCTTCTGAAACCCTTAAGGCCTCTTCAGATTTTTCTTTGATCAGAATCTCCTTTTCGAGCCGCCGGTTTATTCTTCCCTTTTCGCGAAAGCGGATGTAAAAAATAATTCCAAAACTTGAAATAAAAAATACCAATGCAATCATCACAAAGCTGAAGGTATCGGTAAAATATTCATCACTATTAATCCGGAAAGTGCTTGACAGCAATAATGGTTTTAGAAGTATTGTTTGTTGCATAAACAACATTTATTGGTTTTTAAGGTAGGTGTAAAAGTATAAACAATATTGGAATATGGAAATAGTTTGTGAATTAATTTAGGCTTTCACCGAATCTCTGGGAATCAATAAAAATTTGAAATCGTTCACGTACTCATCCATGCAATATCCCGCACGTACGGGATCAAAATAGTATTGATCCTTCATTTTTGTAAGAAGAAATGAGGACGATTTCTAATAAATACGATAGGCCATTTTTTCTCCTAGCACATCAAAATATTATTTAGCCTGGAAAATTTGATTTCTAATCAGGAAGAAAAAAATAGACTACTTTTGCCGACCATTATTCTAAAATGATGAAAAAGACCACAGCAATAGTATTTATTTTGTTTGCCAGTATGCTTCTATTGGCCCATGCTGTAATTCCCCATCACCACCACGATACTGAAGTTTGCTTTAAAAACGATCATTGCCAGGCAGGTTGTAGCGACCATAACGACGATGCGAATGAACACAAGCATGAACATGATGGCGACGATAGTTCTGAATCTTGTATCCTAAAAACTGATGTCGTTGTCACTTCAAAGCAGCTAAAACAAGAGCGTAAATGGTTTAGCCGCGTTGATATTGATGCAGGCTTCGATACATTTCAGTCCACATTATTTAGTTCAGGTTATTTTCATCAACGCTCACCTAATTATTCGCGGCCACCAATACCCTTGATAGCCACAAAGTATTCATGCTTTGTTGGTTCATCTGCTGGATTGCGCGCTCCTCCTATTGTTTAAATTTTACTTTGTCTCCGAATATCTGCGGTAATTTTATGTTGCCCACTCATTCGGATTTTCCCATCAAATATTTAAAATTTTAACAATGATAATCAATGAAATACAATATTGTTTTTGTTGTGCTGCTTGCCATAGTATCCGTAAGCTGCAACAATAATCAAAATACAGATCCGCACACGCACCAACACGATACGAGTACCAGTTCAAATGTAAATCATGAACACACACATGATTCAACGGAGGGTGACCTTAACCATGCACATGACTGCAATCACGATCATTCTGGTGAAGAAAAAATACATAGTGATTCAGGGCACAAGCATGAAGAAAATACAGAACAAGATTGCGATCACGACCACTCGGTTGATGAAGAATTAAATACTGATCTGGAACATAATCATTCCGAAAGTGAAGTACATAATTGTGATCCGGATCATGCAGAAGCCAGTGAATTACAATCGCATGAAGGACATGACCATGCGGATGGCGAAGTTTATGATGATGGCCATAATCATGCAGCACCAGCCAAAGTAGTTATAGATGACGGCCACAACCATGGGGATGTTAAAATTCAACTTACAGCTTACAGCGATAATTTTGAGGTTTTTGCTGAGGCTGATCCTTTTGTTGTTGGAAAAAATTCTTTTATCCTGGCCCATTTTTCTACTATTCCCAACTTCAGGGCTTTAAAAAAAGGAAGCATAACAGCAAGCCTTTTAATTGATGGTGCGGTGGTACATCAAAAACTCAATAAACCCATTCGACAAGGAATTTATGGTTTTGAGCTCAGGCCCGGTAATTTGGGAACCGGATCATTAATTTTTGATATAGAAACAGACGAGGGGAAATTTCAGCTTACAATTCCAAATGTAGAAGTTTTTAGAAACGAACATGATGCAATTCATGTGGCAGAGGAAGGGGCAATCCACAACGACAATGTTACGGTTTTCACAAAAGAACAATCATGGAAAATTGATTTTGCAACCAGCCTGCCTTCTGTCGAACCCTTTGGACAAATGATAAAAACCACTGCTCAGGTGCAACCGTCACCGGGAGATGAAATGTTGGTTTCGGCCAAAGCAAGTGGCATTGTAATGTTTGCAAGCAATAACATTGTGGAAGGCATAGAAGTAGCTCAAGGTGAGCCTTTGATTTCAATTTCTGGAAGTGGCCTGGCCGACAATAATCTTACAGTCCGGTACATGGAGGCGAGTAATAATTATGAAAAAGCAAAAACGGATTACGAACGCAAAAAGGAACTCGCCGAAAGCAAAATAGTTTCGGAAAAAGAATTGCTGGAAGCAAAATATAACTACGATAACGCCAAAGTAATTTACGACAACCTGAATGATAATTTCAGTAAATCAGGTCAGACAGTTAAAAGTCCACTATCGGGTTATATTAATCGACTTTTTGTTACGAATGGTCAATATGTTGAAGTAGGACAAGCCCTGTTCAGCATTTTTCAAAACAAAACTTTGTTGCTAAATGCCGAAGTTCAACAAAAGTATTCGGGAATACTGGCTGATATTTATTCCGCCAACATCCACTCCACAGCTACAAAAAAAATCTACACCCTGGAAGAACTCAACGGAAAGTTAATTTCCTACGGTCGATCGGTAAGTCCGGATAATTATCTAATTCCGATAACACTGCAAATTGATAACAATGGACAATTTTTGCCTGGTGGTTTTTTGGA
>Ga0075120_10002032_pt1 | contig 14986 bp, 4 predicted proteins | sample AntAceMetag02UKL_FD_69792 | JGI IMG/M metagenome (GOLD analysis project Ga0075120, IMG submission 69792) | Saline lake microbial communities from Ace Lake, Antarctica - Antarctic Ace Lake Metagenome 02UKL | ecosystem: Environmental > Aquatic > Non-marine Saline and Alkaline > Saline | place... | reverse complement strand
CATCAAGTGCAATTCTTGCCTTCAATTCCTTACTATGTTTTTTTCTTGCCACTTGGTGCCTCCTTTTTGTTGGAAACACACCTTAATACATTGTCTCATTTACAGGGTCCACTATAAAGCACCCGAAGTGCTACAGGAACAGTGCATTCAAGAAGATGACAGTATCGGTTCCGGAATATTTTCTCTTCTTTTCGTTGATGATGAGAATGGGGTTACCAATGCGTTGAGAAGGATTTTCCATGTCGAAAATTACCGTGTTTTTACGGCCGCAAATGGTAAAGAGGCACTTGAAATTTTTGAAAAAGAAAAAATTCATTTGGTAATTACTGATTATCGCATGCCCGGAATGTCGGGAGCGCAACTGCTTAAGGAGGTAAAAAAAAGGTGGCCTTCGGTCATTCGCATTATGTTGACCGGTTTTGCCGATGTGAAGTCTGTCATGGGTGCCGTCAAAGACGGGGCTGTGTATAAATTCATTACAAAGCCCTGGAATGATGAGGATATGCGCCTGACGGTGAGCCTTGCGCTTCAGCAGTACGTGCTGCTCAAAGAAAACCAGAAACTAAGGGAGCTGAATGAAAGCCAGCAGGAAAGAATTAAAAATTATGCAAAGCAGGTTGCCGAAAGTAACGGCATATTAGGAACCATTCTGGCTAAAGCCGGCAAGGTGATGCCGGAGGATTACAACCGGGCGCTCAATCAACGCGAACCCAATGAGTTTATCATTGATACGCTGGTACGGCTTAATCTCACCACGGAATCAAAAGTTGTACAGGTTTTGCAAAAGCATCTCAACCTTGAGTACCTTGATCTTGCCGAGGTAGTGCTGTTGCCCGAGGTTGTCAGGTTTCTGCCGCGCGACCTGTGTGAAAAGAGTCGGATTATTCCGGTTAAATTGCACAAAGGTCATTTAACACTTGCGATGGCCGATCCTTCCGATATCTATAAAATAGACAATCTTGCATTGATGCTGGGTCTTAAGGTGACGCCGGTCATCGCCAGCAGTACTGAAATTCTCAACCAGTTGGAAAAAGTTTATTGGGACAGCAATCGCGGTAAGGATATCAGTTTTGATGATTTAACAAGTATGGACCCGATTGATGAAATTGATATTGTTATCGATGAAGATCTAGATCATATAAATTTAAATGAACTGCTGGAATCTTCAGATGTTCCGCCGATTATTCGCATTGTGAACGCCATTATTTCCGAGGCAATCCGCTATTTGGCAAGCGATGTACATATAGAGCCTAAAACACAATTTACGGTTGTACGGTATCGCATTGACGGAATGCTTAACGATAAAATACGCATCCCGGCAGAACTGCATGCGGCTACCATTTCACGTATTAAAATTCTTGCCAAGATGGATATCTCCGAACGCCGTATCCCTCAGGACGGCAGGATTACCGTAAAATCAGGTATGCGGCTTGTGGATTTGCGGGTTTCCACTATGCCGTCCATAAACGGAGAAAAGGTGGTGTTGCGTATTCTGGATAAACGTGCTGCCGTGAAAAAACTGGATCAGCTTGGTTTATTAGAGGTTGATTTCATGCGGATTCGTCAACTGATTAAAAAACCGCAAGGAATGATTATTTCCACAGGGCCGACCGGCAGCGGTAAGACCACAATGCTCTACTCCATATTGGGAGAGATGCTTCAGCGCACGAAAAATTTTGAGACGATTGAAGATCCAGTTGAATATTTTCTCGAAGAAGCAAATCAGGTTTTTGTCAGAGATAAGATTGGCCTTAGTTTCGCGTCAGTGCTGCGCGCCACCCTGCGTCAAGATCCCGATGTTATTCTGGTTGGTGAAATTCGTGATAAGGAAACAGCCGATGTAGCTTTCAAAGCTGCGAGTACCGGGCATATGGTTTTGACAACATTGCATACAAACAGTGCCGTGGCATCAATTACCCGGCTGATTGATATTGGTGTACCAGCATACATGCTGGCATCTGCCATCGAGGGAATTCTTGCGCAGCGTTTAGTGCGCACGTTGTGTGTCCACTGTAAGATTGAGCGCAATGCGGATATAGAGCAACTGGAATTATTGAACATTCCTGACGGATATTTACCTTCGAAGATCGCACACGCTGTGGGTTGTAGTAAATGCGACAAAACCGGGTATCAGGGGCGCACCGGTATTTATGAACTCTTTGTTATGAATGAGGACTTCAGACATATTATCAGCGGTCATTACAAAGAGGCTGAAATGGTACGAATGGCGCGTTCAGCCGGTATGAAAACGCTTATTGAAGACGGTACTGAAAAGGTAAAAAACGGGGAGACAACACTTGATGAATTGCTGCGAGTGGTGGGCCCTCAAATGTTGCATGAGCGCGAATGTCCAAGCTGTATGAAAAAAATTGACGCCAAAGTTCTGTTTTGTCCCTATTGCGGAAGTTTTAAACAGGATACCTGCGAGAAATGTCAAATGGCTGTAGAAAAAGACTGGAAAATATGTGGATTTTGCGGTTCAACCTTGCATACATCTTAGATGTTTTGAAAGTTTGCTGTCACGGAGATGAGTGTTTGCAATGGAACAGATCCTTACTCTCTGGACAGGCAGTTTAATCACTACGGAAAAATTTTTTCTGTACGCCTGCGGTACACGCAATCAGTGTTGGTTGCACTGGCAGTATCCTGAAGTTGTAAGGTTTTAAAACAACGAATAGATGCGTGAGGGAGTTAGACAGTTATGAGAAAGTCCGCAGATACTAATAAGATTCACGACAAAGAGTTTGAATCGGTTAAAAAACATTTTTTAAGTGCAGGTATTATCTGGACAATCATAATTGTCATACTTTGTTGTGTAAATTGTTGGTCAGCCTATACGACCAAGCTTAGTATCGTTAAAAATTCCGTTGTGGCCAGTTTTAATAAAGATACGGTTTACCGTTACTGGGCAACCAAACACGGAGGAGTCTATGTGCCGGTCACAGCAGAAACGCCGCCGAATCCTTATCTGGCTCATATTCCTGAACGCGATATTGTGACGCCATCAGGCAGAAAGCTTACCCTTATAAATCCAGCCTATATGACCAGGCAGGTGCATGAGATTGGCAAAAAAAGATATGGGCATCGCGGGCATATTACCAGCTTGAGGCCCATTCGGTCTCAAAACGCGCCTGATGACTGGGAGAGAGAAGCACTGCTGTCTTTTGAAAAAGGTGTACCCGAGGTTGCGGAGCTGACCGAGCTATCCGGGCAGACGTATTACCGTTCTATGCGGCCATTTATTACTGAGAAGGGATGCCTGAAATGTCATGCCCAACAGGGCTACAAGGAGGGTGATATTCGCGGCGGCATCAGCCATTCGATTTCATGGCAACCAATACGCAGGGCATTGGTTGCAAATTTTATAGTCATTTGCTTAGCCTATCTCTTTATGTTGTGTCTGGGTTTGTTAGGAATGCGTTACAGTTATAACCGGATCACTGGACACCAGCTTAAACGCAAACAGATCGAGTGTTCTCTTAAGGAAAAAAATAATCAACTGGTCGCAGTTAATAAAACAATATCTGATGATTTGAAAAGCCCGCTTATTACGATTCGGGCATATGCGAAATATCTGGAAGAGGACATTGCCGACGGAGATGCGGGCAAAATCAGAAAAAGTTTATCCTTTATAAGCAATGCTGCGGATTCGATGCATTGTCTTGTTGAGGAATTGCAGGTGCTGTCCTGTCTGGAGCATGATAAAAATCCCTATGTTGAAACATCGCTTCAGGAGCTTGTTCGCGAAGCTCTGGAGCTGGTTGCGGGTAGCATTACCAAACGGGGTGTGCGGGTTGAGGTGAGCGAAATGCCGGTAGTGTTGTACGGGGACTGCAAACTCCTGGTTCGAGTGTTTCAAAAGCTTATCGATAATGCCGTTAAGTTTATGGGTGATCAGACTGAGCCTTGCATCGAAATAGGTGTTGAAGAAGATAAAACAAATATTTTTGTTTTTGTGCGTGATAACGGCATGGGTATCGATTCTAGTGCCACGCATAAAATTTTTCAAAGTTTCAGTAAGCTTAACGAATCCGTTTCAGGCTCGGGCCTCGGCCTTGTGTTGGTTAAGCGGATTATGGAAATGCATGGTGGAGCCGTTTGGGTAGAGTCGCAAGGTTGCGGGCTTGGGGCCTGCTTCAGGTTGAGACTGCCCCGGAAGGATTAAAGCTTTGAGTAGGGCGAAAAGGCACGTCATGTTTAATGGTGCCGCTGTAATGTGTGCCGTGGGTATCGTAGACTCTGCATAGCCCGTGGCAGTAGTTAACAGTAGTGTAATTGGTTAAAATCATGAATGAAAAAATCCTGACGCGTAAAAATTTCGGCTATGGTCTGCTGCTTGGTGGTCTCATTACGCTGTTTGGCTTTATTTGCCTGCAGTCGGGTTCATTAACCTCCCGGAATTTGGAGAAGGATATTAAAAAACAGCTGCTTGAGCGTGTTGCTGAGATAAGCAGTGCAATAAGTCCGAAAATGGTCAGCACACTTGCGTTTACATCTGCTGACAAGGGCACACCGGCATTCGATTTTATTCGCCGTCAAATGATAAATATGGCTGCAAATGGAAGCCAGCGCGGTATTTACAGCATGGCCATGCGCGACGGCAAAATTGTATTCGGACCGGAAAGTTATCTTGAGAGCGATCCTATGGCCAGCCCGCCCGGGACGGTGTATGAAAAACCGCATTCCGAATTTGTGCATGTACTGCAAAACGGCCGGTCTGCTGTATTTGGACCCTATACTGATGAATACGGCAGCTTTGTTTCAGCTGTAATGCCGGTGATGGATCCGATAAGCGGCCGGGTTCTTATGGTTGTTGGCATTGACATGTCTGCTGCAGATTGGCAGGCGCGTCTCAATGAGACCCGCTGGAGATCATTTCTGGCAATGCTGTTGGTCGTCTTAGTGTTGGCAGTCTGCATTGCTTTAACCTGGTTGCGTAACCGACAATTGAAACCGGGTGTGCTGCAGTTGAAACGCTGGATTATGATCCCGACAGCCATGCTACTGCTGGCAGTCGCGGTATTGTATGGTTCGTATCAGTATCAGAAAACTGCTACTGCATCAAGTCAGGTCATGCAGCGCATCACGCACCGGGCTCAGACGATGTTGCTTCGAGGCATAGCCGCTAAGACAACTATGCTGAAAGCACAGATGGATATCATCACCATGAATCCCGGTATGCTGGCGAACTTCAGAAGCAGGGATTTGAAGTTGCTTTCAAAGTTTGCAAACCCGGTTTTTGAACACCTCAGGCAGGATTTTGCTATTACGCATTTATATTTCATAACCCCGGAGTACGATGTATTTTTGCGCGTTCATCATCCCGATCGGCGTGGCGATCGTATTGACCGCTCTACGCTGATAGCGGCGCACAACACGGGTGAGGATTTTTGTGGCCTGGAGCTCGGGCCTTTGGGGACGTTTACGCTCCGGTATGTTCGACCGCTTCTGCACAACGGAGCAGTTGTGGGCTATGTGGAGCTTGGCAGGGAGCTCGAGATTTTTGCTGTACAGCTGATGCGTGATATGCAACTGGACTTCGTGTTCGCAATCAATAAAGCGCTCACCAACAAGGAAAAGTTTGAAGCCGGCAGCGCTGTATTCGGCTTTGACGGGCAGTGGGATGATTATTCCACATTTGTGGTGACCCATACGTCAGCTGCCGGCATGCTGCCAGAGTTGAACGGCCTGCTTTCCAGTGATTATACGCAGGTGGCAGACAGCCAGGCATTTAAAATTAGACAGAGCGAAGATGAGTTTGTCTGCGGTGTGATACCTGTGCGTGATGTTATGGGCCAAAATGCCGCAATGCTCATCGTTATGCGAAACGTTACTGCTGAAGCCGCCGCAGCACGGACCAGCTTTTATCTGCATATGGGAATGGTTGCAGTGCTGTTTGGTGGCTTGCTCCTGCTGCTGTGGGTGCTTACTGGTTTGGCCGAGGTGAAGTTTGGTAAGGCTTATTCATCCTTGCGCGAAAATTCACAACTATTTCGTACCCTTTATAAAAATGCCCTGTCCGGGGTTGCCATGCATGAAATCATAGTTGATCAAACCGGCAACCCTGTTGATTACGTTTTTCTTGACGCCAACCCGTCATTTGAGACACACACGGGTCTTTCCGTTGCCGATGTTGTGGGGAGACGCGCATCCGAGGTGTTCCCGTTAATAAATGATTCATCCTTGATTGAGATTTACGGCAGGGTTGCCCTGACCGGCAGTACCGCCAGTTTTGAGAAGTTTATTGAATCGATGAATCGTTTTATGCAGATAAGCGCTTTTCGGATCGGCCCGGGTCGTTTCGCAACGATTTTTCAAGACATTACTCAGCGCAAGCATGCTGAAGTTCAAGTGAAGCAAAATCAGGATCTGCTCAGCGCGGTGCTGCAAAATGCTAACGACGCCATCATTGTTGTTGATAAGGACGGCAGTGTGGTGTTTTGGAACCGCGCAGCTGAGATTTTGTACGGCTATGCGAAGCAGGATGTGCTTGGTAGTGAATTTTTATTTATTATACCGGAACGGTATAGGGATCAGCATCGTGACCGATTTCATGCTCTTGCTGCAGGCAGATTCAACCTAACCTCAGGCTTTGGCGGACAGGGGCCCGGCCTTAAAAATGACGGAACTGAATTCATCTGTGAAACCTCCACTGATTTATTGAAACAGGGTGATATGCAGTTAATGATTGTTATAGTTCGTGATATCACCCAGCGTGTTGAAGATGAAGAAGCGATGCGCCAGGGCCGCGAAAATCTCCAGACAATTTTTAACAACAACCCTCTCAGTATTGCCATTACGGATATCGAAGACGGCCGGTTTATTGAGATTAATGAAGCTTTTGAGACCTTTACGGGGTACAGCCGCACAGAAGTTTGTGGTCGCACACCTGCTGATCTGGACTTGTTTCAGGATTCTGATAAGTTGCACCTGTATCGACAGCAGGTTGAGACTCAAGGCGGCTGTAGCGATCTTGAGATAACCCTTCAGTCAAAAACAGGGGTTTTGTATACGGCAAATCTGTCTGCGAAATTTATTGATTATGAAGGCCGACGCTGCCTGCTCACCTGCGCCGAGGACATAACCGGGCGCAAGGAAACAGAACAGGCCTTAGAACAGGAACTTCAGCAGCGCAAACGGGTTGAAGTCGAGTTGGTCTCCAGTAGAGATCTGCTGAACGAAGCTCAACAGATCGCCCATATCGGTGTTTGGACTTTTAATGTTAAGAATCAGGAATTTATATGGTCTGATGAAGTGTACCGGATTTTGGGGCTGTCGCAGGAAATACCTTTGGATTTTAATGAGTTCTCATCCAAAATTTATCCCGATGATTCTAGAATCTTTCTTTCTCGCTGGAACGACATGGAAAGTGACAGTTCTTTCACTGAGTATGATTATCGAATTGTACGTCCGGATGGTGAAATACGCTATATTCATGAATATGCTCTTTTCCACACCGATGAAGAAGGTGGTGTTTCCGATTCAGCCGCCTTGATGCAGGATATTACCGAGCGTAAGGTTGCGGAACACACTCTTGCGAACGAGCTGGTGAGTCGTCGCAAGGTTGAAGCTGAGTTGCTTGCCAGTAGTGATCTGCTGGAAGAGGCTCAGCAGATCGCCCATATCGGGGTTTGGACATTTGATTCGAAGACTCAGGAATTCATATGGTCTGATGAAGTGTACCGGATTCTGGGGCTAACCCAGGAAACAACTCTTGACTTTTACGAGTTCGCGCGCCATATGCATCCCGATGATTACAATAGCATTGCGATGCGCTGGAACGACATGGAACATGAGGAGCCGTTCTCTGAGAATGAGTATCGTATTATTCGTCCGGATGGTGAAATACGCCATATTCATCAATATACAATTTATCGCAGCGGTGAAGACGACAACTGTGGACGGTCGACCACTCTGCTGCAGGATATCACCGAGCGTAAGGACGCGGAAACCGTCCTTGAACAGGAACTTCAGCAGCGCAAACGGGTTGAAGCTGATTTGGTCGCCAGTAGCGATCTGCTGACCGAGGCTCAGCATATCGCCCATATCGGTGTTTGGACTTTTGATATAAATATTCAGGAATTCATATGGTCTGATGAAGTGTACCGGATTCTGGGACTGTCGCGGGAAACACCTTTGGATTTTAATGAGTTCGTATCCAAGGTTCATCCCGATGATTCCGAAATCTTCAAGTTTCGCTTGAACGACATGGAAAGTGACAGTTTGTTCGCTGAGTATGATTATCGAATTGTACGTCCGGACGGTGAAATACGCTATATTCATGAATATGCTATTTTCCACATCGATGAAGAAGGTTCTGCTTCCGATTCAGTCGCCTTGATGCAGGATATTACCGAGCGCAAGCTGTCAGAGGTTCGGCTGAGTCAGTTGTCACAGGCTGTAGAACAAAGCCCGGTGTCGATTGTTATTACCGATCCTGACGGCGACATTCAGTATGTCAATCCACACTTTATCGAACTTACCGGCTATGCCGCTGAGGAAGTGCTCGGGAGAAATCCCCGCATTCTTAAATCGGGTGAAATGTCGTCGGAAGTTTATCTGGAAATGTGGCAGATGCTCACGGCCGGCAGGGAGTGGTGGGGTTCATTTCATAATAAGAAAAAGAACGGCGAACTCTATTGGGAGGAAGCGACCATATCGCCAATGCGTGACGAGCAGGGTGTTATTACGCACTTTCTGGCAACCAAGCAAGACATCACCGAGCGCAAGCGCGTTGAGCAAGAGCTGCTCAGTGCAAACACCAGCCTTGAGCTGTCAATGGAGCGTGCCAATGAAATGGTCGTCCAGGCAGAGCTTGCCAATATTTCTAAGAGTGAATTTCTGGCCAACATGAGTCATGAAATTCGCACACCTATGAACGGCGTTATTGGCATGACGGGCCTGTTGCTTGATTCCGAGCTTACCAGTGAACAACGACAGTATGCGCATATTGTGCGTTCATGCGGAGAGTCGCTTCTGGCGCTTATAAATGACATTCTCGATCTGTCGAAAATTGAGGCCGGCAAGCTTGATCTTGAGGTGTTTGATTTTGATTTGCGCGCAACCATGGAAGATACGGCCGAGTTACTGTCTGTAAAGGCGTATGAAAAGGGCATTGAAGTCGTGTGTATGGTGGACCCGGATGTGCCTGTTTTGCTTCGGGGAGATCCGGGTAGGCTGCGCCAGCTTTTTATGAATATCGGTGGCAATGCAGTCAAATTTACTGACCAGGGATCAATAACACTGAGGGCAATGCTTGAGGCTGAAGAAGAAGACCGTGTGACCGTGCGCTTTACTGTTGTTGATACAGGTATTGGCATTTCAGATGACAAAAAGGAGCTTATTTTTGCGCCTTTTACTCAGGCAGATGGATCGACAACGCGGAAATACGGGGGCACAGGGCTTGGGCTTTCGATCTCAAGATCATTGGCAGAGTGCATGGACGGTACCATTGGCGTAGAAAGCCTGCCCGGGCAGGGTTCAACCTTCTGGTTCACGGCTGTTTTAGAAAAGCAGCAACTAGGATCCAGGGCTGAGCCGCCGCCAATGGCCGATTTGAAGGGTGTTCGAGTGTTGGTGGTCGACGATCACACTACTAACCGTTTGCTGGTAACAACACTATTGAATGGTTGGGGTTGCCGTTTTGCCGAAGCCGTTGATGCTGACTCCGCTCTGGAGCGGCTGCACGGAGCCGCCGTGCAGAAAGATCCGTATAGTATAGCGCTGCTCGACATGCATATGCCGGGCGTGAGCGGTGATGAGCTTGGCAGGCGTATTAAGCAGAGCCCCGATATAGCAGCCACGCATCTCATCATGATGACTTCGCTGGGGCAGCGGGGAGATGGTGCAAGTTTTCAGGCCGTGGGGTTTGAAGGGTATCTCAATAAACCGCTGCGCCAGGCACTTCTGCGTGAATGCATGGCAATGGTGCTTGGCCGTGCGCACGTGCAGCAGCAGGGTGAAGGCGGACTTATTATTACGCGCCATACGATAACAGAAGCGCGCAAGCTGCGCCTGCGTATTTTGGTTGCCGAAGACAATGCTACGAATCAGATTGTTGCGCTGAAAATGCTTGAGAAGCTTGGCTACCGGGCTGATGCTGTGGCAGACGGTTCTGAGGCAATTACAGCCTTGCAATCTATTCCTTATGATCTGGTGTTGATGGACTGCCAGATGCCGAATATGGATGGTTTCGAGGCTGCAATGAGTATCAGAAGTGAGACTTCAAATGTATTGAACCCCAAAGTGCCGGTTGTCGCCATGACGGCCCATGCAATGAAGGGTGACCGTGAGAAATGTCTTGAAGCGGGTATGGATGATTATATGAGCAAACCGATAGAACCGGCTGCCATGTCAGCCATGCTTGAGCTTTGGCTCGCGGATACTTCTGCTCCGGACGCACCCCTTGATGGAGTAGAACAGGTTCCTAAAAATGGACAGGAAGCTGACGCCTGTGATGTGACAGATTTAGACACACCCCTTGATAAAGTATTACCGGTTCCCGGCAACGGCCGTGAACCTGACGCCGAGGCGCCGGCAGTGTTTGATCGGCAAAATTTTCAGAACAGGGTGCTGGGCGATGAGGATGTGATGAAACTTGTTATCGAGAAGTTTCTTTCCGATATTCCTGAACAGATTGACCTTCTTGCAGCGGCATCATCTGATGGGGATTGCGAATGTGTTTCGAAACTTGGTCATAAAATACGGGGAGCAGCGGCCAACATTGGAGCCGAGGCGCTGAGGTCGGCAGCATTTGAGTTTGAACAAGCAGGCAAAGAAGGTGATATTGAGCGGGTGCGCGAACTGCAACCCGGGTTCTCGCATTTGTTTGACGAATTAAGTGAGGCTTTCATTCGCGAGGGGTTGGCAGGGTGAGGGAGCATAAGAGTTCGGAGTAAAGAGTTGGGAGAAAAATGAGGTTCAAGGTTCAAAGTTAAAATCAAAAGATTAGAATCAAAAGTTTAAAGGTCGAAGTTGAGAGTTCGAAAAATAGTTCGATGTTCGATGTTCGATGTTCGATGTTCGATGTTCGATGTTCGATGTTTCAAAGTTCGGAGTCTTGAGTTTGGAGCAAGGAGCATAAGAGTTCGGTGCTCTCTCATATTTTCCCTCCCCTCGTGGGAGGGAATTAAAGGGAGGGGGATATATAAATGTTTTCATTAAAATTGCCGCAGGCAGGGGAGCAGAAAATTATATTCTACCCCAGCCCTCGGTCCCTCCCACCAGGGGAGGGAAGACGGAAAAGACAGTTGGAAACAAAATGATTCTTGAACCTTGAAACTTGAACTTCTGACTTTGATCTTTTGTTTTGAACCTTGAACCTTGCGAGTTGTGAGTAATGAGTTTAGAGTTCGGAGAAAAAACATACAACATTTCGCGGTGTTCTTTTTTATACTCCAAACTCCAAACTCCTAACTCTCTACTCCGAACTTTGAAACCTTGAACAGTGTTTTCGGAACCTTCAACTTTGAACCAGTTTATCCTGGGGCAGGGGCATTTTTTTGGTTTGCGTTGCCACAAAAAAAGGTTTAAAGTCTGTAATAATAGATTCTCTATTATTGCATCTTTGTAAAAAGCTACAAGCCTGACCTAAGGTCGTGGTTTTCTCTTTCTCTTCTTTAACTGGCGGGAGGCAGTGAGGGATAGGGACTAAAATTTTTAAGTTTACAAATCAAGGTTGCTGCAGCTTGAACTCAGTGAAGATCGGGCTGAAGTTAATCGATACATACCACCAATTCATCGAAAGCTCGTTTTCACGCTGCTCTGCGGGGTCGTTTGAAAAAGTATGGGCATGCACAGTGTGGTGTGGAAGAGATATAGTTGTAAAAAAAAATGCTATAAATTTAATTGTTCGGGTCTTTGCGATTCGTTAAGCAAGGATGGTTTTGTAAAGTCGGGGTGAATTTCAAAAACTCAAAAAACTTGTAACGAGGTTGTCATGCGCGCAAACCATGCAAGGCAAAACCACACAAATGACACGTCACGTCTGGGGGGCGAAGCCGGGTTTTCTTCTGCTCTGATGCGAAGCATTGTGAAAGTATCTTTTTTGCTTGTCGGTGGCATTGCTTTGTTGAATCTTTTTTTATGGTTTCTGGACCTGTGGGGTCACGGCACATTTGGCAGCAATTACATCCCCATGGCGCCCAGCACAGCACTGCTGTTGCTGATTATAGTCAGCGTTGTTTTTATGCGCCAGTATCGGCGGGATTCAATCGCTGTGAGCCGGCTGACTTCCTTCGCGATACTCATCGCGATGGCCATGAGTATCGTAGTAGTAATTGAATTCATTTTTGGTTTTAATATCCCGATTGAGAGTTGGCTGAGCCAGACGTTGGACACGGTCGGAAAGATTCCTGTGGGCCGTATGTCTGCGTTGACGGCCGTGTGCTTTCTGCTGGCCAGTCTGGCCTACGTGTGTGCAATAGCCCCCCGCAATCGGGGTTGGGCCAAGCGGCAGTTCGGTGCGCTGTTTGCACTTTTGGTTTTGTTGGTCGGCTTCGCGGTTGTGTCGGGGTATGCGCTGGGGGTTCCGTTTCTTTACGGCAGCACCGTTGTGCCCATGGCTGCGCTGACCGGAGTGTCGTTTTTTTTACTGGGCTTGGGACTGTTGCTTGAAGCGGGCATCGAAGTCTGGCCGATGAATTTGATATTCCTTTCGGCCCAGGATAATCCGTCTGCCCTACGGTTTGTTGGGGGTACGATAGCGTTGTTGCTTCTATGCACTTTTCTAATCGGCAGTGAAGGCTGGTTTTACTACAGATACAATAAAGTCGATCTCATTCGCGAAACCCATGAGTCGCTGTCTATCATTGCAGACTTGAAGGTCGATCAGATTGCGGGCTGGATGAAGGAACGGCGCGGCGATGCCTCGATCATTTTCAAGACGCGCCTGGTTTGGGATGAAATTCATCACTTTCTCACCGAACCCGATAATGCGGCCAAGAGCGATGAGTTGCTCGAGTGGATGACCATATTTCAGCAGGATTACGACTACAGCGAAGTGATCTTGTTTGACGCACAGGGCGTAGCCCGGCTGGTGGCACCAGCCGATACTTCCCTTATGCAAGACCCCCATATCGAAAAGCATATTCAGGTTGCATTGCATGCCCGGGAAGTCGTCTTTGAGGACCTGCATCACTGCCGATCCAACACGTCGATCCATTTATCCTTCTTGATTCCGATCGGTATCAAATCGCAGGCGGACCAACCGGCGGACGGCGTGTTGCTCCTGGTTGTCGATCCACAGCAATTCCTCTATCCGCTTGTACAGAACTGGCCCACATCCAGCCCCTCGGCTGAGACGCTGCTGGTCCGACGCGAGGGCAACGACGTGGTGTTTCTGAACAACCTGCGTCACCGCGCCAATACCGCGATGGTGTTACGGTTGCCGATCAGCGATCCGAACCTGCTAGCGGCAATGGCCGTTTTGGGGCAGCAAGGCATGGTGGAGGGAATGGACTACCGCGGGATCCCGGTTCTGGCGGCGTTTCGAAAGGTTCCGGGCATGCCGTGGTTTATGGTGACCAAAGTTGATCAAGAGGAAGCTTATGCAGGCCTCTACCAACAGGCATGGATCACCGTATCCATCACCGGACTCCTGTTGCTGGCGGTCATGCTGGGTTTCGGTCTGCTGTGGCGGCAGCAAAGGCTGATCATTGTTCGGCGTGAACTGGTTTTGCGCAAGACAGTAGAGAAAAAGTTAAAGAACTCTGAGAGCAGAACTCGCGCATATCTTGAGAACTCACCGGCGTGCACTAAGATATTGGATCTTAATTTTAATTTACAGTATATGAGTAGTGCAGGCATCAAAGGTCTTAAAATAGAAAATATTGAAGATTATTATGGAAAACCCTATCCCTTTGATTTTTACCCCACGTCATTTAAAGATATGATGACTGAAAATTTAGAAAAGGTCCGAAAAACGGGTGATATCATTGAACAGGAAGGTTCCGTTTTTGTTGATGGAGATGAAGTGTGGTTTCATTCTACTATTTCGCTGGTGTGTGCTGACTTAGATCACATGGATTATATTATTGTCGTCTCTATCGACATCACTGAGCGTAAGCTGGGCGAGAAAGAGTTGTTGGAGAAAAATGCGGAGTTGGAACGCTTTTCCTACGCCGTTTCTCATGATTTGCGCAGCCCGCTTGTGACGATACGTACATTTACAGGATATCTTGAGAAGGATTTTCAGAAGCAGGATACCGATCGGATCGCAAAGGACTTTATGTTTATTCGTAGCGCTTCCGAAAAGATGTCCCTGCTTCTGGATGAGCTTCTTGCTCTGACGCGTGTGGGCCGCGTTAAAAATGTTGAAAGCAACGCGCCGTTGCAGGATATTGTGCAGGAGGCGCTAACCCTTGTGGCGGGCCGGATTGCTGAAAGGGGCGTAATAGTCGAGATAACTCCGCAGCCGCTGGTGCTTCGCGGCGACCGCATGCGGCTGGTAGAAGTTTTTCAGAATCTTATTGATAATGCGGTGAAGTTCATGGGCGAGCAGAGTCAGCCGCATGTCGATATTGGCTGGAAACGCAAAGACGACGAGAATCTTCTGTTTGTACGTGATAATGGTATGGGCATCGACCAGCGGTATCAGGGGAAAGCATTCAACTTGTTTGAAAAAATTGATTCTGGCGTTGAGGGTACGGGAATCGGCCTTGCCCTGGTGAAGCGGATTGTTGAGACGCACGGCGGCAGGATCTGGGTGGAGTCGGCAGGATTGGGGCAGGGCGCCTGCTTTTGGTTTACGCTTCCGGGGAAGAAGTAAAAAGCTGTTCAAGGTTCAAAGTAAAAAGCGGTTCAAGGTTCAAAGTTTAAGGTTCAATGTTAAGAAAAAAAACCTCAAACCTTGAACTTCTGATTTTGACTTTAGTTTTTTAGTTTTGATCTTTTGACTTTAATCTTTTGACTTTAACCTTGAACATTGAACCTTAAACTTTGAACTTGTTTTTTAGACCTTGAACTTTTGACTTTAATCTTTTGACTT
>Ga0075120_10002030_pt1 | contig 14999 bp, 11 predicted proteins | sample AntAceMetag02UKL_FD_69792 | JGI IMG/M metagenome (GOLD analysis project Ga0075120, IMG submission 69792) | Saline lake microbial communities from Ace Lake, Antarctica - Antarctic Ace Lake Metagenome 02UKL | ecosystem: Environmental > Aquatic > Non-marine Saline and Alkaline > Saline | place... | reverse complement strand
CCTGGATAAAAATTTTGGAAGTGCTTCGGTAATGATCAGTTGACCCCGTTCAGAAAAAACCGGCACCTCTGCCCCAATCATTTTAGCAATTGCCGGCACATGGATGCCTGCTGCATTAACGACCACATGTGTTCCAATGGTTCCAAGGCTTGTGACCACAGATTCAATCCGGTTTGAAGAAACACGGATATCAAGAACCTCACACTTGGATTTGATACGGACACCTTTTTCAAGCCCGGCCCGGGCAAGGGCTCGTGTGAGTTTCAAGGCATTAATGCCGCCATCAACCGGGCAATATGCCCCACCAAGCAATTGAGGAGAAAACTCAGGTTCCAACTCTCGCATTTCATTAATATCCATCATGCGCATGTTAATATCCGCTACTTGATTCCGTTCCGCAACGACCTGGTTAAGTCTTTCCCAGTCTTCCGGGTTTTTTGCAATTCCAGGAAAAGAACCGTTCCTTTCGTATTCAATATCAGCACCCAGTTCCTCTGCAAAATTCGGATACATATTGGCGCTCATTTGGCTTAATTGAGTATAGTGCTCAGGTTCTTTACCGGAAATATTAACAAGGCCCATGTTGAGACCGCTTGCACCGGCTGCAACAAACCGCTTTTCAATAACCATGACATCCACTCCAGCCTTTGCCAGGCTGTAAGCGATTGATAATCCCCTAACCCCAGCACCGATGACCAAGACTTCTACATTTTTCATCATTATCAACTCATAAGCGGTTACACCGCTATCCTTTCAAATTTAAATTAAATGTATACTGATTCCATCACTTTTTCCCGTCAAGAAAATCTCAATAACCCGAATTTATGATTATTGAATCTTTACATAATCTTTAGTATATTTTTTAAGTTTCTGATCATCCAGGGTAACCCCAAGACCGCTCTCCATGGGAACAATCACCTTGCCATGGGAAATATTTTTTTTGAAGTCAGTCATATCGTCAGACATCCTAAGAACGGAACCATATGCATGACCAACCGGTAACAGGTTATTCAGGGTACACCCGATGTGCAGGGATGCAGCCTGGGTGACCCCGAACTCGAGCATGCTGTTCATCAGGCATTGGTGGCCGAAAAGCCCGGCAGACCCGGCGATCAATTTTGCCTTACTGATACCGCCGTTCTTGGAGACCTTGATGCTCAAAACATCAACTGCACGTTCCCGGATCAGAATTTCAGCATCATTGGTTGTCATCAGGCTCTCATCGGCAGATATCGGAACAGATGAACGTTCCCGAATTCGTTTGAGGCCATGAATATCACGGCAGGCCACAGGCTGTTCAATCAAGTCCGGCATATACCCCCGGCAGCCCTCGATAAACTCCAGGGTTTCAAATACAGTCCAGGCCTGGTTTGCATCCACTATAAAGAAGATTTCACTACCAAACCTTTTTTTGGCTGAAATCATCCGTTCAATCTCCATTTTAATGGGAAGGGTTCCCATCTTGATCATCACTGTCTGGTGGCCTGATTTCACCAGTTCTTCTATAGCAGCCTCATCCTCTTTGGGTGTACCGCTGCCAATACCGCTCAGAAGCGGTAATTGTGTATGGTATAGGCCTCCCAGAAGGGAATGGACAGGAATATTGCACGCCTTGCCTTTGATATCAAAAAGCGCCATATTGACCGCGCCTTTTGCGGTCAGGTTTCCTTTGACCCTTTGATCCAGTTCCGCCTCAATTCTGGCAATATTTTCAGGATCTTTTCCAAGAAGGAGAGGAGCAATATGATCCCGGGTAACCATCATTACCGATGCCGGCGTTTCTTCGGTAAAGGGATTCATTGGATCTGCTTCACCCAGCCCCACAATATCTGCATCCGTGTGAACCTTGAACATAACTGCATGGGCATGGGTCAATGTGCCGTATTTTTTTGAAAGCTTGTAGGGCACGACAAATGGGATGGAAATGTGAAACAGCTCAATACAATTAATTTTCATATCCTTTATCCTTTTTTAGAGATCATCAACTATTTGTGGTTATCAGCAAATTTCCTTTTAGTAAAATATGCGGTGCAGGCAATTTATTTTATAATTTTTTACAAACTATTTTCCGAGTCACCTATAAAGATGACAAGCCACAGAATGCCCCGGCTCAAATTCCTTCATGGAAGGTTCCTGAATTCTGCAGATATCCGTTACTTTCATGCATCGGGCCTGAAACCGGCATCCCGGAGGTGGATCAATGGGCTGGGAAACTTCCCCCCGAATATCCGGAATGGGTCTTTTATATGCCGGGTCCGGTATGGGGACTGCAGCAATAAGGGCCTTGGCATAGGGATGCAGGGGATGGGTGATTAACTCTCGGGTGCCGCCTATCTCAACAACCTTTCCCAGGTACATGATCATAAGACGTTCAGTGATGTTGGCGAGGATGGAAAGATCATGGGACACATATATACAGGAAAAATTCATACGACGGGAAAGATCCCGGATCAGATCCAGTATTCCGGCACGGATAGAGACATCCAGCATGGAAAGCGGTTCATCTGCTATGACCAGCTTCGGCTCAAGCACAAGGGCCTGTGCAATACCAACCCGCTGTCGTTCCCCGCCGCTCATCTGGTGGGGATACTTTTTAATGTAGTGTTTTGGATTCAGCCCGGCCATGGCAATGGTGGCCATAACCCTTTGTGTAATTTCTTTGTTTGAATTGCACACCTTAAGTGCCCGCAGCGGTTCCGCCACCAGGTCAAAGACCCTGAACCGGGGATTCAGGGATTCATAGGGATCCTGAAAGATAATCTGGACATCCCTGCGATAATCTTGAATTTCCTTTTGGGTCACGGCGGCAATATTCTTTCCCTTGTAGTGAATGGTGCCAGAAGTTGGCTCCCTGAGTTTTGCAATGGCAAGACAGGCAGTGGATTTGCCACAACCCGACTCTCCAGCCAAGCCAAGTATCTCACCTTGGGACAAGGTAAAGGAAATGTTGTCAACCGCCTTGATGATCCCTGGCTTTTTTTTACCTATCACCCGGGAAAGCAGGGGGGGCTTTATGTAAAAATGCTGCTTGAGATTATTTACTTCGAGAATTGCCATGTTTTCTTTACTCCTGCAAGTTTACGAAATTCCTCTACATGTTCTGTTCGGTGACACTGGACAAAATGATTGGGTCGGACCTCTATTTGTTCAGGTTTTTTATTCCTGCATATGTCCATGGAAAAAGGACACCGGTCATAGAAAAGGCATCCTGGAATCGTTCGGGTCAGGTTCGGGGGTGAGCCGGGAATGGAAATCAGCTCCCGGTCCAATGCCTTGATGTTGGGAAAGGCATTCTTAAGACCCAGGGTATAGGGATGATAGGGTTCGTTAAAAAGCTCCATTGCATCTGCCGTTTCCATGAGTTTTCCCGCATACATAATTCCGATGCGATCACTCATTTCTGCAATTACAGAAATGTCATGGGTGATAAGAAGGATGGCTGCCGATGTTTTTGTCTTTTCCCTGATCTCTTTGAGATTTCTTAAGATCCGTTCCTGAACAAGGACATCAAGACCTGTAGTGGGTTCATCCATCACTACCAGCTCCGGGCTAAGAACCAGTGACATGGCGAGCATGGCGCGTTGACGCATTCCGCCGCTGAACTCATGGGGATACGCCTTCATCAGGCCTGCCTGGAGTCCCACTGCATCAAACATCTGCACCACCGTTTTTGCTGCCGCAGCTTTGCTAAAGGTGGTGTGGGCGAGGATGGCTTCTATGCACTGATCCCCCACCCGGTAAACCGGATTAAGCGCATTCATGGCACTTTGGGGCACTAGAGAAATCCCCTGCCACAGAATTTTTTCCCTGAAAAATTTATCGGAAACGGTTAAAAGGTCATACTCCTTGAACTGTAGCTTGTCGGCAGTTACTTCAGCGCTTTTGGGGACCAGGCGCATTATGGTCCGGATGAGAGTGGATTTACCACATCCTGATTCTCCGGCCAGGCCAAACACCTGGTTTTCACCTATGGAAAACGTGACCCCGTCTACGGCCTTTACAGCCCCTTCTCTGGAAGAATAATGGGTCTTCAGATTTTTTACGGTCAGTATATTATTCACGACACCTTCCTTATCTTTGTTTCAGGCGTGGGTTAGCCACTTCTTCGTAAGCCCGGGAAATAAATACCAAAGCGCTTACAAGGAGAATAATGCAGATAGACGGGGTTGCAAACCACCACCAGGCCGTTCTGATTTTTCCTGAAATCCATAAATTATAAAGCATACCACCCCAGGTGATGTTGTTGGGATCGGAAAACCCTAAGAAACTGGCTCCTGCCTCGGCCAGGATGGACCAGGCAATGTTGAATGCGGTGTAGAGCAATAAAAGGGGAAGAATATTGGGCATGATGTGCCTGTAAATAATCCTGAAATCACTGCACCCCCTGGCCTTGGCTGCCTGGATGTACTGGCGCTGTCGGATGGACATGACCTGAGCCCGGATTACCCGGGCCGATGTTCGCCAGATAATACAGCAGATGGCAATGATGACAAACCAGATGTTTCGACCAAAAAGTGAGATGAGCACGATGAGAAATGGCAGAAAAGGCATGCCATAGACAATATCGGTGAGACGCATGAAGATCTCATCTAACTTACCACCATAATAACCTGCTAAAAGGCCGATATTGGCCCCAATCAGGATGGAGACCAGACCGGAAGTAATGCCGATAAGGACAGTGGTCCTTGTGGCAAGGATCAGCTGACTTAAAATATCCCGCCCCATGGCAGTTGTACCTAAGGGAAATTCAAGGCACGGCTGTCGGAGGATAGCCATCTTGCCGCCCGAATCCCTGAGTGATTCCCATAGATCATGGGGGGCAATATATGGGGCGAACAATGCAATGATTCCGAAAAAAAGCAGTACTACAGCCCCGAACATACCAAAGCGATTCCCTCTGATAATTTTATACTGTGCAACCCAAAAATCTTTTACAATTGAGAATTTCATGCCTGCTGCTCCCTTGTGATATGGTGGAAATTTTCAGTGTAAACCGATTTATACTGTTTTTCAGGATTTTTTGTCATTTTTTGCCCCCTGGAACAGAAATACGAGGATCAAGGAAACAATAGGAAATGTCAGCCAGCAGGTTCAAGACGATAATCAATACTGCCAGCAGTAAAAAGGTTGCCTGGGCCACGGGATAGTCGTGGGATGATGCGGCTTCCACCATAAGTTGACCCATACCGGGCCATGAAAAGACCTGTTCAACAATCACCTGTCCACCCAAAGAAAATCCGATGAGGACCGAAGCAACGGTGAAAACGGGAAGGAGCGCATTTCTTGCCGCATGTTTGATCATCACTGTGCTTGGGGAGAGCCCCTTGGCCTGGGCTAATTCAATATAATCGCTGCCAGTCACTTCCAGCATGGAATCCCGCATAATCAGCATGGGGGTAGCCAGATAATAAAATGCTGTGGTGATTGCGGGTAATATAAGGTGGAGAAGAAAATCTTTGTTAAACAACATGGCAATACCCGCGGGCAGACGTTCCCCAGGCGTGTTCATACCGCCGGTCGGGAAAATATCCAATTTATAGCTCAAGACCATGAGGAATAAAATTCCAGTGACAAAGGGAGGGGCTGACTGGAGTACCAGAGCGCTCACTGTTGCGCTCACATCCATGGGTCCTCCCCTCTTCCAGGCCATGATCATGCCCAGGCCTGTTCCCAGAATCAAGGTAAAACTCATGGCAGCTCCCATGAGAAAAATCGTATTCCAGAAACGGTATTTAAGAATTTCAAATACGGGCTTTGATGTGGTAAAAGAACGCCCCCATTCCAAGGTAACCAGCCCCTTGAGATAGAGAACATACTGGATGGAAATGGGTTTGTCCAGGCCGAACGCCTCTTTCAACCTTGCCTGGGACGCTTCATCCAGAGCCGGGCTGATCACCTGGGCAGTGGGGTCACCTGGCATGATACGAAATATAAAAAACAGAATAGTGGCCACTGCAAAAATGGTAAAAATAGTGTAAATGGTTCTTCGGATGATAAATTCTATCAATGTGCACTCCTTATTCCTCTAAAGGCAAAAGGAATGGACGACCTGATCAGGCCGTCCATGATTTTTAAGATAATTTTATCCAGGATAATGCAGGTTGCCTTTTTTATCCCAGGTATATCCTGCTTTTGCCAGGATATCCTTTGCTTTGCCTATGTCATTGGGATAGGATTTGACCGCAGGATTGTGCCAGAATTTGTTGGCAGGGGCAATGACCGAACTGCCCACATCGGCAAGACCTGAAAGAACGGCTTCAATGATTAAATCTTTGGGAATTACATGAGCAAGGGCTTTTCTAAATTGCGGATCATTGAGTGGAGCCCTCAGACAATTATAGGAAAGGTTATAAAATCCGTGATTGGGACATCCCTTGGCAACCACCCCCTTAATCTTGGCCAGATCCTGAAACAGGCTCGGTTTAAGGACGTAGCGGTTCCGGTCACACTCTCCCTTCTCAATGGCGGCAGCTATAGCGTCATGAGAACCATAGACCGTTCCGATGATTCCGGCACATTTAGGTGGATTAAAGTGATGCTTAAAGGCAGATACCTTCATTTCCCGGCCTCTGTCCCAATAATCAAATTTAAAAGGACCACTACCCACAGGGGTTTCGTTTGGAAAATTCAGAGGATCATCCACATCAACTTTTTCAGGAATATCCTTCCAGATATGTTTGGGTATCAGGAGCAATCCACCTAAAAGGTTGGAAATAAGCGGGGCATAGGATTCTTTCAATTTGATGCGCACGCCGTGTTTGCCAGTAACTTCGACGTTGTCAACTTTTTGAAGCATTGAGTTAAAGAAGGGCGCTTTCCATTTGGTGCTGTAATCAAATGTGAATTTTACATCTTCGGCTGTAAGGGGTTCGCCATCATGCCATTTCATATTTTTGCGTATGGTCAGATCAATAGTGGTAGGATCAATCATTTTGTGGGATTCGGCTGCCCATGGCACGGGAGAACCATCAGGACCAATCCTGAAAAGGGTATCATAGATCATCCGAAGTTCCATAAACTCACTGGTATCCTTTGCCGCAACAGGATTCAATTTTTTCAGGGGAGTGGCCCTTGCCGTCCTGACATAGCCGTCACCCTTAATGACTTCCATATTAATATCGGTCCAGAAGCTGCCTGTTCCTTCCCCAAGCATGGGGACAACATTTTTAATTCTGTCGGACCGGTAGGCTGTGGTCATCTGCATATAGGCAATAACATTATTACTCTGGGCCTCATGGCAGAATACCTGGGCTTCATTTACAATCTGCTGTCTCTTTTCAATGTCCATCTCTTTTTGCTGGGCTTCCACTAGTCTGTCCACGTTGGGATCGGAGAAACCTTCCCAGTTATATCCACCTTTTTTAAACTGGGATGAGTGATGCATATGGTAAAGGAATACATTGGGATCAATCCTGAGGGCGGACCCGGAGAGCATTACAAACCACATGTCGTAATCATGTTCCATGACCACTTTCTGGACATTCTGGTTATAATCTACTGGGTTGGCGGCCACATCCCATCCAATTTTCTTGAATGCCTCGGCACACACCCTCGCCACCTCAGGCCGGACCGGGTCCATGGTGGCCGTAGATGTCAAAATTTTCATGGGACTTACCAAGGCTCCGGGTGCCGGTGCAGCAAATAGCGCTCCCGGCCCGGCAAGTAAGGACGCCCCGATGGTACCACCCGTAATTTTTAAAAATTCACGTCTACCAATTTGATTGTTGAACATGTCAGTGATCTCCTTTCATAAACGATAATTGACAGCTACAATTCCTGCCACACAAATTCCCCCACCCCCAAAATGGGTTATGGGTTTGATTTACTGATTTTCAAAATTAAAATTCAAGATACATGCCAGCCTGAAATAATTGGCAGGAGCAGGACTAAAAAAAATTTAAACCACTGTATACTACTGTTTATTCAGCTCTTGCCAAGGGAAAGGAGGTGATATAATAAAACATTGCTCATTGTCTAAATATTTGACAGTTTGAGAGGCTTCTCAGTTGTTTATAATAATATTTCAATATGTTATTGTCACATTCTAATTTTTATACATGTATAAAAATTAGAATGTTTGTCGATCAGTTGGTAAACGGTATTTTTTTATCTTGTTATAGAGAGTAGCCCGGGAGATGCCTAAAACCCCAGATGATTTAGAAAAATTAAAATCATAGTCTTCAAGAGTCTCCAGGATTACCTTTTTTTCAAGTTCAGAAAGACGAGAGCCGGTAAGCCTTGCATTTGAAGGCCCCGGGCTATCCAGTCCCAGGTTTTCCGGCAGAATCCTGTTATTTTTTACCAGGTTGACAGCCCGCTCGATCACATTTTCAAGCTCCCGGACATTACCGGGCCATGGGTAGCTTTCCATAGCTGCTTCAGCCTCCCTGGAAAAACTGAGACCCTGTTTTGCCATTACTACGGAACAACGGTTCAAAAAATAGTTGGCAAGAATAAGAATATCCTCGGACCGGTCACGCAGGGGTGGGATAGAGATGGGAAACACATTAAGGCGATAGAAAAGGTCCTCCCTGAAATTCTTCCATGACACCGCCTTTTTCAAATCAGTATGGGTCGCAGCGATGATCCGTGCATCCACCAGCATGGGCTTGTGCTCACCGATTCTGACCACCTCTCTGGTCTGGAGAACCCTAAGAATCTTTATCTGCATGTCCATGGGCATATCCCCGATCTCGTCCAGGAAAATGGTGCCTCCGTCAGCCAGTTCAAATTTTCCCGGCATCCCCTTTTTTAACGCACCGGTAAAAGTCCCTCCGGCATATCCGAACAGCTCGGTTTCCAAAAGTTCCCTGGGAATGGCCCCGCAATTGATAGCGATAAAGGAATGGTTGCGGCGCTCGCTGTGATTGTGTATGGACTGAGCAAAAAGTTCCTTTCCTGTTCCGGTCTCTCCCAGGAGAAGAACTGTGGAATGCTGCGGAGCAGCTATCATGGCCATTTTCCGTGTCTCCCGTATGGCTGAACTGTTCCCGATAATGTTTTTAAACGTAAAGCGGGCACGTAACCCAGCCATATCATTAACCAGTTTCCGGATTCGATTGATCTCATTGAAGATAATAATCGTTCCATGCATCTTTTCTTTGGTGTCAAAAATGGGCCTTACCGTGCAGATGAGCTGAATCGCCTTTAAAGGGCCTCGGATGACCACTTCCCGATCCACAAACTCGAATCCCGGCTGCATCAGGTCCGCTATGATAATCTGCTTGCCAAAGAAAATCTCGTGAGGTTTTCCTTCCATGGAGGCCTCCCAGTGAAAGATCTGACGGCCACGGCTGTTGACCTGGTTAACAATACCGTTTCTGTTAACGGCCATGACCCCACTGTCAATGGAATCAATGATGGCTTCCATATAATTATTTTTGAGTTGCAGTTCGTCTGATGTCTTTTGAATCCTGAACTGATTTTCGATGGCACGGGCTGCCGTTATAACCATGCCGAGCGTATGGGGATGCACCTTTTTAGCATTCCCTGACATTGCGAAAATACCCAGGATTTGGCCATTGAGATCAAACACGGGGGATGCCGAACAGGTAGCCCCGTAGCCACGGCGGCAAAAATGTTCGTCATCATTGACCTGGACGGGAATGCCGCGTGCAAGGGATAAACTGATAACACTGGTCCCCACATCTTTTTCAGTCCAGCGGTAACCAGGAGAACAGTTCCCGGCCACCATTTTTTTTAACAAATAGGGATCACCGACCATTTTAAGGATATAACCGTCCTTGTCTGTAATATTGACCACAAACCCGGCCCCTGCAACAAATTGATAAAGCTCCTCCATCTGAGCGCCCGCGATGTTCAGAAACTGCCGGTTATCTGCCATACGTTGAGACAGTTCAGCAGGATTGAGGCATTTTTGATTCTGACTGCCCTTGTCTTCTGGATTAACGCCGTATTGCCTGCACCGTTCATGGGAATCTTTGATCTCTTTTCGAAGGGTTATTGGATCAGGGATTGCTCTTGCTGACATATCAAGATTCCTATAGTAAATTTTCAATTAGTTTTTTTGAAAAATTAAAACATTTATATGATTCCATTTTCCGGTACAATTATTTTTTTATCCTTTTTTTTAAAAAAAAGCAAATTCTTGTCTTGTACGATATCGGATTAAAAAGGACTGTCGCTGTCTTTATGGGAAATGGGGCCTGCAAATTCCATTACAAACAGTCAATTTTCTGTATAGATGGATGGATCCTGAAAAAACATCATGGCAAGAGAGCTAAGGCAACAATCATGAAGTTCATGATCAATTTTGCCTTGCATGCGTGAGTCGGATATATTTTTTCACCGAGAATTGCTGGCTGCCAACCAAACACTTGCAGTTAGCTGTGATGGTGTGATAATTACAAAGGAATGAAATACCTTAGCCGGAAGTGTGAGATTCTGGAAATTGGATTGAAATATTTATAGACCGCAGAAAAGAAATATTGGGAAAAAGGAGGTCCGTTATCGATTCATTTAGCTATAAAAACGGGAGATTGTTTGCTGAGAGCGTGGATGTTGAGGCGATTGCAAATCAGGTCGGTACGCCCGTGTATATTTACAGCAAGACAACCTTCCTTGATCATCTGAAAAAAATTCAAACCGCATATGCCGGCATTGACACGACGATTTGCTATTCAATCAAGGCGTGCGGCAATATTCATATTCTCAAGATCCTGGCTGAGGCAGGCAGCAGTTTTGACATTGTCAGCGGCGGCGAACTATACCGCGCCCAACAGGCTGGGGCAGACATGAGCAAAATTGTCTTTGCGGGCGTTGGCAAAACTGATACCGAGATTATTGAGGCATTGGACGCAGGTATCGGCTATTTCAATATCGAATCCGAAGCAGAACTGGAGAACCTTATTCAGCTTTGCAAAGTAAACGGCAAGACCACCAAAGCCGCACTGCGTGTTAACCCGGATATCAATTATGATGCGCACAAGAATACTATCACTGGTGTTAAAGAAACCAAGTTCGGTATTGATATCGAACGGACCCTGAAGATTTATGACAAGTATGCTCACAACGGCGTTGTCAAGATGTCGGTGATTCATGTGCATCTCGGCTCTGGTGGCAAAACTGTCGACCCCTATGTCAACTATGTCAAGAAAGTCCTGCCCCTGGTCAAAGAATTGCGCGACAAGGGTTATACCATTGATAAACTGGATCTGGGTGGCGGCTATGGGGCTGATTACGAAACGGCAACGGTGCCCTCTGCCGCCGACTATGCCGAGAAGATCGTGCCGCTGCTGAAAGCTGCGAATTTGAAATTGATTCTCGAACCGGGTAAAAGTATTATTGCCAATGCAGGGATTATGCTGACACGCACTGTGTTTAAAAAGACAGGCGGTACAAAAACGTTCGTGATTGTTGATGCAGGCATGAATGACCTGATTCGCCCCTGTTTGTATGAGGCGTTTCACTTTATCTGGCCAACCAGGGTCAATGAGAACTTTATTCCTGAAAAACGTGTAAACAGTTTGGAAATGGACAATACTGAAAAGGTCGATGTGGTGGGTCCGATCTGCGAGGGTACAGACTACTTTGCAAAAAACAGGGCTATACCGCCCGTTGAACAAGGCGACCTATTAGCCGTCTTTAGTGTTGGTGCCTATGGCTTTACCATGGCCAGCAACTACAATGCCCGGCCCATGTGCGCAGAAGTGCTGGTAGACTGCGATCAGTTCAGGATCATCCGCAAACGGCAGACCTATGAGGACTTAATTGAGCTGGAAAAATAATGGAAAGCTGAAATCAGGGCAATTCTTTGACATAGCTTCAATCCCCGGGTTTTTAGCCGAAAATTAAAGATATTATTTGAATTGTTGAGACCCTTAAGGATCAACTTTTGTGCAAGTAATTGTAACTTTTGGGGGTTAAAAAAATCCACATAATTTTATAATCGGACTTAGTTCATAGACTAGTCCACACCGCACCAGCATGGTTAAAATTTCAGAAATAACTGGGATGACACAGGGTAGAGTTGCTCAAGTTATTAATAATGCAAATTTTTGCGAAATTAATAATTTCCCACCGCTGTTAAATTGTATTATCTGAGCCCATAAAAAGGGCCAAGTCTCAAATAAAATTTAATAAGGGTTTGATTCATTAAAATTTGAGCGCTCCAATTTAAATGAAAAGCTTTTGAAAACCAAATGTTGTAACAGACTCTTTGACCAAGGGCACAGGGGGGATGAGCTTTCCGGGTCGGAACGTATTATGTTGAAAACACATGCACGCATTCACTTCTTTTTTAGTTGCCCTGGAGAACGTCAAGAAAATACTGGGGGTCAGGAAAAACTTAAAAGCCATCAAAAAAAAATGAAACTGCATAATACGATAAATTGAATTTGCTTTTAATCAAACTTGTTCCAAGAAACAATTATTTTATTAGTCTTCACTTTTAATTTCAGAAGAGAGGGAATGGGTTTATAGATAAGACATAGTCCTCAGGCACTTAAACAAGATAACAAACTTGATTTTTATGGTTTAGAATAGGTACTGAAATGCGTTGATTGGGAATGTTGGATTTGAAGTCCGAGGGCCCCACCAGTGAGCCGCCTGTTATTCCTGCCTATTGGCATCCTTGTATATACACAGTCAACATACGGTCAATAAATTCTTCCTTTAATAAAACCAGTTACCTGCCATTACCTGTATGCATCATAGCATATCATACCGATATGTAAAATGTGTGATGAAGTATTTTTAACTTTTAGACAAATAAGTGTTGTCTTCATAAAAATTGCCATTAGGATTATCATTGAGTTGAGCCAAGTTGCACAATAATCTTATTATCCTATAAAAATGAATGGGTGATTTTGTTAAAATGGATTTTTATATATTATTTTGTTGATTTAACACTTTTCTATTCAGTATAGATATCAAACACCAACTTATCCTTTCTTTAATAAGGTTAATTACTATGATGTTTACAAATTCTTTTAATTCTGCGATCTCTAAATTGTGTTCAAAATCCTCTTTTTATTTATTTAAATCCTTTTACTTCATAGGTTTGTTCTTTGCTATTTCTGCCGTCTTCATTTTTGGTGAACAATGTTATGGATGGCTGAAAGAAGGTCATTGGACACAACATCCAATTCGTATCCTATTTTTGGAGGCTGATATTTCCCTTTCTTGGATGGCTCAAATAGAATGGCAAGGCATAAAAAAAATACTTTATTGGTTTTTCGATCAGTCATCCGTATTGTTCCTTGTAATTTTAGGTATATTTATTGCCATCCTTGGTTCTATCTTTAACGGCTCTGACGATTAAGGCATTATTTTTGCCCTTTATTTTTTAACTCCGTTCAAGTTATTACATACTTAAATTAAATTTCCTTGAGTGCCGGATATTCAAATTAATTGGGATTTTGTTCACCCCCTTGGAAACATTGCTTCAGGTCCTGCTAAAATGTTTTTGATATCCTATAAAGATGATTGAATGAAACCAGGATTGAGGATGGCTTTTATATTATTGAGTTGAACACGGAAGAATGGATTTGATAAGATTGTCAGGAAATATAGTTGAACGTTTAAGCTGAGTTGCCGGGGGCTAAGAACAACACGTTCAGTATGATAAAAATTTTCTTAAAATCCATATTTTTGAAACCGCCTCTGTATACCCCGGTCAACTCCAGCGCGGGGTTATGTGGCGATGCACCAGCCGATTTGACCATAAAGTTTTTCAACGGCTTTGTCCTTTTCTCTATTATTTGACATCCCGATAATTTGGGTAAATGTAAGGAATGCGATCATAGCAGTGAATTTAGCCATTTCTTCGATTTCTTCAGGGTCGTAGTTTGGCATAATGGAAGAGCCATCAAAGTGTCTGCTAACCTGCATAGACCCACCATGAGTATAACTATTCATGGCTTTCCAAATGTTGGCTTTTACTTTTGATAAAGTATCTGGCCAATCTAATTCTTTTTCAACTGCTGACACCAGATCACCAAAGTAAGGTTTAATTTTATCTTTGTTAAGAAAATAATCCACTTCACTGTCACTAGCACAATGCAACAACCAAGATGCTCGAATGAAACTTTCAAATAATATTCTTTCTAAAGCAGATGCAGGGGCATACAAATGCTCTTTCAGTAAAATGCTCACACCTTTCGCATGGCAACTTGATGCTTCAAACAATGTACCTGCGGCGATATACCTTTCACTGTTCTCAGTGTTGCTTCCATCAACATTTTGATCTATGAAAGCGAGCATCTTTCTGAGTTCTGGAAGTAAGCTCATTCTTTTGCCTCCTTTAATCACGAGTTAATTTGGTAGACACATAACGAAAAGCTCAGCCGGAGCGGGCCAGCGGGCCGCAATCGGCTGTAGCGCCGGGTTGGTTATGTGCCTTCCTTATTTACAAGAGCTACCGCTTCAAGATAACGTGCCCATCTTTTTTGCTTAACATCCTCTTTGGCTGATTGAATTAAGTCTTTAACACCATCGAATCCAATCTGCCTTTTAAGATCAAATAAAGTTATAGTATTCACTTCGTAAGCATATCCGTTTGCCGGTTTACCATTAAGAAATGCTCTGATTCTGATGGTAGCGCCATCTGATACAACGCGAATTTCGTAATCTTTTCCCTCAAAAGAAAATGGTACTATTTCTGTCCCTATCATTTAAATCTCCTTTGCACATAACAAGTTGTTGTGCAGATCTGGATATCATGTAATTTGTAATGTTATCCGACATGCAACGATTGAAAAATTTGATCTGCAAAACAATATCAGTGTTTCAAATTTGTGTAAAGAAATATTCAATTATATGGGAAATGGAACAATCAAATTTTAAAATTTCCCATGAAACTATATTTGGAGAAATAGCAGAGTCAAAAAATTAGCTGGCCATTACACTTATTACATACTTAGTGCCCGACCGGAAACCACCCTTTTCAAAAAAAATCGCGAACCCTCTTAAATTGGGGGAGGTATTTTACAGGAAAAAACATGACATGAATGATATTCATAAAATAACCCCCATTTTCT
>Ga0075120_10002028_pt1 | contig 15009 bp, 13 predicted proteins | sample AntAceMetag02UKL_FD_69792 | JGI IMG/M metagenome (GOLD analysis project Ga0075120, IMG submission 69792) | Saline lake microbial communities from Ace Lake, Antarctica - Antarctic Ace Lake Metagenome 02UKL | ecosystem: Environmental > Aquatic > Non-marine Saline and Alkaline > Saline | place... | reverse complement strand
CAACCATCGCCCTAGAAAAGTGCTTGGATTTAGATCCCCGTATGAAGTATTCTTCGGGGTGAAAAAACGCTACACCAAAACACCATTAGCTGTTGCACTTCGAACTTGAATCCGCGTGTCATTTCAAATCCTACATAGAGAATGTAGCCAAAGCTTGGCTGTACGCATCAATCTTGCCTTCAAATTTAAAAAAACCAGGATTTCTCAATGACTGATTTTCTTTAAAATAATAATCAAGGCAACGATAACAGTTAAAGCCATGCTCTAGATTATGCAAAACGAACGTAATCCATGAAAGGCCGGATGCCATGAGCGATGAAGAAAACAAAGACTTCATGCAGGAGCTTGACCGCGAAAATCGTGAAACCATGGAGGACTATCTGGAGAAGATCCGGCGCGAGGCCTACCGCTATTACGAAGAGGTGACTGTTACCTCTGTTGAGGGTACCTGCCCCTACGGTCATAAAAAGGGCGACAGCTTTCGTTTAACAAACATGAACTCCGACAGTATGTGCGGTTCTCTCTATCAGCCGATCCACACAAACCTTACGACTCTTCATTACGGCGGCACCATGCTGTGGGGCGAACCCGAATCATTTACCGGAACCTGCATGGAAGGCCGCGTACAGGTAAAGATACAACGCCTGGAGCTTCCCAAACCAACGGTTGTTCGAACAGAAAACACCACGGTTGACATGACCGGCAAGGGTTATCCCGGCGTTGACAAATACCGGATATATCTAGAAACAATCAGCGTAGCCAACAACTGCACCTGGGGGCACTGCGAGGGACAAAAGGTTGAGCTGGATCCGTTCAACATCGGCAAAGTCTGCGGGTTTCTCTACTGGGAGCTGTACCAGTACATGACCCTGCTGCTCTCAGGCGGTCACGCTCCCTGGGAGGCTGACCCGGACATCATACACGGCTGCTGCCCCGACCCGTTCAACCAGGTTACCTACCGCCTGATCAGGGAAAAACGCTAGCCGTCCAGCATCCTCCACGCATACCGCTCGCAGTGACAAGGAAGATCCCACATGCGGTTCAAAGCAGTACCCTTGCACATCAGCCCTGCGCGAAGTATAATTGTAAAACAAGACAACTACACAGGATTAATGCTCTTTATGAAAAAAAATACGATTGGCAGGGCAAGATTATCCGGGCCGGTATCACAACAGGAGCGCATTGATGTTTGATCTTATAGTAATCGGTGCGGGACCGGCCGGCCTGATGGCGGCAAAAACCGCCGCAGAAAAAGGACTCAGCGTAGCGCTAATAGAAAAGCGTCGCGATGTAGCAACCATAACACGTGCCTGCTGCCAGCAACTGATAATGGACCAAGGATATGCCGGCGACACAGTCTCAGCCGAGCCGAGCAGCATTTCGTTTCAAAACGCGGGCTTCAGCGTGCCCTACAACGGGCCTCTTTTTGGAGTAAAGAGAAAATACTACATCTCTCCCGGCGGCCGCCGCATCTGCTTTGACCATAATGACGGAAGGCCCCTGGCCGTGCAATTTGATAAGGGACTGCTGCTGCAGGGCCTCTGGGATGCCTGCTCTGAAGCCGGAGTCGAGATGATGTCCGGCATGACCGCCTGGGATGCTGATGACAACGGTAAAAAAGTCACGATCAAACTCACGTCAGGTGGCAGCCGATCAACAGTATCCGCACGCAAGGCACTACTTGCAGACGGCGTTAACTCACGCATGGCAGCGGCGCTTGGCATGAACAATGACCGCACGCATTTTGTAACCACGCAATGCATGGTCTACCTGCTCGAAGGCGTTGAAGATCCTGAGCCACAGGCCATGAAAAGCTTCATGGGCAATGTCTACCAGTCGCGCGCGCCTATTATTATGTACCCGCATTTCGATGATCCGACCCGGGCACGTATGTGTATCGCCCGCAATAAAACAGAACGCACCTCGCAGGTGTATGCATATGCGAGAGACAAGGGTGCCCTTGCTCCCCTTCTCAAAAATGCCCGCATAGTTAAAGAAACCGGCTGCGGCCTGAAGGCATTTTCCTCGCTTTTACAACCATGCAGCGGCAATGCCCTTGCCATTGGTGATGCCGCGGCTTTTGTTGAAGTTGAGACGCAGGGTGCACTGATGTGTGGTTTTTATGCGGCAGACGCCATGTGCAGTGAATTAGCCGACAAATCCGGGTTTGCACGCTATACCACATGGTGGCAGCAGGCCTTTGAATTTAACGGTCCTGACGCCATGCGCGTGGCCCAGGGCTATGCCCTTACCCCGACATACGGCGATGATGAACTTGACTACCTGTTTGGTCTTGTTGAGCAAGAAATTTTACCCGGCAGCTACAGTCAGTACACTACTCCGAAATACATGTGGGACGCGATTCTCGCGCACCGGGAGCAGATCGGCGCTGACAGGCCCGATATATTACATAAAATTGACTCAAGCATGCAGCGCACGCTTAACGACACGCTTTAGCAGACATACACCAGTTCGACAGTGTGTAAAAAAAATGATTCTTTCAGGCTATTCAAAAATACCCGGATACAAGGCGTGCGAAATCATGAGAAATGAAACGTACTTTTGTACGCTAGCGTAGCACACCGCAACAGACGGGCGTTTTTCAGCTGCATGAGGAGGTAGGTATGTCTATTATTCTTGACACGGAACTATGCGTTGGCTGCGGCTGTTGCGGTGAGGTCTGCCCGCAAGGCGCACTTGAACTGCCGGATAAAGCCTTACTAATTTACGAACTCTGCATTGACTGCGGTGCCTGCGTTGAGATGTGTCCGGTTGGGGCACTCACGCGCACTGCAACCTGAACAGCGCCTACATAACAAACATTTCGTTGACACGATTAGTGAGGCCTGCCATAAAAACAGTACCTGAGCAGTTTACAACAATACTACAGGACAAAGGAGTGTACGATGCCTATCCGCAAAAGTTTAAGTGTCTGTATCGCGATCTCACTAATGTGCCTGGCCTGCATCGCATCTCTTAATGCCGATGACTGCAATAAACCTGCTGCTGCAAAAACACTCTCTCAGGGTAACAATGTCTTTACGTTCAACCTCTACCGTCAGTTAAGCTCCGCCGAAGGCAATCTCTTCTTTTCCCCCTACAGCATTCGCACAGCCCTTGCCATGACCTCGGTTGGCGCGCGCGGCCGGACTGCCGAACAGATGAAAACCGCGCTGAGCTTTAATCTTGAAGACACCGAACTTCACACGGCCTTTGCAGATTCAATGCACGATCTCACTACCGGGGCCGACTGCAGCTACGAAATGAACATCGCCAACAGCCTCTGGGTTGACAAAACCCATCCTTTTGAAAAGTCGTTCATAGAGATCAATAAAAAAAACTACGATAGCACCCTTGAGCAGGTTGATTTTATCAAGGCGGCAGAAAACGCCCGCCTGAAAATCAACACCTGGGTTGAAGAACAGACACGCCACAAAATACGGAACCTCATCCCGCCCGGCGGCGTAAATGCCAACACCCGTCTGGCCCTTATAAACGCTGTATATTTCAAAGGGCGCTGGGATAAAGAATTTAAAAAAGAACTCACGCGCGATCTGCCGTTTTACTTTGACGACGGACGGATTGCTGAAACGCCGCTGATGCGCTTCAATAAACCAAAAAACCTGCCGTTCTTCGCGGGAGACGGTATAAAGATGGTTGAGCTGAGCTACCTCGGCGATGCCGTATCCATGCTGATCCTGCTGCCGGATACTGTTGACGGGCTGGCTGCTGTTGAAGCGCGTCTTGACGAAACGCAGCTGAATCTATGGATGGGAAGCCTGAAAAAACAAATGGTCAGTGTGCACCTTCCGCGTTTCTCAATGACCTGGGGAGCTGCAAACATGGTTCCTCATCTGCGCGCACTTGGCATGCAGGACGCTTTTGTCAAAGGAACAGCTGATTTTTCCGGCATAGACGGAACCCGCGACCTGCTGATCAGCAGCGTATTTCACAAGGCATTCGTTGATGTACACGAGGAAGGCACCGAAGCAGCCGCGGCAACCGGTGTTATGGTGGGTGTCACCTCCATGCCGCCACCTCCAAAAATCTTCCGGGCCGACCACCCGTTCCTGTTTTTGATCCGTGAAAAAGCAACAGGAAGTATTTTGTTTATGGGACGTCTGGCTGAACCTGAAGCAAACTAAACCGGCTACCTATAAGGACCATACGTTGCAAACAGCAGACTCAACAACCCCAAATAATCCACTCTACGGCTGGACCGGAACCATTGCCCGTGTTGACCTTACCGCCGGCAGTTTCCAGACTGAATCATCGCGTACTATGGCCCGTGAGTATGTAGGCGGACGCGGTTTTGCAGCCAAGATATACTGGGATGAAGTTTCCCCTGAAATAGATGCGCTTGATCCTGACAACCCACTCATGTTCATGACAGGTCCCCTTGCCGGAACACCGGCCATAGCCTGTTCGCGACTTGTTGTGAGCGGCAAATCACCCTTGCTCATGCCCGACCAGTACGGACATGCGACCATTGGCGGTTCCTCCGCACCGACTCTCAAAGCCGCTGGGTTCGACGGCCTGATTATAACCGGGAAATCACCGCGCCCGATATGCCTGTACGTAGCAAACGGGACGATTCGCATCGATGATGCCTCCGACCTGTGGGGACTTGATACCCACGCTACCCTTGACAAACTTCAGCAACAGTACGGCAAAACATGTGAACCGCTATGCATCGGACCGGCGGGTGAGCGCTTGGTGCGCTTCGCCTTAATCATGGGCCGGCAGTCTTCCTGCGCGGGGCATGGGTTCGGGGCCCTGATGGGCTCAAAAAAAATCAAGGCCATAGTATTTCAACCTGACGGCAAAATAGCCGTCGCCCGTCCTGACGAACTCAAGGAAATCAATCGTAAAATTCGGGGCCTCATCAAGGGCAGAGAGCTGATGGCACCTATGATCGAGGGCATTGAGCTTGTCCGCCGCGACCCGTGCAAGGGATGCCCTGCCGGATGCGCCCGCAGCATCTACCGGCACATCTCCGGCACGGAAGAGCACCGTAAGCTCTGCGCCTCGGTCTTTTTCTACTCTGACTGGGAAAAAATTCATAACAATGGCGTCCCCGGAGATCAGAGCTTCCTGGCAACTTCAGCCTGCGATAAAATTGGGATTTGCACGGCAGAGTCCCTGAAAATTCTTGATTGGCTGCATGCCTGTGTTGAACAGGAATTAATCAGCGCTGAGGAAACCGGGCTGCCCTTTGATGAAATAGGCAGCAAGCGCTTTCTTGACGCCTATTTACAGACACTGCTTGAACGAAAAGGGTTTGGCGATATAATTGCCGAGGGCGTTATGCGGGCTTCACGCGCGATCGGGCGCGGAACTGAAAAACTGCTTGAAAACACCCTCAGCAAAGAGGGATTCAGCGCCCACCTCTACAACGGCCGCTACTTCATTACCACGGCATTGTTCCATGCCACTGATTCGACCAACGCCATGGCCCAGTTGCATGAGGTCTGCTACCCGTTGTTCAAATGGGTGCTGTGGCAAACAACTGATGGTGCCATGTCGAGCGTTGACACTGAAGCCTACCGGGCCATTGCCCGCAGGTTCTGGGGTAGCGAAGATGCCGCTGATTTTTCAACCTATGCTGGCAAGGCACAGGCTGCCTTTATGATACAAAACAGGACCTACGCCAAGGAAACCCTTGCTGCCTGCGATTTTTTCTACCCCATCGTTACCCCTGAAGGCGCAGCCGATCACGTGGGCGACCCTTCTATTGAAAGCAAACTCCTGTCTGCGGTCACGGGCATTGACTTCAATGAGGCTGCATATAATCTTGTAGGTGAGCGTATATTCAACCTCACACGTGCCATTCAGCGCCGCGAAGGCCGACAACAAGACGTTTTGCCGGACTTCAACTTTACAGAGCCGCTCACCTCGGACAAAAGCAATTATTACTTTCTGTTCAACCCTGAGTGCCTGCTGCCGGGCAAAGATGGCGAACTCACTTCGCGCCTCAATGCAAAGCTTGACCGCGACAAATTCAACACCATGCTTACGGACTACTACCGCCTGCGCGGTTGGGATCCGAAGTCCGGCCTTCAGACCGAAGAGTGCCTGGAAAGGCTGGGCCTCTCCTACTTGGCTGAACCGCTGAAAAACATTAAAGTCTTACAAGACTAACGAACTTTGTTTCAATCACCCCACCTCAGGCCTAACTCAAAAAAAATTTAGTTCATTTCTTTGCTCACTCCAAAGAAACGAACCAATAAAGGATTGTTAAAAAAAGATTTTGTACCCTTTCTTTGCTTGTCCAAAGAAGGGGTACCCCCAAGAAAGGACATCCTGGCGTTTCGCGGCCATCGGCTGCCCTCGACGGGCACTTGCTAACGGGAACGACAAGAACTCGCCCTTGCAGGGCTCAAACAGCTTCTCGTCCTGATCCGTTCCCAAGCACCCGTCTCGGCTGCGCTCCGATGGAAAAACCCTTAAAACAAATTCAAAGGATCTAAAATATAAGTTTTTTTTGGTTTTTGGTTTTAAAACCCGTTGCAGCGCAGCCGAGCGAAGCGTGAGGATACGGATTAAGGGCGGCAAGCTGTCTAAGTCCCGCGAAAAGCGGGATGAGTTCTTGACGCCCCCGTGTTCTTGCGTTTCGCGAGGAGAGCCGTAGGCCAAGCTGCTGGGCGCCTTTTCTTTGGTTCGTTTATTTGGGGCGAACAAAGAAATGAACATAAAATTAGTCCGTTCGACACTTGTATGCAGCCACGACAAAGCGTAGCCCTCCAAGTCTGCAAGGTGGACTTGCGTAGCACGTCCCCCGATATGTTGTTTGTGGTGGACACACTTTGTGAGTCCACCCTACATAATCCCCGCATTTTTTTAAATCAATCCTCAATTTTGCCTCTTGACAACGCCACTCTTCTCACCTATATACTTCAGTAGTGAACTATTTTTTGCTGAAACATTCACAAGTAAAGCTTTTGATGGTTTCAGCATACGGCTTGGCACATATCCTTCTGGAGGAAAAACGTGAGTACAGACAAGCAGCTCGGAGATCTGGCCGAAATTGAAATGCATTTAATCGAGATCCGTAACCTGTTCAGCGATCTTTTCCAGAAAATGGTTATGAGCAGCAAGGGCCTTATGGGCTTTCAAGTTAACAAATCACAGCTTAAAGCAATGGCGGCCTTTCACGAAGACCGGCACTACAGCATGGGTGAGTTGTGCAAGATTGCCAACGTAAAAATGCCCAGCATGACCGAGGTTGTTGACAGGCTCGAAAAAGAAGGCTTTGTCGAGCGCATACGAGACACGGCTGACCGCAGGGTCGTCAAGGTACGGCTTACCCAAACGGGTAAAAAAGCACATAACGGGATATTGAAGACCCGTGAGCAGGAACTTGATAACATCTTCGGCTGCCTTGATGAAAAGGAACGCCAGCAGTTTTTAAAGTCGTTGCGCTCTGCAAGCTCCACCATGCAGCGTGTCGCGGGCAAAGAAGAAATTTAAAAAAACTTTTTTATACAGGCTGTTCAAAAATGCGTAGATGCGGCCCTATTGTCATTTCGAAGGAGCGCAGATAAATCGGTGGACGCGCTACGCGGGTCCACCCTACAAAGACATATCATTGTAAAACGTAGGGTGGACTTGCGTAGCACGTCCACCACTTGAAAATAGATTTTTGAAACATCATTTAGCAGGCTGTTCAAAAATGCTTGGATGCAAGACGTGCGAAGTCCATGAGGAATGAGGCGTACTGTATCGTACGCTGAAAAGACAAATGACGAGCACAACGCAGCAAATGAGCGTTTAGGGGCAGCCGCAAAAGGAGACAAGGAATGAGGCAGATTGCACTCTACGGAAAAGGCGGCATCGGCAAATCAACCGTCGCCTCACATCTTTCTTACTCCTTTGCTGAGCGCGGCTTGAAGGTACTGCAGATGGGCTGCAGCCCAAAAAACGATAGTACTTACCTGCTGTTACCAGACTTTCCTCCCACGATCCTTGACGTGCTCGGCAAAAATGACTTCATGTACGATGATCTGGAACCGGACGATATCGTTACCGAGTCACCATTGCAGTTCGGAGGCGGCGGCAAAATCTACTGCGCTGAAAGCGGGGGGCCTGAACCAGGCGTAGGCTGCGGCGGCAAGGGCGTTATTGAGGCCATAGACACGATCAAGAAACTCAACATCTTCAAGGAACTCGACATTGATGTCGTCATCTACGATATCCTCGGCGACGTCGTCTGCGGCGGTTTCTCACTGCCCATCCGCCAGGGATACGCCAAGGAAACCTATGTGGTCACAAGCGGTGAGTTCGAGGCGCTCTACCAGGTTGCAAACGTTTCCAAGGCAATCAAGCGTTTTGAAAACCGGGCAGGCTCAAAACTCGGCGGCCTGATCGTCAACCTTAGGCGCGTCAAGAACGAACTTCAAATGGTAACTGATTTTGCTGAAAAGATCGGCACCCAAATCGTAGGTGTTATTCCCTACAGCCAGACCGTGAAACAGTGCAACGGAGAAGGGAAGACCATCTTTCAACACGCGCCCGATGCGCCTGAGGCACAGCTCTACCGCGACATCGGCCAGAAGGTGATAGACAACAAACATCTTGTCATCCCCAATACGCTTGAATTTGAAGAACTCTATGAATGGTGGCTGCCATACATAAACTAACAGGGTATGGCATGTTATTAAGGCAGGGTGGACTTGCGCAGCACGTCCACCCTTTACAAGAACAACGGTGGACACTCTTCGAGAGTCCACCCTACAACTGCCAATTAAAGTATCATATCAGGTAATCACTCTAAAATATTGTAATTACAGTATAAAGCTTTATACGCTAAAGGGAAATAATGAAAACGCTTCACGAGTCCACACTACATCTAACAGGGTTTTGATTTGACAACATATTTATTTCAGGCTGTTCAAAAAGGTCCAGATGCAAGGCGCGCGTGGTCATGAGGAAAGAGGCGTACTTTTGTACGCTGCAATATAGAGACGAGCGGAACGCAGCAGATGGTTTTTTTTCAACAGCCTGCCAACTTTAGAAAGGCAATCAATGCGACAGCTGGCAATCTACGGCAAAGGCGGTATCGGCAAGTCAATGGTGTCATCACACATAACCTTCGCACTTGCATCAAAGGGCCTGCGCGTTCTGCATGTGGGCTGCGACCCCAAGCATGACAGCACCCGCCTTCTGCTGAATGGCAAGATGCCGCGAACCGTGCTTGACACCCTGCGCAAAAAGGACTTCGATGTAAAGAATCTTGAGATGGAAGAGGTTGTGTATGAGAGCGCGCTCAACGACTTGTGTTCGGGCAAAATCTACTGCGCCGAGAGCGGCGGTCCTGAGCCCGGTATTGGCTGCGGCGGCAAGGGAGTTGTCGAGGCCATTGAAGCCCTCAAATACCTGAACGTATTCGAAGAACTCAAGCTTGATGTTGTTCTCTACGATGTGCTTGGTGATGTGGTCTGCGGCGGCTTTTCCATGCCCATTCGCGAGGGCCATGCTAACGAGGTCTACATTGTCAGCTCAGGCGAACTTGAGGTGCTGTTTGCCGCCTCGAACATCTGCAAAGCGATTGCGCGCTTTAACGCCCGCTCCGGAGTTAAACTCGGCGGCATTATCGGCAACGGACGCGAGCTTGCTAAGGAAGAAACCATACTGGATCAGTTCTCAAAAAAGCTGAACTCTCATCTTGTGGGCTTTATCCCCTACAGTGAAAAGATCAAGGAATGCTCCGGCAAGGGACAGACCCTTTTCCAGCACGCGCCCGACACTCTTGAATGCGAGGCCTTCCAGCAATTAACTGATTCAATCTGGGAGAATAAGGACATGTCCGTGCCCTCTTCTTTCACGTTTGAAGAACTGCACGCCTGGTGGGCCCAGGCCGCCGGGAGAAAACATTAGGAATTAAGAAAGGGAACGGTGGACGCGTTACACGGGTCCACCCTACATAAAGCATATTCCTTGAATACATATAATGCAGGGTGGACTTGCGCAGCACGTCCACCGGATACAAACATGCCATGAGCAATTATCGACGTTGTCATGAACACGGATCACCCTACTTTTTTACGGTGGTTACATATAACAGACGTAGAATTTTCGAATCTGAATCTGCTGTTGAACTTTTACGATCAGCTTTTCGGACAGTTATGAATAAACATCCCTTTACAATTGATGCCATGGTAGTACTGCCCGATCATCTCCACTGTATATGGCAGCTTCCCGATGACGATACTGATTTTTCAACACGTTGGATGCTGATAAAAAAACAGGTCTCTGCCTCCATGAAATCCGAAAGAAACCATCGTGGTGAAAAGGAAATTTGGCAACGCCGCTTTTGGGAGCACCTGATCCGGAATGATGATGATTACCACAGGCATATGGATTATATACACTATAACCCTGTTAAACATGGATATGTAAAGAGCCCAGCTAAATGGCCTTTTAGTTCATTCCGCAAAATGGTTACCGATGATTTATATGATGCGAATTGGGGCACATCCAAGCCGGATACGATCTTAGATATGAATTATGAATGATTTAGTAGTCGGTGGACGCGCTACGCGGGTCCACCCTACATAAAGCATATTCCTTAAATACATATAATGTAGGGTGGACTTGCGAAGCACGTCCACCAATTTAGAATAACAAAAATCAAAAGGCCGTTTAAAAACCTGTTTTTGCAGGATGTTCAAAAATGTTTGGATGCAAGGCGAGCGAAGTCATGAGGAATGAAGCGTACTTTTGTACGCTGCAATATAGAGACGAGCTTAACGCCGCAGATGAGCGTTTTTCAACTGCCTGACAGAAGGAGACACCATGCCCCTAAAACACTACGAACACTGCTGCTCCACCATCCAGGCCCTAGCCAGCCTAGGTAAAATTGAAGGCGTCATACCGCTTCTGCACGGGCCGCAGCCCTGCTCCTACCAGAACCAGGTGGGCTCCATGTCCTGCCGTCCGGCCAATCTTGTCACCGCCGGAACTCTGGTAAACAAAAGCGATGTTATTTTCGGCGGCGAAGAAGGCCTGAAGATGCAGGTAAGAAATCTGTATAACAAATACCACCCCAAGGTTATCGTAATCATCAACACCTGCATTCCCCAGCTGATCGGCGAGGACATCGAGGGTGTCATAATGGAGCTCAAGCAGGAAATACCGGATCTTAAGGTGACCACCTGCGTGTCCGGATTCAACTTTCCGCGCTCAATGCCGCTCGGTTCCGACGCCTCATGGGTCGCGGTGCTTGATGCCATAGAAACACAGGAAAAAGTTCCGGGATCTATCGGAATCATCGGCCGCACAGGACAGGACGCCGGAAACCTGGCCAGTCTTGAGATGTATTTTAAAAAGGCCGAGATCCCCTACTTTGTTTTCCCCACGGCCCATATTGACAGCATGAGCGAGATTGCCCGCGCTGAAAAGTATTACCCCATTCACATAACCCCGTGGCTGACCTGCAAGCATTTAACTGAAAAATTCGGCGGCGAAGTTGAATTTATCGAAATACCGGCAGGCATTCAAGGGACGTCAAACTTCCTGCACGCCATAGCCGACCGGCAGAACAGCCAGAAGCTGCATGATCTGGTTGAAGAGGAGGAAAAGCGCGTAGCGCCCGAGCTTGAGAAGATACGAGCGCGTTTCGCTAAAGAAAAGGTGCGCATGCTCATGGTTGACGGCCCTGCCAACGAGGTATCGGTCGGCAAGATATTCGCCGAATTCGGCGCCGAGGTCTTCGTAATACCTTCAATGAAGAATAAGTTCTACAAGCAGGAAAAGAAACTCATGCAGGATCGCTACGGCGTGACTTTTATTGAGGAAGACTTCGATCTGCTTGGCGACATAATCGATGAGATAAAACCCACGGCCGTATCAGTTGAGTTCCAGGCCCAGCCCGAGTGTGTATCACGCCTGGTGCCCACCTTTATCAATATGCTCTATCTGTGTGAATACGGATACGACTATGCCATTGACCTTGGCACCAACTTTTTCAAAAACATGCACAAGCCCGTCTATGAAAACTGGCAGGGTCTTATGCAGAAATATGGAGGCACGACAAATGGCAGATAATAAAAAAGACTTTAAAATGCAGGAACTGCACACCCCCTCGGCCTTTGAAGGCGCTCTGTGGGCATGCATCGGCATAAAGGGAGCTGACACCATTTTTCACTCGCCTCCCGGCTGCTACATCAACCAGCACGTAAACGCCCTGGTCAATGACTGGACCTGCGAGCTGTACACCACCAACCTGTCCTATGCCAATATCATGCAGGGCGCTGAAGGGCGCATGGAGACAACGCTTCAAAAAATCGTGGCAAAGGAGCCCGGTGCGATCCTGATCGTCACCGCACCAACGGTTGAGGTCACCCGCGACGATGTTGAAGGTGTTGCCAAGAAAGTTGGCTTTAAGGATACGGTCATCATTCATCCACCCATCGGCGGCTCACTTGTTGATGGCAAAGAAAAGGCATTCATAAACCTGCTTGATCTGGCTGACCCAACAGTTAAAAAGGTTCCTAAATCGGTCAATATCATTGGCCCCACCTTCTCTACCTTCAACTGGCGCGCTGATGTGCATGAGCTGACGCGCATGCTTTCTGGAATCGGCGTTACAGTAAACTGTGTGTATACCGCGGGCGCCACCATTGAACAGATCCAAAACGTAACCCAGGCCGAGCTCAATATTTGCATCTACCCCTATGACAGTGGCATCGGCGTAGCAAAAGAGATGCAGAAGCGCTTTGACATACCCTACAAGGCCGACATCATTCCAATCGGATTCGGCAATTCAGCGGCATGGTTGGAGAGTGTTGCCGAATTCTTCAAGCTAGATGCGAAAGCCTATTTGAAGGAATGCATGGACAATGCCTTTGAGTTTATTTCATCAAACATGGTTTTCACCGTAACCTTTGAGATGACAGCGGCCCTGTCCCTTGAGAACGCCAATACCTATGCCGTTGGCATCAGCGAATTTTTAAACAAAGAAGCAGGTGTTGACATTGTCATGACCGCGCTGAGTAACCCCGATGCTGCTAAGCGGCTTGAGGCCCTGTGCGACGATGTGCTCATCAACGCCACCATCGAAGAGAAGCGCGATAAGTTCGTAGAAACCGGGCCCATGGTCATTTACGGCAACTTCTACGATAAAAAGGTGAGCATGGATGAAGGCTTCAAAAACTTCATCTTCTCAGACATTCCCACCATTGGCTACCTGAGCTCTGAGAACTGTCCTTTTATGGGCTTCATGGGCGCTAAATACCTGATTGAAGGTCTGGTCAACGAGGTCTACATGGGCATCTTCCTTGAAACCAAGGGCGACATGATGGGTTCCATATCAACCGGCTCTGTGCCCTGGGATATCAAGGCTGAGCAGGCCATGATCAAAGTCGGCGAGATGATTCCGCACTTTGTGCGCGCAACCGCCCTGAAGAAACTGCATCAGGAAGCAGAAAAAATCGCGCAGGAACGCGGCACAAATGTCACAATCGCCATCTTCCGCGAGGTGTCCGACAAATTCACCCCGACCAAATTTAAGGCCAAATTCTCACAGGTGTTCGAGGATGACGACGTAGCTGCTCCTGCGGTTGAGGAAGAAGATGAAGAGGTTCCGGTCTCAAGCCTGACCTTCAGCATGCCGTGGGATGATGAGGCCAAGGGCATGCTTGAGCTTGTGCCCTCCCCCTTCCGCCAAGCAGCCGTATCAGGCACCGAGGACTATGCGCGCGAACATGGCCGCGATGACGTGATCGGCGCTACGATGGAAGAGTTTCGCAAAGAACTAGGGATGTAGATAGTCCGGAGTTGTAGGGTGTGCCGTGCGCACCATATACAAACCATTACAAACGGTGCGCACGGCGCACCCTACAAACTTCGGCCCATCCGCCCCTCATCCGCAGGCGTTACATGCCAAATCAGAGGATATTATTTTATGATCAAAATTAACCGTATTTATTCAGACTCCGATGAAGAAACCCATTTTGGAGAGTTCGATGTTTCTTTACGGGATTCTGGCGACATTGGATCGCTAGCACAGTTACAGGAGGCAACTGGCATTATTTTTCGGGAAACTCCTGAAGATTATGATTATGCATGGCACAATGCTCCTCGACGGCAATATGTCATTATTTTGGAAGGACAGGTAGATATTACCGTTTCCGATGGTGAAACAAAAAGGTTTGGCGATGGTGATGTAATACTTTGTGAGGACACATCCGGGAAGGGACACTATGCCAGGGCTGTTAACGGGCAGCGTCGGAAATCAATTTTCGTTACCCTTGATTAGTGGATAGAGTGTATAATAATCAGTTGTAGGGTGAACCTCCGCAGGATGTCCACCAATGGCTTGTCATGCCGCACCCCGATCCGGCATCCAAAAAACTAACTTCCTGTTCATTTCTTTGTGCGGCACAAAGGGCTATAGCTGCCAGCCTGTTTGGCTGGCTCAACAACCAAAGAGCATAGCGGTCAAGACTGAAAGGCTTGACTCAAAGCCGCCCCCTGCGTTTCGCGTCCCGACTAAAATCGGGATTCCCTCGCCGGGCACATTCTCAAGGGGTCGTTATGAACTCGCACATTCGGGCGCTCAGACAGCATAACGACCGTATCCTTGATAATGCACCCGTCTCGGCTGCAAAACGATGGGGTTGAAAGTCAAAACCATAAACCTGCAAGTCTAAACATTCTTTGTCATGCCGGACTCCAACGTGTTAAAGGGGACAGCGCTTTTTACTGCTCAACACCTGTATAGTTCAGGTTGCCTTTTAACTGTACTGCAGGTTTGAGTCAGATACGGTCACAAACAACGGTTAAAATTTGCCCGGGGTATGATTTTCCCAAGGTTAAAAAATTCTCGAGAAAAATGGTCACCATACTAATTTTATTAGTTTATACGTTGTTACTCAGCATAGAGGGCATAACAAAAAGGCCTCCCTGTGCGGGGAGGCCTAGAAAGTTCGAAAGGGCGGCGGTTATTTGTATAAATCTACAGGTTTTTTCTTGCGGACATGCTCGAGGCGGTTCAGTGCATTGACGCAG
>Ga0075120_10002021_pt1 | contig 15040 bp, 9 predicted proteins | sample AntAceMetag02UKL_FD_69792 | JGI IMG/M metagenome (GOLD analysis project Ga0075120, IMG submission 69792) | Saline lake microbial communities from Ace Lake, Antarctica - Antarctic Ace Lake Metagenome 02UKL | ecosystem: Environmental > Aquatic > Non-marine Saline and Alkaline > Saline | place... | reverse complement strand
TCCAGTTCAATAGAGGTGAACCCGGCCGCCTGAATTCCTCCCAGAAGGGGGAAGGAGATTACTCCCTTCTCCGAAACCCGAACGATCAGCGACAGTTCTTCTTCGCCCAGTACGGATATGTCGAGGACATCGTGGGGACTGATCAGGTAGTCCGAGCTTTCCTCGCCCGGATCGTCTGAATTCTCAATCTGGGGGGGGAGATCTTCTTCTGATTCAGCCGCAACTTCCGGTATACTGTCATCGTCCGGGACGGCAGGCGGCTCTTCCGGTTGGCTTCCGGGCTGCGAATAAAATAGTGTCACATCGCCGGTCGATTGAACGGGGGCCGCGGGCTCTGGGGTAGATCCGCATCCAGTCCCTAGTATGATAGCACCCAACAACATAATTGCGGCCGGGTATAAAAAAAAAGAGCCGAATAGTTCGGCCAATGATCTCTTCATATTACTATTATGCTATATCTTTCTCTATAATCAATCATAAAAATAATGGCGGACCAAATTAATATGTCGCAGACAGTTCCAGAGTAAGCCGGTTATTCTTATAATCCCCTCCATCCCGATTGGAGTCGCGGAGTCGGTATTCATACCCGATCTGCGCCTGCAGCCAAGTCTGGATCTGATACCTGATGCCGATCTCCGGTCTCCAGACATCATCCTTCCGCTTTGTGCCATCGGTAGGAGAAGCTTTCGGGTAGCGGTAGTTACTATATTGTATCTGGACATATCCCCGGATCTTATGCGCCAGCTGCTGACTGTATGCCAGCCAACCCCGGTTAAGAAGGTAGTAACTGTTCTCTCCGAATGTTGATTCCCGGGTGGTCCTCTCCCATCCTCCCCGTAGATTAATGTTACGGGAGATTGCGTACTCCAGAGTGAGCAATCCTACTATACCGGTGAAGTCATCCCAGACCGAGTCATCATTGTAACGGCGATCCTGGTAACCGACCTTGGTCGTCGCGGTCAGCTTGCTGGAAATTTCTCCCTTCAGGCCGGCCCTGAGTTCATTGTAATAACCGTCCCGGTCCCAGTCTTGGTTGTAGATGATCCGGTTATAGGTATATTCCAGCAGAATCTTGGTCTTCGGGGCGATCCGGTAGAAACCGGTTAAAATTCCAAAATGCTCCTGATGGTCGTAGGGTCGGTATATATCATCCTTATAATCTTCTAAGAAATGTTTGTATTTCCCCTGAAGCTCAAAAGAGTTGGCCGACCAGAGGAGTGCCGCCGAAGCGGAATTTTCAATGCGTTTTACCCGCTCCTGGAAATCGGTATTCTCCCTCGAAGATGTATCGAGAAAGAGTTCCTCAATCTTCAGGGAAAAGTCGGAGGATCTTAGATTCAGCATCCCTTTCAACTGGTAATCCTGATGATTTTCAGAAGGGTGATCTTTAAAGTAATGGAGAGAAGCGATGAAATCCAGCATCAAGATGTTATTATCCCAGGGAAATTCAATATTAACGCCTGGCATAATAATCCCGATAAGATCATCTTTCTTATCGTTCTCAGTCAGGAAGATGTTGTCGTCATACCTACCCTTCAGCTTAAGAATAGGGTGTATAACCAGGTTGCCCTGGGTAATCCCGGTGCCGGGGTTTCCAATCTCCAGTCCTGTCGCGGTATTGATACTCGACAGTAGGATACTGATGGAGAGCACTGTCCCCCAGAACGCGGTGGTTACGAGCGAGGTTGTTTTAAAAGATTTTTTCACAAAAAGAATTATGGCTCGAATGGACTGGCTGGACTGATGTCGCCGCCTTCACTATCAGGGACTTCGGGTCCGATAGTCTCGTCGATCGGCTCAAGCCAGGCAACATCCCCGGGAGTGAGGGTAATTCTTTCATCCTCCCAGAGAACTATAAGATCGCCGGAGATAACTTCAATCATTGTTCCCGGAGGCAGTATCGGAAGCGGTTCGCCCGCTTTGACGAAGATGATGGTTCCATCTGGAAGAACAATCTTCAGCTCCCCCGTGAACTGGATAATCTTCTGGGCGGTTACCCCCGGTCTTATGATCCGAGCTATTTGACCTGCCTTAAGCGTGATAATATTTCCCGATAGAACCCCGGTACATTCTTTGGAGAGCACCTCAATTAGGGTTTTTTCCGGAAGGGGGGGAATTTTATCTCCTACTTTTAACTCCCGGATATCCCCGGAGGGGAGGGTTATTCTTATACTGCCGGTAAAATCTATGATTTTTTCAACATCTATTACGCTGGATTCTTCTTCTCCGGTTTTTTTACAACCCGTCATCCCGCCTGATATGGAAAATATCATTGCTATCACAAGCAAGCTAATGCCTATCATCCTGCTTACCTTCATTGTCTCCTCCCTTTCGATTGTGCTCCAGAGAGCAAATTTCAATATTATAATCAATTAGTGAATATTGAGCTACCAAAACAGCCCATATTAATAATCAATATACCCCTTTGTGAAGAATAAGTCAATAGAATATTATTGAAAGTAACGAAAATCTAGAGAAAACAATCCTTTGGCGTTGTCAGATACTTTAAACTTTTCTATTCCTTATGCCAGATAAGATTCCCGGGAATTGGTCCTTCCCCCTCTCCGGGGGGGGCCCAGCGCACTTTCATGACCGCTCCCCAGGCGCTGTCAAAATATTTTATCTTGATCCGGTGGAATCCCTTATCAAGCCGGATGGTGTTTGATTCGTACTTGATGCCGTGGGTGCCGCCGTTATTAACCACCATCTGATCATCGATAAATATCCAGGACCCGTCATCCGATTCGGTAGCGAAGAGATATTGGCCGGACCGGGAGATCTCGATCAAACCCTCCCAGATAATGCTGAAAGGTGAGGTGATGTTCAGACCCGCTTTTTTCTCATCCTCATTATCATAATGAAAGTCGAATTGATCTTCGATTTTGATTATATTGGGCTTCCCGACCGGGTTTATTTTTTTGAAGTATTTTGCTCTCAATCCCGGCTTTAGAGCTCCTTTCTCGACCCGAACCGGTTCGGTTCCTTTGATTTCCTCTTCCGGCTTCTTCCCGCGGTGGATCCGGGTGTAGAGATACAGGTCCAGTCCGGGCCGGACACTGTATAGTTCTGAATAATAGGTGTCTTTTAGATTTTTTTCCAGTTCATCCTGGTTCTTGGTTCGTCCCAGGACGATCGGCGCGTCGGAGTCGTCGATTACTTTCCCCCAGTAACCCACATGTTTGTACTTTCTCAGATACCACTGAAGCGGCCAGTATTCATCGGAGACAATCTTGATCTCGGTATCATATCCCTGGGCCTTGTTGTGAGCAAAATCCTCCAGCCGTTCCATCAGGTCGTTGATGTCCCTGCGCGTCTGGGAATATACAATCTGATGGGAGTCGTCATCGTATTCCAGAAAATTCACCCGCCAGCTGATCCCGGCTCCCCAGGTCAGGAGGACCACCGCTCCAACTCCGGCCGTGATAGCCACCAGGAGCGGGGAGTTCCGGACCGAACGATATACATTCTCCACGAAGAATCCGGCTAAAAATGCCAGCGGAAGGATGAAGTTCAGCGCCAGCCAGGGGGTCTTATAAGGGATGAAAGAGTAGACGAAGAATAGGAGCACCGCCCAGAAAGCGGTAAAGACCAGGAAGGCATTTCTTTTGACAAAAGCATACCATCCTCCCAGAACGCCCAGAATCAGGATCGGGAGTTCAAAATCCCGCAGCAGCCACCACCAGTACCAGAATGGCTTCTCATGGCCGGCCCCCTTGGTCCCGGTCTTTCTCCAGATCAGGAGACTGTCGATCAGATCGCTGGTAGTACCCTTGAAGTTGGTAAATAGGGAGGAGTAGTAGATAGCGATAATAAACGCGAAAGCCAGCCCGGCCAGCCAGATGGCCCGGTAATGAACCCTGCACCAATCCCAGATTTCGCTGACCAACCGCCGGGGAGATAATTCATTATTCTGCCGGGTAACGGAGAACCAGAAGTATGTGCCGACCGCGGCCCAGAAGAATGCCGCTCCGGTCATTATGTAAGTCTCCTTATTCGTAATCACCCAGGCCCAGCAGGCGGCCATGAGGATAAAATAGATCGGTTTTTTTGACTCCCAAAATCGAATCGCGGCGACTATTGTCCCCAGGGTAAAGAAGACCAGAAATGTCTCGTGGATATTGGTCCGGGCGAAGAATAGATTGGTAGGGGAGATGGCCAGGAGAAAACCCGTCGTAACCACTCCCACCCTTCCAATCTTCCTCCGGAGAGGCCAGAGCATCGCTATGGTCAGAGAACCGAAGAGCGCTACCATGCAGCGGAGGGAGAAGATACTTTCATGGATAGAGAGCGGGATAATATCGGTTAAAAAGAGGAAAGGCCCATGATAGTTCTCCGGGTCGTATTTCCAGCCGGTGGGGAAATCCGCCTTCAGGTTGAGCAGGAACCAGGAGTTGACCCCTTCGTCATGGTGTAGCGGCTTCAATTCCAGGGCGTAAAACCTCAGGAATAATCCCAGGCAGAAGGCTACCAGGAAAAGAATAGTTATAATATTCTTTGCTCTCTCCCCCAGGATAAATACCGGTCTGGCCGGCGGAGGAGGCTGTTTTTGGTTTTTTCGTTTTTTAGCCATAGAATTTAGTCTCGTAGCTTTTTAACTTAGATGATTAACAATAATTTTATAGCTCCCCCAACCTCGGCCCCTTCGCAGTCCACTAATTACACTAATTTATCCCCCAACCGCAGCCCTTTTTTTAAACCGCTAATCTCGCAAATCTACGCGAATGTTGAAAGTTTAGCTTTTAAGCTGCTGCATCCCGGCGCCTCTTTGCTAATGCGTCGTTGAACGTTGAGAGTTGAGCGTTGAACGTTGAGTGTTCAGCTTTTATGTCCTTCCCTTCATCCCAAATACTTTCAGCCCCGCCTTCGCCTTACGCTTGAATTCTCCCCAGGATCTAACCTTGAGCATTTTTTTTATAATGTAGGTGGGGCGAGTATAGAATTTTTTATAGGCAAAGATCAACAATTCTTGCAGTTCCCGGTCGGTAAAGTTCTCATTCCAGTAAGGAGGCTTAAAATCCGCGGTAGGATTTTTTGCGAACTCACGCCAGTGATCTTTTGTGAAGACTCCATCCGCCAGACCCTGGGTGTAGATCTCAGTCGCGGGAAAAGGACAGAGGATGGTGATGTGAGCAAAATCCGGATTTAATTTTAGCGCGAAGTCTATGGTCTGCATAATATCATCTCTGGTCTCAGTTGGAGCGCCGATCATGAAGTAAGCCAGGGTCTCGATCCCCAGCTTTTTCGTAATCGCGACTGATTCTTTGACCTTATCCAGTGTGATCCCTTTTTTGAGTACTTTGAGAATCTTCTCCGTACCTGCTTCTACTCCGTAATGAATCCGTTCACAGTTGGCTGCTTTCAGTCTCTTTAAAAGTTCCTCATCCACGCAGTCCACCCGGGCGCGAATATCCCAACCGATATCCAGTTTTCTTTTTATGATCTCATCACAGACCGCCAGGGCCCGATCCCGGTTGACGGTAAACGTATCATCATAAACCAGGAACTCATTGATTCCGAGTTCAACGCATTCTTCCATCTCATCGACCACGTTTCCCGCGGACCGGCAGCGGAACTGCTTGCCCAGATGGGGGCGGTCGCAGAAAGAACAATGAAATGGGCATCCCCGGCTGGTGAACATTGTGGTAATCGGCAGGCGTTTGGCCATCACCGAGCTGTACTCCTGATATGGTACCAGCTTCCGGGCGGGGAAGGGGAGAGAGTCCAGATCTCCGCATAACGGCGGGACAGGGTTGCTTAGAACCTTATTATTATCGATATAAGTCAGCCCCGGAACTTTATCAAGGGAAGTACCCCCTCCCAGCGTATCCACCAGTATGGCAAAGCTCTCCTCTCCCTCCCCGCTAATAACGTAGTCGCAGTTTGGAAGGTTCACCGTTTCGGTCGGATAGAGAAAAGCGTGCGCGCCTCCCACGACTACCGGAACTTCCGGATAGGCTTCTTTAACCAATCGGGCGGTCTCCAGCACGTCGAGCAGTGTGAATGTCATGGCGGTAAGTCCTACCAGGTCGGGACGTGCCGCCAGAATCCTCTCTTTGAGCTCCGGGTATGATAATTCTTCTACCTGAGCGTCTATAACTTCGACCCGGTGGGAGGAATGTTTTTCAAGATACCCCGCCAGGTATAGCAGCCCCAGGGGCGGATTATATCCCCGGGCTTCATCTATCAGAGCCGGGTTATTGCCGACCAGTTCGTTATCCCGGGGAGGATTGATTAAAAGCACATTCATAGGAGGGTCTCAATCATTTTGTGTGGGGTGAAATCCACCACCGACCCTGTGTCGGTGGAGATGTGATTGATTACTAAATCTATCCACGCCCCCCACCCCCCCTCACCTCCCGCGCCGGAGGCGCGGGAGGTGAGGGGGGGTGGGGGGAGATATCGTAAATTTGTTGCCAGTAATATCTCCACCGACACAGGGTCGGTGGTGGATAACAAAATTATAAAGAATTAAAGTGTCACATTATCTGTTATCTATTATTTGGAATTTAATCTCAATATTCAAGTATAATATAGTTATCTAAAATTAGTATCTACTCCCCCAAAACGGCTGAGGCACTTATCTATCCGTCCGTTTATCCACCAGATCGGCGATCAGCCCCAATGCCAGGATCTGTACCGCGGTCATAATGATTACGATAATAGTGATATCCATCACCTGGGGGGTGAAGAACTTAGAGTAGATAAATACCAGAACCGCCAGGAGAAACAGGATAAGACTGAAGGGGATAAATATCTTTAAGGGGTTAAAGTAAAGGCTGGTTCTCAGGATCAGATTAAGGAGGTTAAAGGTGTCCTGGATCGGCCGGAACTTGGATTTGCCGGTTCGCTTGTTATAATTGATGGGGATATATTTAACCCGGTAATTATTGCTTAAAAGAGCCACGGTGATGGTGGTGGTAAACGAAAACCCGTTGGGGAGAATATTGAAGAATTTCAGGGCGGTATTCTTTTTGAAGATCCTCAATCCCGAATTCAAATCCGGTATCTTCATCCCGACCAGATAATCGGCCATCTTCTTGAGCAGCCACTTGGGAAACCTACGGTGAGGGGGGATGGCGACACTGCCGCCGGTCCGGGACCCGACTACCATATCGTACCGGTCGGCCTTGGCTATAAGCGCTGGGATCGCGTCCTGGGGATAGGTTCCATCCGCGTCCAGAATCAGGATATTGTCGTATCGAGCTTCCTTGATCCCATCTTTCAGGGAGGCGCCGTAACCCCGGTTTACCGGGTGATTCAGGAGGATAACCTCCAGATCTTTCAGGATCTCCCCGGTCCGGTCGGTGGAGCCGTCGTTCACCACAATAATTTCAAATGTTATATCGTTTTTTCTGAGAACCGCGGTAAGTTCGGAGATAACCTTCTCGATTCCAGTCTCCTCGTTATAAGCAGGTATGATGGCAGAAATTTTTTTCATATTGCATCCATAATAGTAACACCACGTCTATGTTGTCAACTGATACTAACGGCGTTTTAGGCGTTTTTACATTGGTTGTAGTGAAAGTTTTTGCTATTATTTACCTACAGTGATTCTTGATTTCACGCCTAAAGACCTATAGATTATGAAAAAGCTGGCATTTCTGGTCATCATCCTGGCGACGGTCGTCATGTTCTACCGTATTAATCGGTATCCGATCTCCTTCTCCATATACGAGGGATTGTCCGGACTGACGGCCTCGAAGATCATAGAGGGAGATCAGGGGATAATCCAGAGGGTTTGGGAGAAGCCGATCAGGAATCAGGCGGGCTGTTCCGCCGGCATCGGGTCTGCCGATAACGATATCTTTTTTATCTTCCCCACAGTCTTATTCATGGAACTATTCGGTTGCGGGGATAATTACCTGACCCTCAGGTTGACATCAATGATATATGGGATTCTGTCGGTATGGGTCCTCTACCTGCTTGGGGCGAAGTTGTTCAATCGAGGGGTAGGGGTGATTGCGGCGTTTTTTCTGGCCACATCATCCTGGGCACTGGTTTACAGCCGAATCAGTTACGACGTGAGCGCTACCATTCTCTTTGCTCTATTATGTTTCTATCTCTACGCTGCGATAGATCGGCCGAACAACCCGATAGGCTACATGATATTAGGTGGCTTGATGGGCCTTGCTACCTACTTCTATGTTCCGGTTAGAATTATTTTTCCGCTGGTTTTGGCAAACATGATCTTGAGAATGATCTTTGAGAGGGGCTACTTTAGATCACATTACCAGTATTTTATCCTCATGATCGCTTGTTTCATTCTCTCCCTGCACTTCCAGGGAGGAGATCTGAGCACCTATTTTGTCAAGAATGTTCCGCTTAGCTTTATGGCTTGGTCAAAAAACAGCGATATGTGGTCACAGTTGAGCATGAATATAATGTCAGCTTATAAAGGGTTTTTCGTTGAGTGGGGTTGGAGTCACAGTATCATCGCCGAACGGGGAGGGAGTTTTGATTTTATTACCGGGTATTGCTTTCTGGCGGGTTTCATCTGGGCGGTCTTACATATTACCAAGCAGCAGTATCGGCTTGTGATCATATGGGTGGCGGCAGTAATGCTTCCCATGGTTCTGACCAGCGGTGTGACCCGGCGTGCCGTCCTGGCTACCACCCCAATTTACCTGATTGCCGCCATCGGTATCTATTACCTGTTCTATTATCTTACGAAGTGGATGGGGCGCTTCCGGGAGATAGTAATGGCTATCTTGGTCCTGGCGGTTATTATTCCGGCGGGGTACCTAAACCTGCAAAATTATTTCGGGTTATATGAAAAAGCTTACCGTGACCCACGTAACGTCTTCGTGAAACGTCGTGATCAACGGGCAGAGCTTGTCCGGCTGATGAAAGATTCAAAAGTATACTCCGATCTGTTCCGGGCGGAACTGGGGTGGCCTCAGGGCATCGAGTATGAAGCATGGCGTATAGGGTTTACGAAAGACCGATATGAATTAATCTCCCCGGATCAGGCTAGAAAGAAATTCATCCAATCTATGCCACCCTGTGCTTTGTACCTTAAAAATGGGGAATTGCAGGTGAAAGAAATCCCGGATACCCCACAGAAACGCTCTAACAACCCATAGATCGAACATTCTTGAAAATGTTCAAGAGTTTTTTCCCCGATATCCCTCGGGATAACGGGATAAGTTCTTTAAACTGGATATAGTGGGGCCGTCCCGAAAAATTTTCCGGCTTAATTTTTCAGGCATTCTCACTTCGCCCCACGTTATGGTACAGGGGGGTAGAGGAATGTATAATAAACCCAAGGGGCACACTCCCCGGCCCGCTCTATAACCGCCCCGTCCCCGAATCTCTCCTCGAAGACCGGGACCAATTCCTTCTGCTCAAAGACAAACCCGGCCCGGGGAATCTCGGTCCCCAGCCTACTGAAAACAGCCGGGAGTTCTTTTGCCTGGATGTAGGCGTAGTTTTTTGCTATCCCTTTGCCGGCTTTCCCTTGCCGGGGATAATCCACCGCTAGATGGTAGTGAAGTGCCCGGACTTTCGGATAGGTAATGAAATCGATTATCCGGTTTTGAAGATAGAGCGGGAATTTTCCCCGGACAATAAAGAAATAATTTTGATCGAGGTTATCCCTGATGAATTCTCCGCATTCCCTCCGCATCCGGCAGACCGGGTATTTCCAGTGGGGAGATAAGAAAGTAATGTAGAAAGCTGTGGCGGCCAGTGCTGTTGCCAGCACGATGGTAATAGCCGTGCAAACTGTTTTGAACCAGCGGCTTGATCCTCTAGAGAGCGATCCGAGCAAAAGGGAAAACGGCTGGGCGGCCATGAAACAGCAAACGGGTATGAGGAGCATGAGATGCCGGGGAGCGGCTTTGTCCGAGAAAGTAACAAAAATAACCTGGGGAATAAAGGCGCAGAAGAACAGGGCGAGAAAGAAAAAGTGCAGCTCCCGCTTCCAGTTATAGAGACTGATTGCGAGCCCGGAGATGACAAAAGGGAAGATCAATGGGTTGATAAAAGGGAGTTTGCTGGGGAGGAGGAACTCGTGGTGTGAGAAGATGAATAGATAGCGGAAGCTTTTCTGGATGTTCAGTATCAAATATTGGTATGCCGCGTTAAGTTGTATTTCCGGAGAGTAGGCGGAATTAGGGCCGGATCTATACCAGATATAATTTACTCCCTGCTTCCCTGTCCCCAGCAGCCAGTGAGAGATTCCCTCCCCGAATATCATTGCCATGGCCAGGATTGCCAGAAAAAAGATGATTAATCCTTTCCAGTTCCGCCGGAGAAATCCTTGCCCGAGCAGGATCTGATGGAAGAGCATGAGCGCCACCACTATAAGCATGATCTTAGCTACCATATAGAAGAGCCAGTATATCCCCAGTCCGCAGCCGGCCAGAAGGAAATAGACGATTTTATTGGTTTTAAAGGCCCGCAGAAGCAAGCCTCCGATCGTGATAGCGTAGAGAGGGGTCAGGATGAGAGAGAGCCCTACCCGGCTGATGGTAATATGCCAGATGGAGATGGAAAGAAAAAACGCGGTTAAGAGAGCTTCCCGGTTCGATGAGCGCTGGCGGACCAGTAGATAGATGGCTGGTATGGTTAGAGTTCCGATCAGGGAGGATAGAGATCGGAGTGTGATGACACTCACCCCGAAAATCCGGAATGTCCAACCCAGCGGAAAGGCGAAGAAAGGTGAACTGTACGTATTCATGATTGGCCGGGCGATAAAGCTCCAGAGGAGAGAAAAATATTCTCTCCTCCCTTCCAGGACCTCGATCCCGGAAAGTCCGGTGGTTCCCTCGTAGTCAAGTAAAGAAGGGGGAAAAATATCGAGGCGGAAAAATCGCAGAAGAAATCCTCCGACCAGAATAAAGCTCATAATTACAATAATAGAACTTCTCCTCTCGGTATCCTCCGTCTCAAGGGGGAAGATCCGGGTCAGCAGACAGCCCACGGTTCCGGCGGCGCAACAGATCCAGTAAAAGGTGAACTCCTTTTCTCCCCAGTAAGTAACGGCTAAAAGGGAGATACTGAGGGAGGCCCAAAGTATCGCGAACCTGGCCCGTGATTTATTCATGAATATAATGGTAACGCCTAATCCCAAGGCCAGTGCCAGGGCGAGGCCGAGTCTTTCTCGGGTTAGAGGCCGGGTGACACCTTGAAAAATCATATCTCCCATCCGGGAGATTTCATCCAGAGGGAGTCCCAGAAAACCCAGGGCGCATCCCCCCCGGGTGCTGCTGAAATTGACAACCAGCAGCCCGAGATATGTGACGGGGATGAGAATACAACCAACCTGGAAACTTCTTTTTAATTTATTCCGTATCGAGGAGTGAGGTTCTAAGAGGAAGTAACCCTTAATCAGGAAGATTGCCGCTAGAGCGAGAAGTAAGAGATAAATCATATTGGTCATGGGATTAAATCTGTCTTCGGATCATCTTCCTCAAGTTTAATTCCGGTGTCACCGGGATGGGAAAGAAGAGCATAACCTACTATCCGTCCGCCGCCGGTCTTAATGTCTTCAATCTTCCCTCCTCCCAGGCGATCACGGAGTGTATTTAAATCGTGGATCTGGATCTGGCTGGTGGCTCCGACGAAAGCGACCGGACGCCGGGGGGGGTGACCTTTCCGGGCTAATTCTCTCAATTGAACCGGGCTCATGTACTCATAACGGCTGATTCCCGGTCCATCGTCCGTGGCGAGGAGAAAGCCAAGCGTCTTCCGGCTTAATTGATTGTGGGGGAGGAGATAGACATGATAAATATCGGGTAGGTTTTTCGCGTATTCGTCGAAATAACGTTCCTCTTCCCAGCGGCCGGCCGGGTCTTTGCTGTCAAAAAAGACGTGGCAATTGTAAGCTCCCAGGATCAGCAGAGCGCTGATTGTTAATCCGATTACAATTAAGTTGCCCGCCCGGGGAAAGAGCCGGCGGGATTTAATGAAGAACTGAGAGACGGGGATTGCTGCCAGGCAGTAAATGAAGGGCCAGGAGACCATCATCCGGCGCACGACGACCGGGGGGCGGGAGAGAAGATTCGGGACCAGAAAAGCCGCGGTTAAAAATAGTAGTATGCGGTAGTTGGCCTTTTTGATATTGGCCAGACTGTAGGCGATTCCGGCCAGGACCATTATTGAGACAAAGGGATTGAAGTAAAGATAGCCGCAGGGCCACGGGTTATAATTGAAGTTGCGGCCGATAAAAAAACTATGGATTAATCTGGTGAAATTTTCCTGAATCAGGGGTATGGCCCGGATGTAATCCGCCTCGCGGGTGTGGAGGTGAGAACTGGTTCTATGCCAGACCGATTCATAACCGGCAAAGCGGGGAGCGATCAGTCCCCAGGTTGGTATATTAAGCGCGATGGTAATAGCTATAACAGTTAGAATCAAGAGCAGGATTTTAGTAAAATTGTTCCGAAGAAAACGGCGCCGGAAGAGGATATAGATTACCATCAGGACGGCGGATATAAGGATGGGGTACTTGGCCGGAGAGTAAAAGTAAGCGGTGAAGGAAACCGTCGTCCCCAGGAGTACGTAAACATAGGATTTATCTCCCCGGAGACAGCGCAGCAGCAGGTAGATAATAATCAAACTTACAGTCTGCGTTGAGACCAGCAGCAAGCCGATCCTGCTGTAGTTGATGTGCATGGGGGAGACTGCCAGGAGGAAGGTTGTCAGGAGAGCCAGTCTCCGTCCGAAAAGGGTCTTGAATATACCGTAGGTGAAGAGCAGCGCGATAGTCCCGTAGAAGACCGCCACCAGCTTGAGACTGAAAATGGAAACTCCGAAGAGCCGGAAAAAGAGAGCGACACAGTAGGTGTAGATGGGGGATAAATTCATGTGTCCCAGCCCCCTCCAGATGGTTGACTTCCAGAGATTGATATCATGGTGGCCGGAAATTACCCTCAAGGCCTGTCGGGCGTAATCGGTTTCATAGTGATCGAAACGGAATGATACCTCGCCCAGGTCATGGATCCTGAGGAAAAATCCCAGAAGAATGATCAGTGCCAGCAGAGCATAACCCGTCAATCCCTTCAGGTGGTCAGGGAGAGCTGGCCCTTTGAGCTTCCGGCTTACCAGGCCGCATAACCAGGCGTAGAGTACTGCTCCGGTCAGGAAATATATCCCGAGAGTGATCTCGCCGGTTCCTAAAGCGATACCCCCCAGAAGAGAGGCGCCGGCGGAAAATATCAGGAGTAAGAAAGGAATTCCCTGCCGCTTTTTTGTCAATCCCACTATGGCGGCAAGAACGATAATCAGACTGACGCAGCATATTTTGATCCAATCCTGATATAGTTCAATCCAGGTGCCGGTCGTTCTCCCCACCAGCAGTATTACATTAAGCAGTTGGTGTTGGATCAGCAGGATAGAGTGATTCCTTTGATTGGCCGCCACCATCCATATCCCGATTAATCCCGCGACCCCGCAGGAGAAAAGGATAGTCAGTCTCTGCCGGCGGTACCTTCTCCCGGTGAAGAATCCTTTCAAAGCCAATCCGGTACAGAAGCAGATGAGGCTTAAGGCTAAAATTACGAGCCGGCAGATTGGAGGTGTGAAAGTATGCATTTGTATGGTTAAACCGGGTTAATTGGAAAAGCTGACCTGCATATTTGTGATGGCCGGTCCAGCTGAACGTGCCTCATGAGAGGAGATAGTGTGGTAAAAAAGAGGATCGTATCTCCCTTTCGGGGGTTCAAAAGGATAGCCGGATGAAGGCCAGGGGCCGTTATCCCGGTAAACCCAGGTATTGCTTCCCGGGGGCCAGGTGCAGCCCACGAAGATGGATTTCTCTCCGGTCTTGAATTCAAAAGTACTCCATTGACCCGGCTTTTTCGCTGTAAGATAGTCGGAACGGGCGATCTCCCGGTCCGGTTTACTATTGCCATCGGTATCGGCAAAGGCCACAATCTCAAACCCCCCCTGTTTTCCCTCTGCCGCGTGAGCAATCTTAACCTTTACTGTATCTCCGGTCTTTTTCTCCGGAAGTACTCTCCAGACCCAGAGAGAATAATCACCTTTCGTCTCATAAATGTTGTTGGTGAGGAAACCGTTATCTCCTACCTGGACTGGAGCACGATGGGGGCGGTTTTCTCTCTTCCGGCCTATCGAGGGGGATTTCCCGGACCGGCCTTCCCTCGGGGAAGAATATAATTTTCTTACCCAGGGATAAGGAGAATGGGAAGGGAAAAAAGGTCGAACTGAATCATAGATTACCGCTATAAATAGAAGAATACCAGCCCAGATTAAAATGGTACCCCAGAATTGACTGCTGAATATTTTCATATAACCTCTCTTCCATTAGATTACTCGGCCTTGAATACGGGATGAATAATCTTGGCTAAACCGATACGATATATTTATATATTTCCTGATGATCAGATTATATGCGATAAATACTCAATGACAATCAATAATTCAATTCAGAATAGCTCCAGTGGATGCTTATAATAGTTGGCTGGTTGATATTATATGGTATGATTATTCTTCAATGAACGAAAATATTTATCAAAATAAATATTGGGAGAGAGAAGGGTTGGAAGGCCGGAGAAAACCCCGGCATCCCGTCGTGGCCGCGTATGTCCTTCCCAAGCTCGATATAATTAAAAGATACGTGGAACTGGCGCCTCATCTCCGTCTGCTGGACGTTGGTTGCGGCAATGGATTTTTCGGCAGCTATCTGGCAGAGCTCTGCGAGCTTTACGGAGTGGATTACTCTCATAAGATGTTGCGGATGAATCCGATAGAGAATAAATTCGTTATGGATGTCAATCAGATCGGATTTAAATCGGAGGCCTTCGATATAGTATTCTGTCATGCTCTTCTCCATCATGTTGAAGATATTGACCGGATAATCCAGGAGATGAGACGGGTCTCAAAGAAATATGTAATAATTCTGGAACCTAACCGTAACAATCCGCTGATGTTTCTTTTTTCTCTCGCGGTGAAAGAGGAAAGAAAAGCCCTCCGCTTTTCAAAGTCATATCTGGTTCGGATGGTGGAGAGAAATGGTTTGACAGTAATAGATTCATTCTCATTCGGGATGTGTACTCCCAATAAGATACCCATCTGT
>Ga0075120_10002019_pt1 | contig 15046 bp, 13 predicted proteins | sample AntAceMetag02UKL_FD_69792 | JGI IMG/M metagenome (GOLD analysis project Ga0075120, IMG submission 69792) | Saline lake microbial communities from Ace Lake, Antarctica - Antarctic Ace Lake Metagenome 02UKL | ecosystem: Environmental > Aquatic > Non-marine Saline and Alkaline > Saline | place... | reverse complement strand
TAGCACGCCAAAAGTGATAATTGGAGCTATTGCCGCAGGAATGCGAATTGTCCAAAAAATATGGACTATTCGCATTGAAAAACTGGACGAGAAAGGTACTCGTGAAATATCCGGGTTAGCTATAAACCGTCCTTCAGTGTTTGTTACAACACACAAAGTATCTTTTTTATAGTCAAGTGAAGACAAAAGAAGCAATGCACTAGGTACAGGAGTATTATTAATTTTCTCAAATACTGAACCAGCTATATTCATGTATTTCAATTGTTTCTTTCTTCTTGTTTCTTTATACCTGATCTGCATAGGATGATTAGTGAAATGCATTGGTTCAAGAGCAGCATCTAAGATGAAAGTCTCTTTATTTCCGGATATTTCTATAGCAGTTTCAAAAGGCATACATCCGATGGCATTGATTTCAATCTTCGATACACCGGATGGAATGTTTTGTATGGTAAAATTTCCTTCTCTATCAGTCATCGCGGACAATTCAGTGCCTAAAACGAAAACCTGAGCCATATAAACCGGTTTGCCGTTTACTGCATCAGTAATTTTACCCTGTAATGTTGATCTATTTGTTGAAATGGTCGTGGCTTTATTCAGGAAGAAATTGTTTTCCAAAGCGTCTTTATAAGCCGCAACATTCGTATCGTTGACTTCAACTGTTAATTCCGTCAAGTGATGTTCATTGGAAAAAACCTGGATTTTGTAATTTTCAGTGGGAAGGAAGAATTGATAACGTCCTGAATCGTCAGTGACAATATGATGTATCCCCGGATTAATCAGTAATTCTGCACACGAAACAGGGAGTTGAGTCTCGCTGTCAAAAACTCGTCCGTATGTGAATCTACCGGAATGTGGCAGCCATGCCCCGGGTTTTAATTCGATATCCCACGTCACAGTATCAATATCATCACTGTTGACCAACTCGATGAAGAAATCTTTTTTGATACCATTATAAGTTAGATAGGTAATCAAATCATCCGGAAACAAGGTTAGATTGTATTTTCCCCGGGGAAGTTTTTCTATCCGGAATTCTCCTTCATCATCGTTACGAAGAACAACCATTTTATCATCAACCTGTATCTCCACTCCACTGATTGGAAACCCCGACATTGCATCAATTATTTTGCCATTTACTTGAGCATAACCTGAAGATATTGTATCATTATAGGAAACCAGGTTTATTGAGGTGTCAAAAACGTGTGTCTCGGAAGTTTTTTCAGGAATATTAACAATATTCTTTTCTACTCTGTAACCTTCCATTTCATATATCAAATGGTTTTTTCCAGATGGTACTGAAGGCATGAAGAATACACCTTTTTGATCTGTCCATTGATGGTAGTTCTTAAATCCCTCTGTTCTATTCAATCCCTGGACTGAGGTACCGGGTATTGGTAAACCTGTATAATAATCTTTTACTATTCCAAAAATCCGGTATTTAGGTACGACTTCTACAAGTTCTGCTTCTATTAATAATGGTCGTGGTGATAGTTTTTTGGGAGTATTAATAGTGAAAGATTTCCTGAAATCATAGTAGTCAGGCATTGAAATGATGATATCATAATCACCCCTGGTAAGGTTCTTAAACTGGAATTTACCTGATGAGTCAGTTTCAGTTGTTTTATTAATATCAGACAGGGAAACAGATGCACCCTTTAGTAACTTTTTACCAGATTTTGCTCTCCCTTCAATTGAACAAATTGGATTATCGGCAATCGATGAAATAGGATTTAATGTAATAGTATTAAATCCACCGCCATTTAGAATTGAATCCAGTGGAACTGTTTGTACTGGATACAGTTCCCGTAAGTATGAATCATGATTAATTGAAATATTGTAGTTGCCTTCTGGTTCGTTAAAAACAAAATATCCATCTTTATCAGCGGGAACATCCCTGATAAGACGACTACTCTTCTTCAAACTTACGTACATCATTTCCAATGACGTTGTTGGTTCAGCACCAACTAATTTGCCTAATATCCATCCTTTGTTTGAATTCTTTCTTGAAATTAACTCGACTTTAGTTTCTGAAGGTTTTAGCGCGAAGCTTATTCTGGTTACCGGGATAGAATATTGATCCAATATAACATCATCCAACTCGATAACTTGTTTTGCTGGCTTGTATCCTGGTGCAATGACTTCCAGTTCATATTTTTTTAAAGGTACACCGATAAAAGCAAAAGAACCCGTTGAATCCAAAACTCCGCCTGCTAATCTGGCAAAGCGATGATAATAAAAAGGAGCAGCATAATTCATCTTAATCTTACAGTTGCCGAACTGAACAGGTTCATTAGTTACAGCATCTGTAACTTTTCCAAGAATTGCACCTCTCTGTTGGCTCAGCGCAGAAAAGGTAATAATGGAAAAACAGAATATGAATAGTAGGTAGAATTTGATATTCAAGATGATTGCTTTCAGCTTGCTACATATTTTCTTTAATATATAAAAGATAGTTTACAAGTGGTTATTAGACATGAAAACAAATATACAATTGCTAATTGTCTCTCGGAGAACATTTGTTCAGTTATTTTATATTTAATTGGCTATATTGCTTGATACATTGTTTTAGTTGAATTATCTTGAATGTTATTGTTCATACAGGGAGATGAAACTGGTGAGGGCATTCATTGCGATTGAACTGCCGGAAGATTTACGGATCAGGCTGGCTGCGGTTAAAGACCGGCTCGAAACCGGCGGCGATAAGATTCGCTGGGTCAAGCCGGAAAACATGCACCTGACCTTAAAATTCCTTGGCGAGATATCTGAAAAACAGGCTGAAAATATCGGTTCGGCTTTAAATAAATTAGCTGAAGAATATCCTTTAACAACGCTTGAGATTGGTGGAGTTGGCGTTTTTCCACGCCGGAAAAATCCGAAGGTAATCTGGGCGGGGATTAAGGAAAACCAGGTAATAAAAAAGCTCCATGAATCGATAGAAAATATTGTTTTTGAAGAGGGTATTGAAAAAGATAAACGTCCATTCAAACCTCATCTGACTATCGGCAGGGTGAAGCAGATGGAAAAAACGAGTCGATTGCCGGATCTTTTGGACGAAGTTGAACTTGAAACGGTAAATGTACCGGTAAAACACATAACACTATTCAGGAGTAAACTTACTCCGGAAGGACCAATCTATACACGGCTGACAAAAGCAGAACTGCAACAAGAATTGATGTAACGGATTTAACGACATGGTTCCGGATATTACATCATCGCATGAGAATTGATCAGGTAGTGAGTTCAAAACGACAGGATTAGATTAATATAGAGGTGAAATGATGAGCAAAGATAGTAAAGAGGAAAGAGCTAACCAGGAGCGCGACAGAGCGGTAGATCTCGCGGTAGCACAAATTGAAAAGCAGTTCGGCAAAGGAAGTATAATGAAACTGGGTGAAGAGGGCGCAAAGGTAAAGATCGGTTCTATTTCAACCGGTTCTCTCGGACTTAATATTGCACTTGGGATTGGCGGGATACCACGTGGCAGGGTGACGGAAGTCTATGGACCCGAGGCGTCGGGGAAAACAACCCTCACATTGCATTTTATTGCAGAAGCCCAAAAACTCGGTGGTTATGCTGCATTTATCGACGCTGAACACGCTTTGGATCCTACCTATGCACGGGCATTGGGTGTCGATATCGAAAATCTGCTTATCAGTCAACCCGATACCGGTGAGCAGGCTTTGGAAATTGCAGAGACACTGGTACGAAGCGGAGCGATTGATATTATAGTAATTGATTCTGTGGCGGCATTGGTACCTCGTGCTGAGATCGAAGGAGAGATGGGCGACAGCCATATGGGTTTGCAGGCGAGACTTATGAGCCAGGCGCTCCGTAAACTGACCGGTACCGTGGCAAAAAGTCAGACCGCTTTTGTATTCATTAACCAGATTCGTATGAAAATCGGAGTGATGTTCGGTAATCCTGAAACGACTTCCGGCGGGAATGCTTTGAAATTCTACAGTTCTGTCCGGCTTGATATTCGCCGAATAGCGTCAATCAAGGACGGTAGTGATATTATCGGTAACCGAACTCGTGTGAAAGTGGTAAAAAATAAACTGTCGCCGCCATTCCGTGAAGCTGAATTTGATATTATCTATGGTAAGGGAATCAATAAAACGGGCGATTTGCTTGATCTTGCAGTGGCCAATGACATCTTGACCCGTAGCGGGACATGGTTCAGTTATGGTGACGAAAGATTAGGGCAGGGCAGGGAACGAGTGCGACTGTTCCTCGAGGAAAACAAAGAGTTGTTAGCGGAGATTGAAACCAAGCTGCTTGAGAAACTCGGTATGCTTCCCGAAGATCAACCGACAGGTAAAAAGTAGAGTATGAAACCGAAGGAGAATGAATCTTTTCAAGTTGTAATGAATAAAATTACACAACTTCTTTCTTATCGGTCTCATACAATATTCGAACTCAGACGAAAACTGAGGCAGCGTGAATATTCACCGGAATTAATTGAGGAGGCTATCCGGAAAGCAGTTGAATATAAATGGCTGGATGACGTAGCTGCGACTGAACAGTACATCAATGAGCAAAAACGTAAAGGCGGTCATGGCAGATGCTGGATTGAAGCCAGACTTATCGATAAAGGTATCTCCAGGAAAATTATCGACAGCCAAATCAGCAAAATGTGGACGGATGATATTGAGAAAAAACTGATTTATCAATTGTTTAATAAGCTATTATCCACAAATAAAGGTAAAACAAAGCAGGATAACCTTAAAAATAGAGTTTACCGTGCTGCAATGAACAGGGGATTTAATTCCGAAATTTCGCTTCTTGTATTTGAAGAGATTAACAGCAAGAGAGACCGGGAGCATTAGTGCGTTAGGGCAATACAACAATTATATTATTTAATTACATTTAATTTTGATTTTGTTTCTAACAAAAACTGACCGGAGTATTCAGATGAAACCCTGGATGGAAAATATTACGAAAACATTAGCCAAAAGCTTCCTTACCTGGTTATCATATACTTTATTGTTTTCAAAGATTAAAAAGGGTTTAGTTGAAGTTTTCAATCAGTCACACGAACAAGCAGATTATCTTGTCAATAAGCTTTCTCCGGCCTGGTTAGAAAAGATGGCTGATACTGCAAAAGCCGTACAAACTGCAGCGATGGAGAGAGATTTTAAAATATTAAAAATGAAAGATTCACCTGAAGAGGAAGATATGGCTAAAGAGAAAAAGCAATGGTCGTTTTTTAAAGTTATCATGGTTATCGGAATCCTGATCGCCATAGCAATTTTCATTCTTGACCGGCTCCTACCAAAACCGTATGAAGATGAAGATCTCGATGACGCCTGGGCTGGAGAAGACGATGATTATGGTTTGGAAGATGAAGAAGTGGTTGAAGTTGTACGACCACCTACTGCTGACGTCACTTATGACGTGAATGAAGAAGACAAGGAAGAAGAGAAAAAAACAGAGAAGAAAGAGGAAAAGAAGAAAACAGTCAAAAAAGAATCAACGAAGAAGAAAGACGATACTAAAAAGAAAAGTAAATCATAATAATTCTTTCATTCTCTTATAGAATCTATCTTCAGCAGGTGAATTACGTTTCGTTTTGCTATGACCGGATAAATATTATTGGATAAACTTCGGGTAGATTCAGCCAATAACAACAGGTGTGTGTGAAATTTTTCAATGGTACATTTGCTCTTATCGGGGGATTTATAGGGGTAGTCGGTCTTAGTTTTGCGATATATAACCATACCCTGGATATCCCCGGCGCTTTCCTTTTTGGTGCCCTCATCACTTTAGGTCTCATCGCAACATGGACGAAAGTGACAGGACGGGAAGGTATAACAGGTGTGAAACCAAAAGGTCCATTGTCAAGAAGAAACAAGAAGAAAGAATAATTGATAGAATTAATCCATCTTTTATAATTCTCAATTGATTGTAGATTCATCCCGGAGTAATTTAACCGTCCGGGATTATTTTTTAGTACTTAAGATCTAATTTTCTGGTTTTTTCGGACAGAAGATATTATATGCTTTATAAATTCAGGTATATACATTTATATTCTTTAGTAGTCTTTTTCTCGCGCAAAGACGCAAAGGCGCAAAGATAAATCCTGTGCATCCCTGTAGATTTTTTTAGTTCCGGCTTATCCGGGTTAGGTAATAAAGTGACATCAGACGAAATCCGTAAAACATTTATAGAGTTTTTTGAGAAGAAATCTCATAAGTTCGTTCCTTCATCACCGGTAGCTCCCCAGGACGATCCAACCCTGCTATTCGTAAACGCCGGAATGAATCAATTCAAGGACGTCTTCCTGGCAAAGGGCTCACGTTCCTATTCGCGCGCCGTCAACAGCCAAAAATGTATCCGTGTTTCAGGTAAACACAATGACCTCGAGGAAGTCGGCCCCAGCCCCATACATCACACTTTTTTCGAGATGCTTGGCAACTGGTCATTCGGTGATTATTACAAGACGGAAGCCATCCAATGGGCATGGGAACTTCTTACTGATGTTTTCAAGTTGGATAAAAACCGTCTCTATGCCACTGTATTCATTGATGATGACGAATCTTTTCGTTTATGGGAAAGCGAAACGGATATAGATCCTTCGCATATCAGCCGTCACGGTCACAAAGACAATTTCTGGGAAATGGGTGTAGTCGGACCATGCGGACCATGCTCAGAAATCCATTATGATCTGGGTGAACCTTTACCCGGACACGAAAGCCCACCTGATGACGGGCCCAACAGCGAGAGCGGACGTTTTATCGAATTATGGAATCTTGTATTTATCCAGTATCATCGCGATGCATCGGGAAAATTAAATGACTTACCGCAGAAACATGTCGATACCGGGGCGGGGCTGGAACGTATCGCAAGGGTGATGCAGGGTGTTAATTCGAATTATGAAACTGACCTGTTCGCGCCGATCATCAGAGAGATTGCGGAACGGTCCAGTGTCGCCTACGAGCTCAATGGCATCCACATCCCGCACCGTGTGATCGCAGATCACCTGCGTTCACTCAGTTCCGCGATCGCGGATGGGGCTCTGCCGGGTAAAGAGGGGCGCGGGTATGTACTGCGGCGAATTCTGCGTCGAGCAAGTTACTATGCTCGAGAGAAGCTTGGTGTGCAAGGGCCATTCATTTACAAGTTACTCCCCACATTAATTGATGTCATGGGAAGTCATTTCACTGAACTTAAACAACGCGAGAAACACATCGAGACTGTGATTAAAAGAGAAGAAGAAACTTTTACAAGAAGTCTTGAACGCGGTTTAATGGAGTTTAATGCTTTATTGGCTGAAGGCAAATCATTTGACCACTTTCGTGATAAAGGTGGGAAAAAATGGGCAGTTGATATGCTTCGGCTTGTTGAACGTTCTGGTCTTGAAGGATGGGAAAACCCAGTAACTCATGAAAATGCTTATAATGAGCTAGTAGATTCTTTTACAGGATTGAATGATGTAATAACTGACTCAAGACACATAGAAAACATAAATAAACATATTGACTATCTAAGTGAAGTTGCAAGAAACGAAAATAGACTTAATAGAAACGAACAAGCTGATTTGGATGATCTAATAGATAATTACATAAAGTGGAGGCGTGGTACTATAATTCATGGCCCTGAAGCATTCAGACTACATGATACTTTTGGATTCCCAATTGATCTAACTCAAAAAATTGCTTCTGATCGGGGTATTTCAGTAGACATGGAGGGTTTCCAAAAAGAATTGGAAGCAGCCAAGGAACGAAGCCGGGCTGGCTCCAAGTTTAATGTATCAGTTTCAAGATCGCGGACTGAACCAAAGACTGGATCGACTTCAGGATCGCGAACCGGACCAAAGACAGAATCTGTTTCGAGAAGTATGGGCAGCGAAGATTTCATCGTGATCAGCGAAGGAGATCACTCCGAGTTTGTCGGTTATGACAAACTGACATCCCGCTCTGCTATACGAAAATTCCGAATTATCGAGGGTGGTTGGAGTGACGCTAATAATCCTGAAATCAAAGAAAAACCGTTGCTTGGAATTGTGCTGGAACGGACGCCGTTCTATGCCGAATCAGGCGGACAGGTTACCGATAAGGGAATAATTCAAGGCAGTGAGACTCATCTTGTGGTGGAAGAGGTACAGATGGACGGAGACATGCGTGTCCATCTCTGCCGTGCCACTCGTCTGCCGAAAACCGAAAATCGTTTCTCTGGTCAGGTTGAAGCCGAGGTGAACAAAAAACGCCGTAACCGGATACTTCCTCATCATACAACAACACACCTGCTACAGGCAGCATTAAGGAAAGTCCTGGGCGATCATATCTCCCAGGCGGGTTCACATGTCACCACGGATTACATGACATTCGATTTCACCCACTTTGAAAAAATGACCCCGGAACAGGTTGTTGAAGTTGAGGAACTTGTCAACCGTTGGATACGTGAAGACCATCCTGTGACATGGAAACTTATCGGTTTAGATACAGCCAAAGCCGAAGGAGTGACTGCATTATTCGGGGAAAAATATGATGACGTCGTGCGGGCAGTCAAGATCGGTGATGAAAAGGATTCAATTTCATACGAACTTTGCGGCGGAACTCATCTCGCACGAACCGGCGAAGCTGGATTGTTCCGCATCGAATCAGAGACAGCATTAAGTGCCGGGGTACGCAGGATTGAAGTAACCGCGGGTGAAGCCGCTTATGAACGTACAATATCGGAACGGACAACATTAAACCGTGTCCAGGATATTATCGGGAGCCGTGGTTCTGATCCAGCGGATAAACTTGTTAAAATTATGGATCGCCAGAAGGAGTTACAGAAAGAAATCGAAAGACTGCAGAAGGCTGTTCTTGACGGCTCGATCAGGTTTGTCGAGGATTGGGGACAAGAGATTGATTTTGGCGGGAAAAAATTATTGTTCGTATCCGGTGCTTACGATGCTGCTACGGATCGTGATGGTCTGCAAAATGCAGGGGACAAGATTCTTGCAGATTTAAAAGATTCCGGAATACAAGGTATCGGCGTGATCGGCGCCTTGATTGAAGAGACTTTCATGTTTGTCTGTGTAGTAACGGAGGAATTGGTAAAACAGGGAATTCATGCCGGCAAACTGGTTGGAACCGTCGCAAAAAAAGCAGGTGGCGGTGGTGGCGGAAAACCAGGCTTTGCGACGGCGGGAAGCCGCAATCACGATGAAGCAAGATTATTGATTAAAGATAACAAGGAAATGAAGAATATTATAGAATCATTCATTAACGATTTATAGTGTTATTAATCTAATGATTACAATAATTCCTATAATCGGACAGCTTTGTCCGATTATAACATAACGACACAATACACATTTTCAATAATAGATTCGGGATTTTCCTTATTACCCTGTATTTCTAAATAATATTCATGATTTAATTGTCAAGGGGACAAATTACTATTATCTTCAATGCTTCTTTACGCGTGTTAAGAAGATTTACTTTTAATTCAGAACAAATAAATTTACATAAAACAAATAGTGAAAAAAATGGCTGGAACAACTTACAACAACCTTATAACCAATCTCGAAAACAATAATTCCGACAGCCTGTTATGGGTTCTACTGGACCCCGACACCGAAAACCCGGATCAATTGTGCGCTGCAGCGGAAATGGCTGTTGAGAACGGTGCTGATGCCCTGCTTGTTGGCGGAAGTTATTACGAACGTGATGATTTTGACGATTCAGTCCTTGCCGTGAAGGAAGGATCAGCCGGTGCGGTGCCGGTTTTCCTGTTTCCTGGAAATCACCGTCAGGTTTCTAAATATGCTGACGCTCTTCTTTTTCATGCATTGATTTCGGGACGTAATCCGCAATACCTCATCGGGGAACACTTATTAGCTGCGGGACATGTCAGGCGCTTAGGGCTTGAGACTATCTCAATGGGATACCTGTTGATAGAATCCGGTCGCGTAACAAGCGTTCAAAGTGTGACCGGTACTACCCCGATTCCTCGTGAAAAAACTGAGTTGATCGCTACTCATGCTCTTGCCGGACAGTACCTTGGAATGCAGCTAATATACCTTGAAGCTGGAAGCGGAGGGCTTTGGCCCGTACCTGATGAGGCGATTAGTTTGACAAAGGAGACGATTGACGTCCCGGTAATAATCGGTGGAGGGATTCGAGGACCGGAAAGCGCACATGCGGCATCAAAAGCAGGCGCAGATGTTGTCGTTGTCGGAAATGTATTCGAACAGACACGAGAACCGGTGCTGATACGTGAGATCGCTGCTGCTGTTCACGGCTCAACAAAAAAAACTGTTGCACCATAATATTTTTAGTCATTAATTGCACCTATATAGTACTAAGATAATTTAATGTTTTTCCGATATTTCAGATGGCTCTTAAAGGGAGCCCCTGATGATATTTTAATGTGGAATCGGAATAATTGAGATTATATATTCAGGGTTCTTAAAATCAACTTGATAAACAGGAGAGAATCATGGCAAGAAGATGCATTGTGACAGGTAAGGGTCCGCGTACCGGGCATCATATCAGCCATGCACACAACCTTACCAAACGCAGATGGCTGCCGAATTTGCAAAAGAAACGTTTTTTTATTCCCGAAGAGGGAAGGTGGGTCACTATGCGGGTTACTGCCAAAGCTATAAAAACGATTGATAAAAAAGGTATAAGCGCCGTTCTCAAAGACCTGAAGAAAAAAGGAATAAAAGTTTAATCAAACGCAAATTTTAGAACTTCAACCCGCTGCATGGCGGGTTTTTTTATACTCGTTTTGCGGTTAATACCCCGAAACTTGCTTCGGCAGGCTTTAGAAGCTACCCGCTTGTATGAGCGAGATCATTCACAAAGGTCACAATGTTTCGAGCCTGATCTATCATATTATATGTACATCCAAGTATCGTCAAGAGATTTTGAACAAGCGTGTAGATTTAGCGATACGTGATATTTGTCTTGAGATATCCAAGCGTTATGAGGTTTCATTTCTAGAGATAGGCTCTGACACAGATCACGAGCATTTTATATGGCATTGCTATAATCAATGAAAAATCTATAAAACCTCAAAATGCTCCTAAATTAAAATTTCCATGCCTTCCCTTGCAAGAAAAGAAGATGGAAATAGATTCTGACATCCCCATTCGAGGTTGATCAGAAACTTGTCGTCATGATCCGGGTCATGATGAAAAAGTGCCAGCTTCTTGACATTTGCCCTCATAGCCACCTCCACTGCTTGTTCCCATGAGCTATGACCCCAACCTTTTTTGTTCTCCAATTCATCAGGAGTATATTGAGCATCATGAATGAGTAAGTCGGCATCTTTGGATAGCTCAACAATTCTTTCGTCAATTGAATCTCCATGCTCTATATCAGTGCAATATACAAGTACAGAATCTTTTTCCTCGATCCGGTATGTATAGGCATTCCCGGGATGATTATGTTTAATCGCTTCAATCTTAATCTTGCTTGTTGTCCTGTAACGCGTAATATGCGGTTGCCAGAAAGAGATTTCCGCTCCCATTTTCTCAAGCGGTAAAGGGAAAAAATCACTTTGCATCTGTGTCCTGAAAACAGACTCCAGGTCGCCGGTATCATAGTCTTGCCTGCAAATGGCAACAGTCAATTTTTGCTTCGGATTGTAAGCAGGACTGAAAAAAGGAAACCCCTGGATGTGATCCCAGTGTGTATGCGATAAGCCGATCAAAATCTCTTCTGGCAAAGGTTTTGACCTTAACATCAAATCATGACCTATCTTTCGAATACCTGTGCCGGCATCAAGAATCGCGATTTCACCACTCTCAAATTCAATTAAGGTGCTGGAGGTGTTTCCACCAACATGTAAGCTGCCTTTTTCCGGGACTGGTATTGAGCCTCGGGTACCATAAAATGTGATCTTCATCTTAATATCCTGATACGAATGAACTTTATAGTTCTTTGCACAATATACGAACCGATGAAGCAGTTACATTGCTATTTTCTATAATTCTAAATTCTATTTATCCAATATCGTTACCAGTAAAGATGCGTTTTCTGTCCCACGTGAACATACCTTCAATTCTCGCCATGCACATGATCATCGTACTCTATTTCAAAATGAAGCTTATGTTTTGCTTCTTCCTGGGCAAGTTCAAGGAAAAGCGCTTCTACTTCAAGGTCATCAGCAACTGACGCCAATTCTGTGTACATCCTGTATGCAATTTTTTCTTTCTTCATAGCAAAAATCAGCGCTGTCTGATAATTGATTACTTCAGATTCATCAATGTCAGCCATATATTCGGCAATCTTCAGGTTCATAACTTTTTCACGGCTTAAGGCTAACAAATTACCCTCCTTAACCTGTAATATTTTTGCTTTGTGCTTCTTTTCTTCGTTGGCAAATATCTCCAACTGTTTTTTTACTGACGGTGATTTTGTCTTGTTGGCAAGGTCAAGGTACATGTCAACTGCTTTTTGTTCTTCCTTAATCGCAAAATCAAGAATTTCATCTATAGAATCAAATTTTTGCACAACTCCTCCTTAGATTTTCAGTAGATTAATTGCTTATTGATAATTAATCAATTTTGGAATGGAAATTATGTTGCGTACCGCATTTTTATCAAGCAGAGTTTTATTACAAGGGAGTAACGACCATGCAAAGACCAGAGTTAATAAGTTGTCTGATGGTTTGGGCGACTTGCTTGTCCGCCGGGGCGGGTTGCTCAATTCTATTGAGCATTATATGGAAACAATGATAAAACCCGGCTAGCCCGCCTCGATCCAGAATGAACAGCAAAGAAATCCTCTTATATGATAATTCTTTTACCAGGATTGGATTGTTTCGTTGCTTCGCTGCTTCATAAAAGATATTTTTGATTTGGATTCATGAAACATGGCTTGCATGTAAAGTCATACCATCCAGTCGAGGTTCAGAATGAAGAAATACATCCTTGCAATTGACCAGGGAACCACCAGTTCGCGTGCGTTATTGATCGACAACAAAGGCACGATACATTCCTCCGCACAGCGTGAATTCACCCAGCATTATCCCCATCCGGGTTGGGTAGAACACGATCCGGAAGAAATTTGGAATACCCAGGCTGAGGTCATAGCGGGAGCGATGGCAAATGGCGGAGCTGCCAGCGACGAAGTTGCTGCTATCGGGATCACTAATCAGCGCGAAACAACGATTGTCTGGGACAGGAAAACAGGTGAAACAGTTTATCCTGCTATCGTATGGCAAGACAGGAGAACCTCTGAAACCTGTGATAACCTCCGTGCGCAGGGATATGCAGATTTCATCAGATCAAGAACCGGATTGCCAATCGATGCCTACTTCTCTGCAACCAAGTTGAAGTGGATCCTGGATAATGTTGCTGACGCGCGGAAAAGGGCTGATGCTGGCGAGTTATGCTTCGGTACAATTGACAGCTTCCTGCTTTGGCGATTGACCGGCGGGAAAATTCATGCTACTGATGTGTCCAACGCCAGCCGGACGATGCTCTTCAATATCCGGACTTTGCATTGGGATGAAGAAATCCTGGAACTGCTGGGAATACCCCACTCGTTACTTCCGGAAGTTAAATCCTCCAGCGAAATGTACGGTGAAACAACACCAGGCATGTTTCCGTCCCAGATACCAATTGCCGGGATAGCCGGAGACCAGCAGGCAGCGCTGTTCGGACAGCTATGTCATACGCCGGGAACACTGAAAAACACTTACGGTACAGGTACGTTCATGATGATGAATACAGGTACCAAACCTGTAACATCTTTGAATAACCTGATTACCACTATCGCATGGCAGATTGATAACCGTGTCGAATACGCGTTAGAAGGAAGTGTTTACATCGCCGGTGCTGTCGTACAGTGGCTGCGTGACGGTTTGGGGCTGATAACATCTGCTGATGAGGTTGAGGCTTTGGCAAGGTCAGTTGAAGATAACGGCGGCGTTTATATGGTTCCAGCGTTCACCGGGCTGGGCGCGCCACATTGGGACCAGTCAGCACGTGGGATGATCATCGGGTTGACACGTGGAACGACTTCGGGACACATTGCACGAGCTGCATTAGAGAGCATTGCCTACCAGGTATATGATGTGCTCAAAGCGATGGAAGCTGACTCGGGATATTCGGTCAGAAAACTCCGTGTTGATGGCGGAACAACAGGCAATGATCTCCTGATGCAATTTCAATCGGACCTGCTTGGTATCCCATTGCACCGTCCGAAGATTACGGAAACAACCGCGGTGGGTGCCGCTTATTTAGCGGGGCTGGCAACCGGATTCTGGAGCGGAATGGATGCTATCAGGACGATGACAGAGGATGATATGGTGTACAATCCATCAAGTGAATCAGTCATTACCCGGGAGAGCATTGCCAAATGGCACAAAGCAGTCGAGAGAGCAAAGAACTGGGTAGATTAAACCAGGATATCAAGCTATCCGGATCACCCGTCAATACATTAAGGCAAAATCTTAATTGCCATCCCCTCCCTGGCGAGGAAAGACGCCGGGAATCGAGAACACTCTTCCGCGAATTACTTCGGGAACTACACTTATTCCCTGAAATGATTATCAAACTAGAATCGGATAAAATCAAACATTTGGAGTCATGAAATAGGAATATCTTGACGGTTCAGATTATAGGTATTAGAAGTTATTAAAAAAATTGTCTGACTATGAAATTTATGTAAATGAAGATAAAGAAAATCAGAAACAAAAAGGGAAGAAAAATCCCCATTAGTTTATGAATTGAAGGTCTCTGATTTAAAATATCACCATACCATTTATATTTGTCTCTCAACTTATCTTTTAAATATTTTGATGTATAATTAATTGAAATATAAGATACGTGAAACCATACTAAACAAAGAGCTACACCTAGAAAAGCAGCGGCAGTTACTAAATATATCTTTGGATTATCATATGAAATAGATTGAAAAAGACAAGTAATTGATAATGCAACAGCTATAAGAAGGAAATTGATTCTTGAAGAGAAAAGACTATCTTGGTTAATAACTAATTTCCACAAAATCTTATAGTCCGCATCAGACAGATCATTAGGATCTATTTTTTCTTCCATAATTATCCACCTTTCACATTTATTTTTAAGTAATAGTTGGTA
>Ga0075120_10002016_pt1 | contig 15060 bp, 13 predicted proteins | sample AntAceMetag02UKL_FD_69792 | JGI IMG/M metagenome (GOLD analysis project Ga0075120, IMG submission 69792) | Saline lake microbial communities from Ace Lake, Antarctica - Antarctic Ace Lake Metagenome 02UKL | ecosystem: Environmental > Aquatic > Non-marine Saline and Alkaline > Saline | place... | reverse complement strand
CTCGGGCGAGTAGCTCAGTTGGTCAGAGCGCACGGTTCACATCCGTGAGGTCATGGGTTCGAGTCCCTTCTCGCCCACTGCGAAAGGCCGCCGTCCTCAACCATGCTAGGGACAGCGGCTTCCTTGTTGTAGGTTGTAGCTAGTGTAGCTAGCTCACGCGTTCCTTCTTGTACAACTCGATCACGTCCCCGACCTTGAAATCCCCAAACCCTTCCAGGCCGATGCCGCATTCGAAGCCAGTTCTGAGTTCCGTAACGTCATCCTTGAAATGCTTCAAGGAATCCACCCGCCCCTCGTAGATGAGGTCGCCATCGCGAGCAATACGTGCCAGCGCGTTGCGGGTGACGAGGCCATCGGCTACGTAGCAACCGGCGATCTTGCGCCGCTTAGGTAGGCTGAATACCGCCCGTATCTCGGCATGGCCGATGACCATGTCTTCATACACCGGTTCCAGCAGCCCCTTGAGGGCCTTATCCACATCCTCCACCAGCTTGTAGATGATGTCATAGATACGGATGTCCACACCCTCAGAGTCAGCCATCTTCAGGGCCCCGGGATCCGCAACGACGCGGAAGCCAATGATGATCGCATTGGAGGCAACGGCCAGCATGACGTCCGACTCGCTGATGTTGCCAGTCGTCTGGCGCAGCAGCTTGACCTTGAGCTCCTCACCCCCCAGTTCTTTCAGGGAGTTGACGATGGGCTCAATGGAACCTTGCACATCAGTCTTGACGATCAGGTTCAGTTGCTTGACCTTGCCATTTTGCACTCCGGCAAAGAAATCATCCAGACTCACCATCTTGGGCCCGGCGGCCTGCGATTGGGCCTCTCGCTGCTGGGCAGCCCGTTGTGCAGATATCGATCGGGCTGTCTTCTCGTCGGGCATGACTTCGAAGATATCGCCAGCCACAGCCACCTCGGGAAGTCCCATGATGGCCACGGGCATGGACGGAGACGCGTCGCTGATCACCCCTCCCTTGTCATCGAACATGGCTCGCACACGGCCATGGTTCGTGCCCACGAGAACGATATCGCCCTGACGCAGAGTGCCACTCTGGACCAACAGCGTGGCCACGGGTCCCCGCGTCCTATCCAGCTTGGCTTCAATCACCGTCCCGATGGCCGGGCCATCGGGATTCGCCTTGAGCTCAGCTACCTCCGTGACCAGCAGGATATTCTCCAACAGCTCCTCAATGCCTTGCTTGAACTTGGCCGAGACGGGCACGCAGATCACGTCTCCGCCCCACTCCTCAGGTATCAGGTCAAGATCGGCCAACTCCTGTTTCACCCGATCCGGGTTGGCTCCGGGCCTGTCTATCTTGTTCAGTACCACAAGGATCGGCACCTGTGCGGCGCGGGCGTGGTCAATCGCCTCCCTGGTCTGAGGCATGACACCGTCGTTGGCAGCCACCACGAGCAGGGCCAAGTCTGTCACCTCAGCGCCCCGTGCTCGGATGGCGGTGAAAGCTTCGTGTCCCGGTGTGTCCAGAAAGGTGATCTTGCGCCCGTCGACATCCACCTGATAGGCACCGATGTGCTGCGTGATTCCTCCAGACTCCGCAGCGACCACGTTGGTGCTGCGAATCACATCCAGCAGCGTCGTCTTGCCGTGATCCACGTGCCCGAGCACGGTGACTACCGGTGGGCGGCTCTGGAGCTTCTCTTCCGACGTTTCGGCCTCCATCAGTTGCTGACGCAAGGTCTTCGACTCTTCTGGCTTCTCGGGCTCTTCCAACTCGGGTGGTTCCTCCAACTTGACTCCGATTCCCAATTCCTCTCCCACGACGGCGGCAGTATCGAAATCAATGGTCTGGGTAATCGGCGCCATGATGCCGTAGCTCATCAAAATCTTCATGACCTCGATGGGGCTGCACTGCATCTGGTTGGACAGATCACGCACTGTGATGAACCCAGGAATGACGATGCTCGTCGGCCGCGATGGCGATGCCGCTGTCCTTGGCGGCGCGCCAGCTGCACGGGCAGATGAACCGCGCTTGGGCCTGCCCCTGGTCGGCCTTCGTCGTCGGTTTTGCCTCCTCTTCTTCCTTGCCATGTCCACTCTCCTTCAGGTAATAGCCCGGCCCTTTGGCCACCTTTCTCTTCCCGCGAGCCGCTGTCACCAGCGTTCCGCCCGAGGAAGCACCCGGCTATTCCGCTACACTTCCCCGCAACTCACCACGCGTTGGATCTTCAACCTCAACAAGCACTTGCGCAAACTCGGCTAGCTTCTCCCTCTCTTCGGCACTCAGTTTAGTCTTCAGGGCACGGTCCAACTGCTGCTGCGCCAAGGCCCGTTCCCAGCATTCCCGGGTCCGGCAGAGGTAGGCCCCCCTCCCAGCTTGCTTGCCGGTGAGGTCCACCTGCACATCCCCAGATGGCGTGCGCACGATGCGAACCAGCTCCCGCTTACCCTGCACTTCACGGCAGGCCACGCACGTGCGCTGCGGCATGCGTTTTCTGCGTTTGCGCCCCTTGGCCATGATTGACACTAAAGATATTCGTCGCCTTCGTCCCAACCGCCACTCCCGCGTTTGCGACGGCGAATGGCTATCGTCTGGCCGAGCTCTTCATCGTAGACCACATGCCGCCGGCGATCAACGTCTCGCCTGCGCTTCGCGGCCTTTTCCCGCTCTTCGTCTTCGTCTTCACCTTCATCCTCGAAGGATGCTTCACCCACATCCCCTAAGTCAACCTCGTCTTCTTCCTCAGCCACTTCAGGTGGTACCTCAGCTTCCGGTGACAGTTCTTCGACTTCGAGGGGCACGCCAGCTTCCGGCGCCACCTCTTCGACCTCCTGGGATACCACTTCAGCTTCCTCGGGCAGTCGCGCCTCCTCCACCTTGGCAGTGTCCTCCACCTCCTCCACTGCCTCTGGCGCCTCAGGGGCGGCAACCTTACCCTCCTCTTCGGGTTCCCTTTCGGCTTCCATCGGGACTTCTGCAGGCTCAGGCTCGGCCTCCAACTCAGCCTTGACAACGTCTCGTCCTTCCCTTAGGATGCCCTGAACAGTCTCCAGCAAGCCTCGCTTCCGCTCTTCCTCAGCAAGAACCTGCTGCCGTGCTAACTCGAGTAGCCCTTCTCCGCCGGCCTCCGTATCTCCCTTGATGTCAATACGCCAACCGGTGAGCTTGGCAGCCAGACGAGCATTTTGCCCTTCCCTGCCGATGGACAGAGAAAGCTGCCTGTCAGGGACGATGACGACAGCCGTACGGCCATTGTCGCGTTCATCCAGCAACACAGAGAGCGGCTTGGCCGGGCTGAGCGCATTGCGGATGAAGGTTCGCGTGTCCGCACTCCAAGCGATGACGTCGATCTTTTCACCGTTGAGTTCAACAACGATGTTCTGAATGCGATTGCCGCGCATGCCTACACAACAGCCGACCGGTTCCACACCAGGCTGCAATGCTGCAACCGCCACCTTGGAGCGATGCCCTGGCTCGCGTGCAAGGGCCTTGATCTCCACGATGCCCTTGCTTATCTCAGGCACCTCATTCTCCAATAAGCGGCGCAGCATGTGACGGTGAGTGCGGCTGAGGCTGAGTATCGTTCCGCGGCTGCCCCGCTTCACCTCCATCAAATAAGCTCTGACCAGGCTGCCTCGATGGTAACGTTCGTTGGGAAGCTGGTCCTCCCTACGCAACACGCCCTCGGATTGCTCGATGTTAATGATCACATCGCCCGTGCGAGGGACAAAGCGCTGCACCCTGCCGGAGACAATCTCCCCCTCTCGCTGGGAGAAGTGCTCGTAGGTGTTCTCGCGCTCCGCTTCGCGTATGCGCTGCATGATGACCTGCTTAGCCGTCTGCGCGGCGATGCGCCCGAAGTTGTCCGGCGTGCTTTCGAGGGTCACAGACCCCTCGAGTTCAGACTGAGGGTCTATGTCCCTCGCCTCAGCCAAGGATACCTGCAGTCGCGGGTCGGTGACTTCCTCCACCACCTCTTTCTCGACATAGATATGCATCTCCCCCGTCACGGGGTCAACCTGTGCCTGGATGTTATCGCCAGACACGCCGTAGTTGCGCTTGTAGGCCGATACCAACGCCACCTCGAGGGCTTCCAGGACTGTCTCCGTGGGCAGCCCTCTCTCCGTGGCCAGGTGACGGATGGCTGCCACCAGTGGCTGGTTCTTCATCACTGACTCCTTAAACCCTGATAACCTCGAAAACGCTACTGCCCTCTACCGATTACAAGGATGTCGATTCTCTAACCTGCGGCAGACATGCCGTTCCTCGCCAGCGATTGTGAACTGCTCACTTGTCGAGTCATGAATGCCAGTAAAACCTATCCCCTTACAGCAAGAAAAGTGGGGGTCACCCACTTTCCAAACGCGGACTCTCCGAACCAGCCAGAGTATAGCACAGATCAGTGATCTAGGCAAATGCGGACTCGAGACATCCTGCTTCCTTCAAATCCTGCCACGCCGCTCGTATCTCCGCATCATCGAAATACCAGTCGAACTCGCAGACACGGACGGCATCGGCTGGCAGGCAACGGGCGATGCCAGCGAAGTGCACCTCCCCCATACCCGGGAGCAGATGATCGCGCACACCGATGCTATCATGGAAATGCACCCCCACGATGCGCTCACCGCAGACTGCTAGCCACTCCTCGTGGCTGTCGAACCCCAGATTGGCCAGCACCTGCGCATGTCCTGTGTCGTACCAGAACCCGACCACATCCGGGTCATGTTCCGCCAGCAGAGTGCGCATCTCGGCCAGCGTGGGCATTTCGAAGAAACAGCGACGGTTTTCGAGCCCCAGCCGCACGCCAGCTCGGGCAGCATGGTCGGCCAATTCGCTCAGGCTGCGACGGGCGGCAGCAAAGTGGAGTGGCTGCCGCTCTGCCCGCTGCCGCACCACCTGCTCATGCAACGCCACATAGGCCGATGAGCCAGCCTGCCCCACCCGATAGCGTTGCTCCAACGCCCAACAGAGGTGAACGTCCATCTCCACCCACCCCAGGTGCAGACAGACCACCCTCGCCCCCATAGCCTTGGCGAAGTCAATGGAGCGATAGCCCTGAGCTACAGCCCAGCGCCGTTCATCTTCGCACAACGAAGCCAGCAGTTTGTCCCCTTTGACGCCGCTGTCGTGATAGATTGAGGGTGCCGGGTAGTGCAGGCTCGCTACGCTGACCTCGCCGGGCTGCAAGCCTTCCACCATGGCCGGCGTGACGTAGTGGCTCAATTCGATGGCGTCAAAGCCCAGGGCTTGGGCCGAAGCCGCGAAGGGGCGTACGTGATCGAAGCGGTGCTGCATCCACATGGTGGACAGCACAACGTTGCTCATCGGACCCTCCCATACTGCTGACCGACAATGGCCTGCCCCGCCGGGCTGAGGACGAAATCAACGAACGCCAGCGTCTCGCCGTCCGGCTCAGACGGTGCGACCAGGTACAGCGGACGGGTCAGGTGATAGATGCCACCCTGCACGGTATCCGGCGTGGGGTACGCCCCTTCGATGCGCAGCACCTCACCCTGCCTCTTTGTCTCCTTGTCCTCTTGTCCCGAAGGCGTCAAGTAGCCCATAGAGACATAGCCTATGGCCGTGCTGTGACGGGTGACATATCCGATCACCGCCGTGCTGGAAGGCATAACGATGGCCGTCAGCGTGACCGGCTGCTCGCCCATCAGTTGCTGTTCGAGCGCAGCCCGCGTGCCCGACCCATCCTCGCGGCTGACGACGAGGATGTCGCCAGCCTTGCCGCCGACGTCTTGCCAATCCAGCGTCCAGCCTGCGTAGATGCTGCGCAACTGCAGCAGTGTCAGCTCGTCCACCGGGTTACCAGGATGTACAACGATGGCGACTCCATCCCAGGCAATAGGAGTTGCAGCGTAGGGCTGTGGCGTTTCATCTTCTGCAGACAGCGGCAACCAGGAGCATGCAGCCAGGTCAATCTCGCCCATCTGCAGTCGCTCCAGGCCCAGGCGCGAACCGCCCCCCTCAATCTCCAGCCGAACGTGCGGGTGGCTTTGGGCATAGGCCGTGGCCAGGTCCGAAAGCAGCGGCATCATGGCCGTGGAGCCGGCAATGCGCAGCATGAGCGGCGCGGGCGGCGTTACCGCAGTACCGCAGGCTGCCAACAAAGTGCCCAATACCCAACATCCAATAACCAATATCCAAGCAAGACGCTGGTTCATCGCAGCAAGGTAAAGAGGAGGATGGTCACTCCGACAACGGCGCAGTAGATGGCGAAGGGATAGAGACGACCGCGTTGCAGGTAGCGCAGCAGGAAACGGATGCAGCAGTAGCCGCTGGCCGCCGCAGCCAGGAAGCCTACGATCAGGGCAGGCAGTTGCCCGCTGGCCCCGGCTGCGCCGAAGAGATCCACTAGCTTGAACAGCCCGGCGCCGAAGATGATGGGAGTGGAGAGCAGGAAGGAGTAGCGGGCGGCGACTTCGCGCCGCAGCCCTCGCGCCAGCCCCATGCCTATCGTGGCTCCAGAGCGGGAGATGCCGGGGGCGATGGCTGCTGCCTGCGCCAGCCCGATGAGCAGCGCGTCGGCCGCGCCCATCTGTTGCAGCCTCTTATTGCGGCGACCCCAGCGCTCGCTGGCGGCGAGGATGGCCGCCGTCAGCAGCAGGAACCCGGCCGCGGCGGGCGGCGTGTCGAACAGCGTTTCGAACCACTCCTCGAATAGCCAACCGACAAGCGCCGCCGGCAGCGTGCCGATGACGATCCACCAGGCCAACCGTTCATCCCCCTCCCATTCTCCATTGTCCAATCTCCTGTTTACAATTCCCCTCACCCAGGCCTTCGCCAGCCGCCACAAATCCTCCCAGAACACCGCCAGCAAAGCAGCCAGCGTGCCCCAGTGCACCACGGTATCGAAGACCAGCCCTGGCGCGGGCCAGCCCAGCAGCCACGGCGCCAGCACTAGATGGCCGGAACTGCTCACCGGTATGAACTCGGTGGCCCCTTGGATGAGGCCGAGGATGAGAGCTCTGATTAAGTCCAAGGTGAATACCTCCTATGCGTTGATGGTTTGAGATGCGCTGCGCGCCGTGGCGCGTCAAACGTAAAACGTGACGAGGCATCACATCGGTTACGTTTTGCGCTCCACGTTTTACGTGGTTTCTATGCCCTGCCAACCCGTCTTGCCAGAAGTTACTTCCCTATCGCCGATTCTGATTGCACGCATTATACACCAAGTTCAGAGAAAGGAAAACCGCCCATCTCCGAAAAGATGGGAGGTTCTTCGTGTCCCGTGCTCTCTTGCCGCTTGCTCCTCTGCTCCTCTGTGCCCTTGTGCCCTGTCACCTCAGGACAAGCGGCAGGAACAGGTCATAGCCAGCGGGTGCTGCCGTCGGTGTGTCCGTCGGCGTGGCCGTGGGCGTTGCGGATGGTGTGGCGGTCAGTGTGGACGTCGGCGTTGCGGTCGGCGTGGCGGATGGCATCGCGGTCGGCGTGTTGGTGGGCCCAGCGGTCGGGGTTGCCGTTGGGGTTGCGGTTGGCTCTGGCGAGCGATATTCGTCAGCGCCCAGGTCGTGTCCGCTGCCGGCGGGGCGGTCGTCGCCATCAATATCCTCGCTGATGCCCGAGTCCACACCTTGATCAATAGCTGCCGAGCCTGCGGTCAGGTGATAGCCATCGGCCTCGAAGGCGGGATCGCCGCTGGTAGCTTGGGAGATGTCCACCGTTCCCGCGCCGCTCCAATTGCTGTCACTGTTGGCATGCCACAGCACACCGTTCAGCGTGACCGTGCTGCCCGCTTCCACGTCAATGCCCACCGTCTGGTTGGCCAGGATGATGTTGGTCAGTTCGACGCTGCTGGGGCCGGCCCAGGATTCGAGGCAGATGCCGGTGTCGTTGGCGCCGCTGTTGTGGTGGATGGTGCTGTGGAGCAAGTGGGGCGAAGAGTCGGTCACGTACACGCCGCAGCCGAGGTTGTGGGGCACTGCGAACATATGATTGTAGGCGACGACATCGTTCACCAGGCGGGCGTTGCTGCCAAAACCGAAGTGGATGCCGCTGCCACTGAAGCCGGCTGTGTTCGAGGTGATGACGTTGCGGTCGAGGTGGGCAGGGCTGTTATCGAGGAGCAGCCCACCGCCGTCGCCATAGCTGCCGCCAGAGGTGGAAACGGCGCTGTTAGCGGTGATGACGTTCCTTCTGAGCGTGGCACTGCTGTCTTGCAGGTACAGTCCGCCGCCAGCCTGAGCGGTGTTGCCAAACACCCGGCAATCCTTCAGCGTGGCCGCAGCGGACATCACGTAGACGCCGCCTCCGGCATCTTCTCCCCAGTGGCCGCCGCCCAGGCTGGCAGCGTTGCCGCCGGTGATACGCAATCCTTCCAGGGTGGGGGAGATGTTACCGGTGATGTAGACCACGCGTCCCTGCCCCTGAGCGTCCAGAGTGGTAGGGTTAGCCTCCGGGTCCGGGGTGTCCCAGTTGGTCGTCGCATAGCCGCCGCGGATGGTGACGCTCTTGTTGACGTAGACCACCTGGGCCAGCCCACCATGGTTGTTCACATCGTCGTAAACGCCGCTGGCGACCTTGATGACATCACCAGCGTTGGCAACGTCTACAGCCTGCTGAATGGTAGCGTAATCGCAGCTCGGTGGGCCGGCCGGACAGACGTGCAACTCGGCGGCAGGCGCGGCTGCAACAGGGTCAGACCGGATTCCCAGACCCCATGGCAGAGTCACAACCAGCGTCAGACCCAGACCCAGAGCGGGTAGAACGAGCCGGTGTTTGCTTTTCGACATAGTCTCGAAATTATGTGCTTGGCTTACAGCTAGAGCGTGATACCAGTGAAAGGCGTTTCTTCGAGTATAGTTGGATTGCAGTATCCAACACTACTCGTAAGGAGAACGCCAAAGATGAGTATAGCTGAAGCCAGGACAGAGCGCAAAAACCGGACGATTACGCTCTATTTGGGCAGCACCTTGGCTGAATACGGAGCCACCTATCTGACAGCCGAAGGTATCCAAGCCGTAATCGAGAGAGTTGAGGTGGCAGACAGTATCAATTGGGGCTGTCTCGCTAGGGAACATCACGAGGGTTGCCCTCGGCTGTTACGTTTCACCTACCACAACAGTTATGTTCGTTGGGTCAAGCACTTCAATGGAACACGGTCGTCGGTTACGATACTCCGGGTCAGATGTTTGGACTGCGGTGCTGTTTTCACCGTTCAGCCATCGTTTGTCATCCGCTACAAGCGCTACGGAACAGATGCGGTAGAGAAGTTGATGGTCTTGTTGTTCATCACCGAAGACAGTTATCGCATGACTGGTGTCAGCCAAGCATTGGGCATGGACACCAAGCAAGCAGGTACCTGGATAGCCCTGGAAACGGAACAACCGCATGCCATTCAACCCAGAGCCTTGTGGGGACTCGTGCAATGGTTGGGACAGTTGTCGCCCGCTCAACTGAACCTGGCTTTGGGAGTAGATCCACCGGAATACATCCTCGAAGACGAGAAACATGTCAAAGAATGCGGGCAAAAAGCCTATGTGCCGATGATCTATGCTCCCAAAGAAGCCTTGATCTGGTGGGTAGACTACCTCCATAGTGCTTCTGAGGATGCGATAAGAAACAGTTTAGAACGATTCAAGGCTATCAGTGACCGTCTGAGTCATATCGTCGGTGCCACCGTAGATGGATGGGAAGGTGCCCAGAATGCTCTACGGGCTGCTTTTCCAGGCATTGCTTTGGAAGAATGCCATTTCCATGCTCTGCTCAAGCTCGGAAAACACTTGGCAACCTATAGGCGTCAACGAAAACAAGCAGGCAAGCCTGTCTCGGACACAGAAGAGGCCAACATTCGCGAGGCCTTCACGAAAGTCCTCAAAGCACCTACGCCCGAAGCCTACCAGGAAGCATTGGACGAATTGCCGGATGCATTCAAGCACCCTACCATGGCTTCTCGTAAACAGTCCCTGGTAGAGAAGCAAGCATTGTTCCAGGCCTGGACTACGGACGATAATCTGGCAGTGGTCTCTACGGCTCTGGATCAGTGTATGAAGTTCTTGAAGCGCAAGTTTCAGAACATGCAGACCTTTCGTGGAGACGAGAGCGGCTTGGCAACCGTAAACGCTTGGGCGATTACACGCAATTGCTGGCGATTTCTCAAAGGGGCGATACGCGCCGGTCTATCACCTCTCGAATTGGCTGGCGCTGGTTTCCTGGGCATTCCCTGGCTGCAACTGGTCAATTTGGTGTTGGCTGCTTGGCCTACATTGCATTTGGCAGCGCCTGTGTTATGCCCAAGCACATAATTTGCTACTATGTCAGAAAATCGAGGTGTGCCTCAAAGTTGTTCAGCAGCAAACGCAAAGAACATTGATTCCTTGAGAGACACCTTAAGAACCCCCGTGCCCTCTGTGCCTCAGTGGCGAGTCTGGCAGTTCTTTCAGTGGAGTCGTTTTGCGCTTTACGTTTTGCATCTGGTGTGGCGGTGATGCTTTCTCCCCGCCGGTGACCGAGCCCTGTGCTCTCCATACCCGCATTTGACAAAGCGAACATCTGTTCGTATAATGGCAGCCAGCGGGGAAACATCCGAAGCGAATGATCGGACAGGAGACGGGAACCGATGGATACTCATCAGAAGCTCGACTTGCTGGGTCAAGCAGCCAGTTTCGATGTCTGCGCGCCGTCGGGCCGCTCGGCGGCGATGGCGCGAGGGTGCGTACAGCAACCACCAGATGTTAGGCCCTACATCTCCCACGTGCAACTGCCGAGCGGGCAGAAGAAGCCGGTGCTGAAGGTGCTGCTCACCAGCTTCTGCGAGCGCAACTGCCACTACTGCGCCTTCCGCGCTGGACGAGACCTGCCTCGCGCAGCTTTCACTCCCGACGACCTGGCCGCCGCGTTCGACCAGATCCAGCACCAGGGGCTGGTGCAAGGGCTCTTTCTCAGCTCCGGCGTGACCGGCAGCGTGCGCACCATGGACCGCATGATCGCCACAGTGGAGATCGTGCGCCAACGCTACGACTACCGCGGTTATGTCCACCTTAAGATACTGCCCGATGCCGAAGAGGCGCAAATCGAGCGGGCGGTACGGTTGGCAGATCGAGTCTCGGTAAACCTGGAAGCGCCGAATGCGGAGCGCTTGGCAACATTGGCGCCGCGCAAGGAGTTCGGCCAGGGCCTGATGGACCCGCTGCGCCGGGCGGCGGCAGCCATCGCCCGCGGGCAGGGCCGCTGGGCGAAGCTGGGGCTAACGACGCAGTTCGTGGTCGGCGCGGTGGGGGAAAGCGACCGTGAGCTGCTGACCACTACGCAGCGACTGTACGACGATCTGCGTCTGGCGCGGGCCTACTTCAGCGGTTTCAGCCCCATCCCCGACACGCCATTGGAGGAACATCCCCCTGCCCCTCCTGCCCGGCAGCACCGCCTGTATCAGAGCGACTTTCTCATGCGCTACTACGGCTTTCGGTTCGACGAGTTCATCTTCGACACTGAGGGCAGCCTGCCAGTGAACATGGACCCCAAGATCGCCTGGGCCCAGGCGCATCCGGAACGCTTCCCCATGGAGGTCAACCGCGCCTCCAAGGCTACTCTGCTGCGGGTTCCCGGCATCGGCCCCGTCTCCGCCCGCCGTATCCTGCAGGCTCGTCAGCAAAGCAAGCTGTTCTTCCTGAGCGATCTGCGCAAGCTCGGTGTGGTGACTTCCCGCGCTGCTCCCTACGTCCTGCTGAACGGCAAGCGTCCGCCGCTGCAACTGAGCCTCTTCGCTTGAATTGGACGCGGACAAACGCGGAAGGCAGCAGACTCTGGGTCAGCGGAAAAGCGGAAGAAGCGGAATGAAAGCAACCTTCTGGAGAGAACAATGCCTTACGAGATCCCGCCTCGTCAGAGGCCCAAAGACGACAACGGCTACTTCGAGCAACTGACCAAGGCAGTCTTCCGGGCTGGCTTTAGCTGGAAGGTCATCCGCGACAAGTGGCCCAACTTCCAGCGCGCCTTCGACGGCTTCGACATCAAGAAAGTGGCACGCTACGATGCCCGCGATCTGGATCGGCTGCTGGCCGATGAGGGGATCGTCCGCAATGGCCGCAAGGTTGAGGCCACCATCCACAACGCCAATGTGATACAGCAACTCATCGCCGAGCATGGTTCGTTCTACCATTACCTACGCAGCCTGGATGGGCTAGACTACGCGGCCCGTCGCGAGGACCTGCGCCGCCGCTTCAAGCACCTCGGCCCCACGGGCATATTCGTCTTTCTCCACTGCGTGGACGAGGATGTGCCGAAGTGGGAGGAGCGGAACGTCTGATTGCGGATTGACGATTGCGGATTGCGGAATGGGACATCTGCGAACTGTGGTTGACAAGATCTGACTCTGATGATATACTAATGGTCAGTGCAGGAACCACATCGCTTCACATGTTTCCCCGGGAAGAGGGGAAGGAGGTTGTCGCATGCGTGCCTCACGTTCTGTCCTCTTGGTCGCTACGTCGGTCATCCTCTGTTTGGTCAGTCTGACCTCAGCAGGCTGCGGTGGATGGCGGGAAGCCCCATCTACGGAACCAGAACCATTCCACGTCAACTTGCCCCGTCTGCACGTGACCTACGACGAGCAAGGCGAGCCCAGCATTCGAGGGGTCGGCCTGAGCACTGTCGAGCGGTTGGTGCGATCTGACCTGACGAGGCTCCGCTTCCCGCCAGAGCAGGTTCGGCAGTTGATGGAGTGGAACATCCAACACATCGAGCTGGCCCTGACAGCGGATGGGCTGTTCGTTTTCGTGAACAACAGACTCTTGCCGTACCTGGCCTGGGATGAGCAAACCCTGGCAAATGTGGGAGCGATGGCAGACAGACTGGATGTGCTACTGCCATCCGCTGCTCGATTCGTCCGCCTGCAGAACGTCTTGCCCCTGATACTACGCGGCGTTGGTGTGGGCATCGTCTTGGAGCTTCCCCTGGCTCCCGGCCAGGAGACCATTCCCTTCGAGGGTCATCCCAACGGCCTGCCAGTGACCCCGCCCGCGGAGGCTGCGGAGAAGCCGCTTACTCTCCACCTCCCCCTGCAATACGACCAGGCAGGAGAACCGTCTGTTAGCGGCATCAGAGTGCAGGAACTGGAGAAACTGACGGGGCAGCCCGTAGTGATCGGCAAGCTGGATCAAGCCACCATGGACACTATCCAGCAGGCCGAAGTCGAAACCGTGCTGGTGAAGATGGAAGCCAAGGGTCTTGTGCCCTACGTCAATGGCCAGCCAATGCCCTACATCGCCTGGGCGGACGAGCATCTGCTGAACCTGATTGAGCTCATTGAGGTCACATCTCCTGACGATCCCATCCTGGGCAATCCTCACCTGATTGACCTTGTGCGCCGCGCCGTGCCGGGGGTCAAAGAGGCCGACATCCAACTGTTCGTCGAGTTCCCTGCGCAGCCGTAACCGACGCCTGACCTCACCTGACAGGGGCTGAGTGACTGACAGGCGCTGGGGAGACCAAACAAACCATGAAGCGCTGGACGTGGTGGCTCATCGGCCTGATCGTACTGGCCATCCTGGTGGCCGCTGGGTATGCCGCGTGGCGCTGGCGCCCGCAAGAACGCTTGGAGACGACACCCACGCCCGTTCCTCTCACATCCACCCCTGAGCTTGCCGCCGTCGCCGAGGAAGAAGAGACGTTCTCCAAGATGCGACAGCAGATGGTAGAGCGCACCATACGCGCCCGCGGCGTCAGCTGTCCAGAGGTGCTGCGGGCCATGGAGACGGTGCCCCGCCACCGCTTTGTGCCAGATCGCTACCTGACAGAGGCCTACGCCGATCACCCGCTGCCCATCGGCTACGGCCAGACCATCTCCCAGCCCTACATCGTGGCGCTGATGACGGAATTGCTGAGGCTGGAATCAGACGAGCGAGTACTGGAGATCGGCACCGGCTCCGCTTACCAGGCGGCGGTGTTGGCCGAACTGGTGAACGAAGTCTACTCCATCGAGATCGTCCCCGAACTGGCCGATAGCGCTGCCCAGCGGCTGAAAGCGCTAGGCTACGACAACGTGCGCACGAAGCAAGGCGACGGCTACTACGGGTGGGAGGAATACGCCCCCTTCGATGCCATCATCGTCACCTGCGCGCCGGACCACGTGCCACAGCCGCTGGTCAACCAACTGGCCGAAGGCGGGCGACTGGTCGTTCCCGTCGGCCCGCCAGGTGGCTATCAGACGCTGTGGCAGTACGTGCGGGAAGAGGACGGGCTGAAGGCCTACAACCTCGGCGGGGTGCGCTTCGTGCCCCTGCTGCGGGAGGCGCCACAGTCAGCCGATTAGGCCGATTGAGCCAATGATTCATCGGTTGCATCGGCTTCGTCGGCTTCATCAGCTTCATCGGCTGACTCTACCAGCCCCCAGACGCTCAGCGCCGCGGCAGCGTAGCAGGCAGCGCCTGCGCCAAGCACTGCGCTGAAGCCCCACGACACCGCTCCTAGCGCAGCCAGAATCGAACTGAGCACCGACGTGCAGCCGTTGACCGCCCAGGCCCAGGGGATGAGCCTGGGCGCTCCTCGTTCCAGCAGTCCGATCCCTTTGGGGAAGGGCACGCCCATCAGAAAGCCGAGCGGGGCCAGCGCCAGCACAGCGATGACGAAGCGGCAGCCCAGTGGCAACCCCAGCGTCAGCCGGAAGAGAGGCGACAGGAGCAGCGGACAGAGAACGATGGCCGCGACCAGCACGACGAGCATCAGTCGGTGCGGCAAGAGCGGCGCGCAGAAGCTGCCCAGGCCCGAAAAGAGCAGCAAGGCGAACAACACAGCGGTCATGGCGTACACAGGCTGACCCAGGAAGAGGATGAACCGCTGGATCAGTGGGATCTCCACGAACAGATAGGCCAGCCCCAGCAGCCCGAAGTACAGGAAGGCCCGCCCCCTGAGCTTGCCGAGTTCCCACGGATTCCCCCGATCACCCTCAGACCCTGCATCGGAATGTCCGGTTCTCCTCACCAGGAGGGGCCCCAGGATCAGCACCGCCGAGGCCAACAGCGCCAACGCCAACAGCGCCAGAAACACGAAGTAGCCACTGCCGCCGAAGGGCTGCCACGTCTTGCCCAGCGTGCGCAGGATGGCCGGCGTCTGCTGCCAGCGGAAGAAGTGGAAGAAGAAGGGGTGATCG
>Ga0075120_10002004_pt1 | contig 15091 bp, 11 predicted proteins | sample AntAceMetag02UKL_FD_69792 | JGI IMG/M metagenome (GOLD analysis project Ga0075120, IMG submission 69792) | Saline lake microbial communities from Ace Lake, Antarctica - Antarctic Ace Lake Metagenome 02UKL | ecosystem: Environmental > Aquatic > Non-marine Saline and Alkaline > Saline | place... | reverse complement strand
CATCAGGCTGGTGGAAGAATCGGCGAGCAGCGAAATTTTTTCACTCCTTAAAAGGGCGGATGAAAAATATGTAACGGAGAAGGCTTACGAGAACCCGATGTTTGTGGAAGACGTTGTAAGAACCATCGCGGAGAAGATTAACAAGAATCATGACTTTACATGGTACAGCGTAGAAGCGGAAAACATGGAGAGCATACACAATCACAATGCCTATGCCTGCATAGAAAAAATGTAATTGTTCACTGTTTACAGTTATCGGTTCATGGTTAAAAAAGACAGAGAATTGAAATCAATATCCAAAATGCTTTAATCGCTGCATAGTTCGTTGAAAAACTGTGAACTGTGAACCGACAACCGTGAACGGCTACGAAAAAGCTGAATGGCGTCGGCCAAGTTATCCCTGTATTTATGAGTTTATTGATCTATAGATATCAGCTCATAAATCTTCAGAGCCCCAATTGCGGTGTCCCTTACATCTATCTCTTGTACATTTAGATGGGCCCTGACCGCGTGCAGGGTTATATCACTGATCAGGACGCCGTTGGGATACGTCTTTGTGAATTCCTGCAGTTTGAATACCGTATTGACCGAATCGCCGATAACGGTATAGTCCATTTTTTTGTCAAAACCGATATTTCCCACAACAACTTCTCCGGTATGAACACTTATGCCGACAGTCACAGAGTCACCTGTCTCTTTCAGCCAGTAATCGTTCACTTCGGCGATGGATTCCTTCATCTCGAACGCTGCCGCAACAGCATTATCGGCATCCTGCATGCTCGAAACCGGAGCACCAAAGACCGCCAGGAAACCGTCACCGAGATATTTATCAACGATACCGTGGTGTTTGAACACGATTCCTCCCATAACGGAGAAAAACCGGTTGAGCATATGGACTGTCTTCTGCGGTCCCAGCTTCTGCGCAAGCAGTGAAAATCCCCTGATATCGATATTTATAAGCGTGAGCATTCTGAATTCCTCAACCGCAAGTTGTTCTGTTTCGGCACCATGGATAATCCTGTCCACCACCTCTCCTGGAACAAACTTCTGGAAAATATTTCGTATCTCCCGCTCCTTCTCCGCCATAGACAGTGTCTCATTGTATAGATTGGCATTCTCTATGGCTACGCTGACCGAGGATGCAATCGATTGCAGCAATTGCTTGTCACCGGAATCAAAATCGCCGTCCATCTTGTTGAGCACCTCGATAACTCCCGCAACTTTGCCCTGCAATATCATAGGCACACACAGAACAGCTTTCGTATGAAAGCCGGTCGCATTATCCACATCAGGATAAAAGAAAGAAGATTTATGGACATCGTTCACTATCACCGCTTCACCCCGGGCTGCGACGTAACCGGCAACTCCCTGGCCTATTTTTATCCTGAGACCTTTCAGGTCTGTTATGTCAAGATTCAGCGCAACAGTGAATTCAAGCCCATCCTCACGCATGAGTAGCAGAGAACCGGCCTCCACATTCATAATCGCACTGATCATGTCCATAGTATACCCGAGGACCTTGTCTATATCAAAAGTGGAAGATGCAAGGGCGCTTCCGATCTGTTTCAACGTGTCCAGTTCCTGCTCCCTTTTGATGACATAATTACTGAGCCGGTTCCTCTCTATCGCGAGTGAAAGGGCATCCGCCATCCTTTCTATAAGTTCCTGCTGGTTATAAAAGATATCGGGTCCAGCCTCTGCGCACAATACCAGAACACCCGCAACACCTGCATCCATCTTCAAAGGAAAAAGTGCGCCGGTGTTGCTGCCGGCAAAGAATTCCTTTTCGCTCTCATGCACAAGCGAAGAGGTGTCCTCCACGATAAGCGTAACTCCCTGCCTCAAAATCTTTTCAAACGTTGACCCCTTATAGGAATGATAGGCACCTTTTAACAGATGAACCGGACTGGCAGATACAAAATCAAGAATCCTTACATTATTAGGTCTGGTGTCATCCTTCATCAGAATAATCGCAAGGTCAAACGAAGACACCGACTGTATCTCATCCAGTATTACGCGCAAAAGTTCTCCACCCTTGAGACTGGAATTGACAACCTGGACAACCTTCTCCATGGACGCTAGATGAGATGCGCTTTCTTTTTTCTCCTTCAGGAGACGCAGATTCTCATAGGTGAATGACGCGTTACCGAGAAGGGGCCCCAAGATCTCTACGTCTTCGCTGGTAAAAGGAACGGCATCATCTTTCCTGGAAAGCGTAAGCACTCCAACGACATCTCTGATAGTCTTGAATGGCATGCATACAAAGGACTTTGTCCCGTACTGCTGGCGGTTTTGCCTTCCAAAACGGGCGTCTGTCTCAATATCCTCGACGATAAGGGGTGACTTGTTGATAACCGCATACTTGGCAATACTGTCAGCAAAATCTATCCTGTCTCCCAGCTTAAGGTGTTCTCCAAGACCAATGGCGGCCTTTACAATAAACGCCTTTCGGTGCGGACGTTCCAGGATCAATACAGAACCGATATCTGCATCTGCCAGTTTCAGGACTCGCTCCAGGGTGATATACAGGATTTCCTCGGGATCAAAGGTTACATAACAAAGATCTGAGAGCTCTTTAATGACTGATATCTCCGAGACCTTTCGCTGTAGTTGTCCGAATGTCGATCCAAACTTATTCTCCAACACATCGAAAGTCTTAACAATATTGTTGAGCTCATTCTGACCCTTCTGCGGTTGATTGATAAAGAATTCCGACGCGGCCTTCTCCGAAATCTGTTTTGATATCATTCCTATCCTGTCAAATATCCCGCGGAGCAGGGTGAAACCGAGCAGTGAAAAAACCAGGAAGAAGAGAAAAAAGAAAGGAATATACTTATCCGTCAAAACGTCATATCTGACACTGAAGAAGATAAATCCACCTACAGGAAACAGAAAAAAGAGGGCAAAAATAATGTTCATCCAGTGATACAGCCTTCTGTCTCCTGAAAATAATTTATGCATATATTTTGCTAAGTTCATCTATTTATCCTCTCGAGAAAAATTTGCTTAATAATAAATAGTAACCGTTCACGGTTGTCGGCTCAAACCTCACAGCTTTTCCAATAAGCTATGTAACGATGGATGAGGCACAACCATTGAAGCATTCTCGGATATTGATTTCAATTCTCTGTTTTTTCAACCGTGAACCGATAACTGTAAACCGTGAACTGTTACTATAAATATAACAGATCCTTACCTCTCAAGATACATTAAACCCCATGGCAATGCAACTATCGATACATCACTGCAGCAGTTCCATGACCGCCTCCGCCATAAACCTGTATCCATGGGAAACCGGGTGCACCCGATCAGCCTGAACCAGGTCGCTAAACCGGATTCCCTCTGATATTCTATTCTCCCAGTACAGGTGCACCTTCGCCAGAGACAACTTGTATAGATCGGCCAGTTCTTCAAGCTGGTCATAATACTTTTTCACGTGTGTATTATCTTTCCTGTTCTCAATGCATACCGAGGTCACAAGAACGATATCAGAGACTGTATTTTCCTTTATTCCTCTTATAATCTTTTCGATATTGTCTCTAAACTCCTCCGGGGTGTATCCGGAGAACGCATCGTTAAGACCAAACTGCACAAATACACAGTCCGGATTGCGGCTCAGAACGTCTCTCTGCAACCTGTTCAGCCCACTGCGCGCGGTGCCTGCCGGCATTCCGCAGTTTATCAAACTGAATCTGGCATCCGGGAATTCTTCACCGATCATCTCACCCAGAAAATCCAGATATCCTTTATCCACCATCCACCCGTATGTAAGCGAATCACCCAGAGCCACCGCAACAACTGGAACGCCTGACAGGAGCTTTTTTATTGTGTTTACCGGTTTGGTTTTTCGTTCCATTTCAACAGTTATTGCTAGTTATATTGCCGCGATTTGTCAAGAATAAACGTAATCCAGACTCGTCGGGATTCGCAGTTTACAGTTTCCAACTTCCGGTTAAAAGAACAGGGAATTGGATGCAACATCCAAAATATTTTAATCGTTGAGCCTCGCTCATCATTGCATGGTTTATTGGAAAAACTGTGAACCGATAACCGTAAACTGGAAATTGTGTCGCAAATCTTTTGGGTTTCGAGTTGAAAATTCTGAAAGGATGTTTTATACTCACTTCTAGCTTATCATAAGCACAGGAAATATACGACTGAACAGGACATATATGAACATCTTCCAATCAAAGATAGATCCGGACAGCAAAACAGCAACAGCCCAGATAGCAGAGCTTGAAGAAAAGCTCAATCTCAGCAAGGCATTGCAGGATATAACCAATCGCATACATGCCGCTACTAACCTGAAACAGATCCTTGTCGATCTGAGGGATGACATCCTCGACCTTTTCAATGCCCACTCCATCACGATCTATGTGGCAGATAGAACAAAAAAAGAGATATATTCGATGTTCCTGGCAGGTTCCGAATTGAAGGAAATCAGGTTACCCATAGACAACAGGAGTATAGCAGGATATGTAGCCAACAACAGAAAATTTGTGAATATAGCCAACGCCTATAATAACAGCGAGCTGCAAGACATATCTCCAGAGCTTCATTTTGACTCGAGCTGGGATAAAAAATCAGGATTCAAAACCACCCAGGTTCTGGCCGTACCAATTCTGCGTGAGGACATCCTGATGGGTGTTGTTCAGATACTGAACAGGAAGGATGGGGGGAGCTTCACCGAAGAAGATCAAGATTTCCTCAAGGAAATGGCCAATGTTCTTGGAACCGCTTTTTACAATCAGGAAAGGATCGGACAAAAAAGAAAGTCTAAGTTTAATTATTTGCTGACCCACGGCATGATTACGGAAGAAAATCTCGAGAAAGCCTTGGTAGAGGCGAAAAAGAACAGGGAAACGGTCGAAGCTTATCTGATGAAAGAATTCAAGATATTAAAGGACGATATGGGTAAATCGCTGGAAGAATTCTATGGCTGTCGTTTTGTCCCTTTCAACAACAAACATCCGATTCCTTTTGATCTCCTGAAAAACCTGAAAGAAGAATACCTGCGCCGTGAGCTGTGGGTTCCCCTGGAGAAAAAAGACGATAAGATAAAGGTTATTATAGACGACCCTAATAACGTCCTGAAACAGGACCTGATCGAGAATCTACTGAGGACAAGGGCGGTAGAATATGATGTTGCCTTATATGATGATATACTGAAATTCATCAATCATTTCTACCAGGCGGGAGACACAGTTGGTTCAATCTCCGATATTATCGGAAGACTCGACGCCGAAGAGAATCTTGAAGAAGAAGAGAACGAAATAACTGAATCGGACAGCGTCATAATGCAGCTGGTTAATCGGATAATCAACGATGCTTACATACGTAACGCCTCGGATATTCACATAGAACCAAACGTAACGAAGAAGAACGTTGAGGTAAGATACAGGATAGACGGTAACCTGGCAACCTTTCAGACTGTTCCCTTTAGCTACAGATCAGCCCTGGTCTCAAGAATCAAGATCATGTCGAATCTCGACATCACTGAGCGAAGGATCCCGCAGGACGGAAAGATAAAATTCAGGCGTTCGAAGGGAGATGAAATAGAACTGCGCGTGGCTACCGTTCCCACGCAGGGGGGAGTCGAAGACGTGGTTATGCGTATCCTGGCCAGCGGAGGAGAGGTTATGCGGCTGGAGGACATGAAACTGTCCCCCCACAATTATGAAGAACTCGCGGAATTGCTTGAAAAACCCTATGGCATGATCCTCGCTGTAGGTCCCACAGGATCCGGAAAAACGACGGCACTCCACTCCGCGTTGCATAAGATAAACAGGCCGGAGACCAAAATCTGGACGGCGGAAGACCCCGTGGAAATCTCGCAATATGGCCTCAGACAGGTACAGGTCAATTCAAAAATCGGTTTCGACTTTGCCCATGCCATGCGGGCATTTCTCAGGGCTGACCCGGACGTCATCATGGTGGGAGAAATGAGAGATTACGAAACCGCAAAGATAGGGGTGGAAGCGTCGCTTACCGGGCACCTGGTCTTCAGCACTCTCCACACTAACAGCGCCCCTGAAACGATCGTACGCCTGCTTGATATGGGCATCGACCCCCTCAATTTCGCGGATTCTCTTCTGGGCATACTGGCCCAGAGACTGGTAAGAACTCTGTGCAAGAAATGCAAAGAAGAATACCACCCGACAAGAGAGGAATATGATGAACTGGCAACGAACTATGGAGAGGAACTGTTCGCAGGTCTGAACATACCATACAGCGAGGACTTCAAACTGTACAGAGCCAAAGGTTGCAGCGCATGCGGCAAGACGGGTTACAAGGGAAGAATGGGCGTCCACGAACTCCTTGTCGCAACCGATGAAATCAAGCGGCTCATACAGAAACATGAAAATGTGGAGACAATACGAAACATTGCAGTTTCCCAGGGTATGACAACATTACTGCAAGATGGAATAGCCAAGGTTATAGCGGGTCACACGGACTTTGGTCAGATACGCAGGGTGTGTATAAAATAGGTTTACGGTTTCCTGCTCAGTTGCAGGTTGGGTTGAGATACGAAACTCAACAAAAAGTTTTGAGCTAAAAACTTTTCCTGCTTGTCCGAGTTTAGAAGTTTAGCACCTCAATTGTAAAGTTCGTACCTTTATGCTTTTGTTATAATCCTTCCAATCAAGCATTGAAGCTCCCCGCAATCCCCTATAAGTGGGATCTCCGTTTTTACTCTGACAGTGACGGGGAATTTCCGATTCAATTCAACCTTGTTTTTCAGTCCTTCACCATCTTCTGCCATTCGATTATTCTGTCGAGGGCTTCCATGGGGGTCATATTCAGCACATCGAGTCCCTTTAGCTCATTGATCAGTCCCGACATGTTGGGACTCACTTCACCGGCGAAAAGGTCCATCTGCCCGATATTACCCTTCCGCGATGGCTTCCCCCGGGCAATTCTCGGCATACCTATCTCGTCCAATTCACCCTTTTCCAGGTTCCTTAAGACTTCTCTGGCCCTTGATATAACATCTTCAGAGACTCCCGCGAGACGGGCAACCTCGATACCGTAGCTTCTGTTAGTCCCCCCTTCGACAATAGTACGAAGGAAGATAACCCTGTCGCCCCATTCCTTAACCGCGATACTCAGGTTTCTGACTCCATCCATGGTTCTCGCAAGATCCGTCAGCTCGTGGTAGTGAGTCGCGAAGAGTGTCCGTGCTCCGAGCTTATCCGGATCATGTATATGTTCTGCCACCGCCCAGGCTATACTGAGGCCGTCAAATGTGCTCGTGCCCCTTCCCACTTCATCCAGAAGTATCAGACTTTTCGAAGATGCATTTTTCAGAATACTGGCCACCTCTGTCATCTCCACCATAAAGGTGCTCTGTCCACCCGACAGGCTGTCTCCGGCCCCGACCCTGGTAAAGATCCTGTCAACTATGCCTGTCTCCGCCTCATCGGCCGGAACAAAACTCCCCATCTGCGCCATCAGAACGATTACCGCCGTCTGGCGTATATAGGTTGATTTACCGGCCATGTTGGGTCCTGTGATAATAAGAAAACGGTTGCCATTACGGTCCAGAAGCGTGTCATTGGGCACAAAGCCACCATCCGGATTCATCCTCTCCACAACGGGATGTCTCCCTCCTTTTATATCTATCAGAACCCCATTATTCACACGCGGGCAGCAGTAGTTATACATCTCTGCCACCTCGGCCAGAGACGCTATGGCGTCAAGATCGGCAAGGCGCGATGCCGTCCGTTGTATTCTCGTTATCTCGCACGCTATTTTTTCCCTTATCTCCACAAATAATTCGTATTCCCGCTTCTTCCTGCGTTCCTCCGCTCCCAGGACAAGAACTTCATATTCCTTCAGCTCCTGATTGATATACCGTTCCGCGTTGACCAGTGTCTGCTTCCTGACATAGTCATCGGGAACCATATCGCTGTTCGCCCTGGTCACCTCTATGTAATACCCGAACACATTATTGAACCCCACCTTGAGACTGCCTATGCCTGTCCGCTTCCGCTCCCTGTCCTCCATGGCCGCGATCCATTTTTTACCGTCCGTGCCCAGCGATATGAGTTTATCCAGTTCATCGTCATACCCCTTTTTGATCACGTAACCGTCGCGAATGGTCACCGGAGGATCATCCACTATCGCGTTCCCTATCAGGTCCGCCACATCCGGCATATCATCGAGTTCATCACGGATAGCAAATATCAGAGAGGATTCCAGCGCTGAAACAGTATCCTTTATGGCGGGTATCAAGCGAAGCGATCTCCCAAAGGCAAGCAGATCTCTTCCATTTGCGACACCCATGGAAACCCTGCTGCCGAGGCGTTCAAGATCATAAATGCCTCCAAGAGACGAGCGCAGGCTTTCTCTCAACAGGTGATCATCCTTAATTACCGAAACGGCCGCGAGCCTTGTTTTAATTTTGTCCGGATCTACAAGAGGATAATTAAGCCACCAGCGAAGTTTTCTTCCACCCATGGCAGTAGTTGTCTCGTCAAGGACGTGGAACAGAGAACCGCGCTTTTTACCTCCCTGGATAGTGGCAAACAGTTCAAGGTTTTTCTTCGCAGTGTCATCCAATACCAGATAATTTCTTATGTCGTACCACAAGACGTTATTTATGTGATTAAGTCTGTCCTTCTGTGTCTCCTTCACATACCTCAAAACTGCCCCTGCCGCACCGGTCATCGCCGGATGTCCGTCAAAACCAACTTCTCTCCCGCCATTGAAAAACTCATCTACAAGACCCGACGCATCATCCAGTAAGAAATAATCGGAAGGGAGATAACTTACGCTGCAACCGACAGCTCGCCCCGTAAATGCTTCTATAAGATCGCTTTCCTTCAACTCTTCACATATGACCATTTCCCTGAAATCAAGTCCTACTATCTCATCGAGAAAGGTCTCTTTATCATCAGATTCCGTGACACGAAATTCACCCGTCGAGATGTCTACAAAGGCAAGCCCAAAGACACCGTCCAGCATCGAAATACCCGCCAGGAAATTATTCTCCTTGGCGGAGAGATTGTCGGAATCAACGACCAGCCCCGGCGTAACGATACGCACGACCTCTCTTTTCATTATTCCCTTCGCATCCTTCGGGTCCTCCATCTGCTCGCAGACGGCAACCTTGTACCCATTTTCAATGAGCTTTGCTATATAAGATGAAGCCGCGTGCCATGGCACCCCGCACAGCGGAATCGCGTCTTCTTTGCCCTTATTCCTGGATGTAAGCGTAATCTCCAGTACCCTGGAAGCAACCTCGGCATCTTCGAAGAACATCTCATAAAAATCCCCCATTCTGAAAAAGATGATACAATCCCTGTGGGCTTCCTTTATTTCGAGATACTGCCTCATCGCCGGCGTAAGATTTCTCACCCGCTACTCCTTTCTTTCAACCCGTGCAATTCTACTGCTCTTACTACCACAAAAGATCTTTCTTTAACAACCTGGCTTGGATAATTATGAATAATCCTTGCGAGTTCTCCCGCTTGGTGATAGCATTTATGTAATTATTTTTATCAATTATTTGTAACAGTTCATAAATGGTATCGAAAAAAACTACATGAAAAATTACAGTGATAAACCAGATCTGAGCAACATGTCTCTTGAAGAGATTGAAGGCTTTATTTCCCACCTTGGAAAAGAAAAATACCGAGCGCGTCAAATCATGAAGTGGATGTACCAGTCTGGGGTCTCTTCTTTTGATGAAATGACCAACCTTTCGAAGGTTTTCAAGAAAGAGATCAAAAAACTGGCCCGTATAACATCTCCCCAGATAGAAGAGCTCCAGGAATCAAGCGACGGCACGAAAAAAGTCCTCTTCAGGCTGGAAGACGACAGTTTCATAGAAGGTGTATTGATACGCGAAAAGAATCACTGGACTCAGTGTGTGTCTACACAGGTGGGGTGCGGGATGGGGTGCAAATTCTGTCTTACCGGCAGATATGGCCTCCAGAGAAACCTCTTTCCCTCGGAAATTGTCGGGCAGATAACAGCACTCCGCTTTAACACGCCCGAGGGCAAAGACGTAAAGAGTATCGTAATGATGGGAATGGGGGAACCCCTTGCAAACTATGAAAATACACTGAAGGCAATAAGGATCATAACTTCCGATGTGGGCCCCGGGGTTTCGAAGAGAAAAATAACGGTTTCCACGTGTGGAATAACGCCGATGATACGCAGGCTGGGCAAAGATGTTTCCGTTAATCTCGCAGTGTCACTAAACGCCCCGAATGATGAAAAGCGAACGGCTCTGATGCCCGTGAATAAAAAGTTTCCCCTTAAAGAACTTATAGATGCCTGCCGGGAATATCCCATGCCAAGGAGAAGAATGATAACTTTTGAATACATCCTGATGGACGGCATCAACGATTCAGAAAAAGACGCGAAGATGCTCATATCCCTCCTCAAGGGGGTACATTGCAAATTCAACCTCATACCCTTCAATGAATTCCCAGAATCAGATTTCAAAAGACCATCAGATAAAAAGATAAGGACATTTCAGGATATACTTATAAAACACCACTACACGACTATGGTACGCCCAAGCAAGGGAAACGACATATTGGCCGCGTGCGGGCAGCTGAGTGGTCGTAAACGGGAAAACTCTCATCTCCTGTAAACCTGCCGGCAAATCCCTTGCCCATTTTACATCCTTGTGATAGCTTCCAACCGAAACTAATAATAGTCGAGGTGAATTATGAAAAAGATATCTGTCTGTCTCGTCTTTATAATCGCTGTCTTTATATCGTGGGAACCAGCCTTCGCGCAAACGGCGGCCACATGGATTGAAAAGGGCAATATACTCGAAGAAAGGGAAACATATACAGAGGCGGTGAAAGCTTATACAAAGGCAATAGAATACGATCCCGGCTGCGCTGATGCCTACCTGAAAAGGGGGACTGCCCTCTTCTCAGAGAAAAAAACCAACTGTACTGAATCACTTGCTGATCTCACAAAGGCAATAAAACTTGCACCCAGAAATGCAGACGCTTACTACCAGAGGGGAATCGTCAACTATTACATGATCAACAATGAACAGGGCCGGAAAGATATGGAGGCTGCCGCTGCCCTGGGGCACAAGGAGGCCCGGGAATGGCTTGCCTCAAAGACGGAAACGGAAACGGCTGGCTTGGACAACCAGCAGATATCTCCGGAAATCAAACCCACCGTATATTTCGACCATGACAAATCCAATATAAAACCGTCTTACCATAAACTTTTACAAGAGATAGGTACGACACTCACAGAAAGACCTTCCGGGGTTTCCATTCTGTTATCGGGTCACGCGGACAGTACGGGCACGGACGAGTACAATCAGGCCCTTTCTCTGAAAAGAGCAAACGCCGTGAAAAGGTATCTTGTGAAGAATTTTAATATCTCTCCGGAAAAAATCGCCGTAAAGGCTTATGGTGAAAGCATGCCGGTCACATCGAACAGTACACTTAAGGGACGCGCCCTGAACCGCCGAGTGAAAATTGACGTTTACGATTGATTGGTAACCAGATTATTATCGTTCAACTTTTCCAATTACGAACCATTCATCATCCGAATCGGAGGCCGTATCGACCAGGAGATGTACTATATGTAATTCGGGATACAGCTCTTTAAGGTCGTCAAGATCCACCGGCTCGAATCTGTTCTTATTATTCAGGTAAGCCTGATCCGTAAGCGCGTTGGACTCGTAATTTTCTCTGGTTCTCCTGGATATCTTGTTCAGTGAATATTCCTGTGGACACTGGGTCTGCTGTATAATGAATGCTTTTTGATTCTTCGCGGCCACCCCTGCAGCCCTCCGTCTCAGTGACTGGGTAACAAACGTGGCATCGAGAATAACCCCCTTCCCCTGCGAGGAAAGTTCATCGGCCATAGAAAACATTGTGTCATACACAAGCGTCCTTTTATTCATATTGGATGCTATCTTTTCGTCGAAGATATCCTCGCCCTTCAGGACTTCGCGGCGTATCACGTCTGTCCGCAACATCTCGTAGCCCTTTAACCGCGCTATAACTTCGGTGGTCTCGGTCTTGTTTGTTGCCGGAAGTCCACAGGCAATTAAAACAGCATCGTTTCCTATTTCCTTTTCGATAAATTTCTTAAACGGTATTTTCAATGAAATGGCTCCTTTACAGAGGTTTTTGCGCTTCATACAATCAATGCAAGTTCTTTAACTTGATGCTGTTGCGGAAATCACATCTAAATGAAAGTAGTTGTTCGAATGCTATCTGGCCCTCTGACTGATATTTTAAATGGAAGTGGCTGGGTAACGATAAATAAAAGCTTACAAAAAAGTTAAAAACTACCGAAAAAATATGGCCTTTCAAAAACGGCACGGCTTTGCCCAGTCCATCTTCAGCGCTTTGGTCGCTGTTTTGTAATATTATTACAAGATGTTATGGCCTGAATTTTTTGATTTTCAGGTCTTTCAAAATTTTGTAATGTTTATCGTTTCCCGTAAGAACAGAATTACCATAAACGATTGCCGTGGCTCCAATGAGCGCATCTGCCAATTGTATTGAATGACTTAAAAAATGTTGTTCGACGTAAAACATTGCTTTGACAGATATCTCTTCGGAAATATAGAGAATTTTAGCATTCCAAATATGCAGAGCTTTACGAAGATTGTTTAATTCTTTTTTATTTCTCATTCCTTGGACAAGTTCCATATAGGTCATAACAGAAATAAAGAAATTGCTTGAATTCTCAATGACTTGATATGCATTCTCATTTCCTTTTAAATACCAGATGAGAACATCAGTATCGATGAGCATTTAGAACCTTCCTTTCCTTAAATTTCTAACGTACTCATTAACATTATCGACAATGTGATTATCTTTCCACATCCCGAACACTTTATTTGCTTCAACTTCATTCTTAAGTTCCTGGTAGGGAACAAGTTTGGCACAGGGCTTTCCACGGAAAGTGATAACGACCTCTTCACCTCTGCTGACAGAATCAATGAGTTCTTTTGAATGGAATCTCAGATCTTTTGCTGTGGCTTTCATGATACCTCCTACAAATTAAGTTTACATTCAGGAGTATAAACTCTCTGCCAATCTGAGTCAATTAAATTTTTTGAGACGACATTATTTGCGTTGAATGATTTTTACAGCGAATGTTATTGTACCCCCCCCCCTGCCAAGGGAGGGGAAATCTGACTTTTTACGAGTATGCCGCTTTATAAATCAAATTGCTTTGCCACATAATCGGGGACATTGATGGTACCCATGATTACTGGATTTTGATGGCAGTCAGATCCGCCTGTCACTATCAGCCCTTCTTTGCGGGCAAATGCGAGGTATGATTCGATTGCCCTTCCGCTGTGTCTCGAATGCCAGCATTCCACACCATCAATGTATTGCAGCATGGCTTCACGGATAATGGCATGCTGCTGGGCCACAGAAGACGTGAGGGACACAAGAGATGATCCGTTGGGATCGTTGGGATGGGCGATTACCAGCTTTCCGCCAGCGCCCCGTATCAATTCAGCAGCCTCTCCCAGGGTCAGCGGCATTTTCGGCACATCACACTTCACAAGGTATTTGGAGAATGCCTCCTTTTTGCTGCTGACTATACCTTTCTTTATCATGTAATTCGCAATGTGCGGGCGGCCGAATGACCCGTCAACACTTGCCTGTATCTCTTCCATATCGTGATCCGAGAAGCTCTGCCTGCCCTCTTTCTGGAATTCCCGATTGATATTCTCGAGTATCTTCTTTGCCCTTTTCTCTCTGAAATCCCGTATCTCATAAAGCTTGCTCATAAGAGGTTCATTATGAATATCATACCCATAGCCGAGGAAATGAAGTTCCACACTCTTGCCATCTTTGTATGCCGGGTAAGAAAAGGCTACACTGAGTTCAACACCGGGGATGTACGCGATTCCGTACCGGTCGGCAAGGGCTATCGCCTCATCCTGGCAGTGGATCGCATCATGATCGGTGATTGACATAAACTGTATGTTTCTTCTGGAGGCCTCGGCAAAGATCTCTTCTAATGTCCATCTGCCGTCCGATCCGTTTTTCGAGTGGATATGTAGATCAATCTTCATTGGTCACGTACTCATAGGCAAGATCATAATATTGCTTTGCTTTTTGGAAGGCCTCATGACGGGAGGCATCATCTAGACCATCATCATCCAGCATGAATGATGTGACTTTTGCCCTGACCATGGCCCTGTAAACCTTGTAGAATTGCAGGACATCATACAGCGATGCATCACCCGATTCGTCTATATATGTATTTACAAAGATATCTCCGAGATCACTCCTGCCGTTGAAATCAAAATCCATGGATAAGAACGCCACATCCGACGCCACATCTCCAAAACGAAATCTTTCATTGAACTCGATACAGTCAAATACGGAGATAGCATCATCTTCAATGCATATATGCTGAAGATGGAGATCACCGTGACAGTCTTTAATACAACCTTGCCCTATTCTCATATCGAACAGAGCCGAATTTTTGTCCATGAACGACTTGCTCCATGTCTCTATCGTATTGAATGCTTCCTCCTTCACAGGACCTCCCACATATTTTCTCGTTTGATCGGAATTTTCTATCACATTGGTGGAGATAACATCGAATGTCCCGAATGCCTTTGCTTTTTCATCACTCGGTATATTCCCGTAAACTCGGGCGAGGTGTTTCCCAACACGTTTCACATCATTTCCTGTTACTTCGCCCTTTTCCATGAGTCTGTACAGCATTCTATCTTCGGGAATCCTTTTCATCTTTACAGCATACTCAACAATAGTGTCTCCACTGCCTAACAGAAGGTTCCCCTCCTTATCTTCGGTAATTTCAACAACACTGACATATACATCGGGTGCAAATCTTCGATTTAATAAGATCTCTTTGTCACAGTAATATTTTCTTTTTTCAAGGGTAGTGAAATTGAGAAACCCGAAATCGACGGCTTTTTTGACCTTGTATACAAGATCACCGGCAATGAAAATAAAGGAAATATGTGTCTGAATGAGTTCTACTGTGTCTGGTTTATGAGGATAAAATTCAGGTTTCATCATAGATTCGACAAGATTGGAATGGTTCATTTTTTCTCTTTTCATTGATTATTATATTAATGATTCTCTCAAGTTATGAG
>Ga0075120_10002003_pt1 | contig 15097 bp, 17 predicted proteins | sample AntAceMetag02UKL_FD_69792 | JGI IMG/M metagenome (GOLD analysis project Ga0075120, IMG submission 69792) | Saline lake microbial communities from Ace Lake, Antarctica - Antarctic Ace Lake Metagenome 02UKL | ecosystem: Environmental > Aquatic > Non-marine Saline and Alkaline > Saline | place... | reverse complement strand
GGAGCGTAATACCCTTTTGACCAATCGCGGGGACAGATTTTTGTTTAGAAAAAAACTAAATGAAACAGAAAAAAGCAAAAATTAGTCGATGTCCTGTCCTGTCTATTATATCCTTTCGTTCTCGACAAGACTTAAATAATACATCCATGTGGACACTGACACCATGAAAATAGACCCCTATAACCACGAAAGGAAATGGAATCGATGGAAGGATAAAGTACAGAAATTAGATGGCATTCCTGACATCTCGAGACAGAACTCGGAGGTAATTTTGAACTATTTAAGAGATATGGAACTTGGGCTCAACACTTCTTTTTCATCTAAAAAAGGTGCTAGAAGTTTTACACGATTAAATACAGTAAGGCAAAGATTAACTTTTTTAGGAAGAAAGTTTAAAGAAATTCTCGACGTTGATGACATAACAAAATTAACCGAACAGCAAGTTTGCTCATTCTTCGTTGATATGCGAAAGGGCGTTATAAAACGGCAGGACGGGCAGAGATATAGGGCGACACGGGACTTTGTCAAAATATTTAAGGCATTCTGGCACTGGCACCAAAAAGTCGCAAGGAAGGCGGGAAAAAAGATTGAAGATATTACAACCTATCTAGACTCTTCAGGTGAAAAGCCCGAATGGGTGTATCTCAACGAAGAGCAAATAAGAATCTTTTCCGACAATTGCAACCCTAAATACAAAACGATTGTTATGTTTTTATTCGATACAGGGATTCGAGCCCCGACAGAATTAATGAACATAAAAGTTTCCGATTTATCACAAGATTATAAGGAGCTAAACATCAGGGATGAAATTTCTAAAACTTTTGGCAGAAGAATAAAATTAATGATTTGCTCGGAATTAGTAAAGAGATATATCAAAGAAAACAAATTAGGTCAAGAAGATTATCTGTTCAAATTTAGTCCTTATGTCATCAATCGTTATCTAAAACGACTCGCAGAAAAGTTATTTGGTAACGAGAAAAGTTTGGCAGGTCAAAATTATTCTGATTTAACGATGTATGATTTTCGACATTGTAGCTGTTGTTATTGGTTGCCCAGATATAAATCTGAATCTGCATTAAAATTTAGATTCGGCTGGAAAAAATCAGATAAGATTCATTATTACTCTGAGATGTTGGGAATGCGAGACACAATTAGCGAAGAGGATTTACTAATTGATGTTACAAAAACCGAGTTAGAAAAACGATTGACGAAATCAGAAAATAAAAGTGAACTACTAGAAGCTCAAGTTGACGTAATGAAAAGACAATTGGCTGAGATTTATGTTCATGTAAATAAATTATATAGTCAGGCAAAACAAATATCTTGTGGAAACTGAGGATTCATTAATTCCCTTTCTATTCTTAATAATAGCTCTTTCAGTCATTCTTGCCGAACCACTTCAAAAAATACAAAAAAGCATCCAAGAATTTCCCAGCAAGTTATTCTCTTTTCTTATTAATCCAATTTTTCTTATTACTCTTTTCTCTGCGGGTTTTATCGGTCTAATTTTTCTAATAATTTTCCGTTGTAAATCACGCAGAGATTATAAAAAATGGGAACTTGAAGAAAGAGAAAGAATTAAGAAATTACCAAAGAAGAAGATTAAAAAATTTGATTCGAATAGGATAGCTGATGAATATAGAGAATCTTCTGAAAAGAAAGTTGACGACAAAGAAGAAGATATATTTGAATCAGAACCTATTGGGACATATGGAAGAAGTGTGAATATAGGGGTTGACCAATATAAAAGATATTTCCATAAGAAAAATATAAGTAAGGACGAAGTAAAATATCTCTTGAATAAAGATTATCAAATTAAAAAATATAAAAATCTTTTAAGTGGTAGGATAGAAGTTTTTCTTTTGCAACCGAGGCATAACGAAAATTATACTCATTTATTTTTAACCCACAATATTTCTGAATTTTTAGAAAAGAATGGGATTGAGACTGAATTATTTGTGACTAGGAAACCAGATATTGTTTTTGAAATTCGTGGAAAAAGATTTGCAATTGAAATTGAGACTGGTTCCATTTTTTCTAAAATTAGTAGGATGAAAGAGAAACTTGAAGTTTTGGAAAATTATGATATGTGGTTTTTTGTTGTGACTGATAGAAATAAGGTGAGAAAATATAAGAAATATGGAGATGCCGTTGACAAAAGATATGTAAAATCGAGGCTAGATAAACTGGTAAAATTGGCAAAAAAAGCCCAAAAATAGGACCCTAGTTTTTCAGGTATCAAATAGGGTTTATCTTCGGTTAGAATCGCTAGGGAAAGCCAAAGAGTCAGTCGGCATAATATGTATGTATGGGGGTACTGACGTGGGGGCTTAAAAAGGAGAAGTAACTCATTAATTTGATATAACTAGGGCTTTAGGAAGAAAGAGAATTATCTAATAAAAACCTATTTATATTTTTAATAATATTTTTTCTGAGCTTGTATGTATTTCCCCACATAACATATGCAAACCACCCACAGACACTTTCCATAAATTTGTTATAATTAATCGATCCTTCCTTATGTTTTATTTTCAATGTAATTAATTTTTTCTTGAATCCTTTGATGTTTCTTTTTCTAGCTATCCGATGATAATAAAATGTTTTGAATCCTAAAAAATCAACTCCCTTGTATAAAGAATAAATTTTGGATTTATCTGGATGAAGTTCTAGCCTAAGATTTTTAAGATACTTTTCTATTTTATCTCTACAATTCTTAAGAACTTCTTTGCTTTCATGTAAGATTATAAAATCATCAACATATCTTATGTAATATCTCATCTTCAATTTTCGTTTTACAAACTGATCTAAATCATTAAGATATAAATTCGCGAAAAATTGAGAAGTCATGTTTCCTAAAGGCATACCTTTTTTCTTATCATCAAAATTTTTTAATACCTTAGCTATAAGCCAAATGACTTTTTCATCTTTTATCTTTCTCTGTAATATCTCAATCATTTTTGCCTGATTAATAGAATCGAAAAACTTTCTTATATCTGCTTTGAAAACATAACCTTTAATCATATTATTTGTTAGTGCATGTGATACCAATTTTCCATTTTTACTTACTTTTCTTTTAAATATATCAAACCTTTCTAATGCAGAGATAGTTCCCTTGTTTAATCTATTAGCATAGTTGTCTGTTATAAATCTCGGCTCATAGATTGGTTCTAAAATATTTACAATGGCATGATGAACGATTCTATCTTTAAATATAGATTTTCTTATTAGTCTAGTTTTTGGATCTCTTATTGTGAACTTTGTTAATCTTGAGGGTTTGTATGTTTCTAGTTCTAATTCTTTTTTAAGTGAGAATAAATTTTGTTTTAATTCTTTTTTAAATTTAATCACATAAAATTTTTTACTTTTACCCTTACCTGCTTTTTTAAATGCTAATTCTAAATTTTTGTATGAGCATAATTTTGGATAGAGATTTTTGTATGTCTTCATTTTTATTAATTTCCATTTTGAATATAATGTCCTAGTTACCTGAGTTATTCGACCATCCGAGTTCGAATTAGCAAGATCATCGTTCCTAGCATCCAAATCGAGATCCCTGTTGCGATACAGCACACGCAAGATAGCTTATCAATAATTTTTCTTTCACCACACCTTTAGTATTCGCGAAAGGGCTTCCCACACACCTTTTATAGCTACTAACTATCGCTGTTGTATTTCATTGCAATCTTAATTGCATTATAGATAAGCGTGTAACCCAACATATTATTCTTCATCAGATTATTCTAGGAGAATAATACTCCAAATAATATACTAGGACACCCATAATGTTATTTGTTCGTTTAAATTAATTATTATAGTAAAACCTATATGATTAACACAAAAAAACAAATAACTTAATATTCATATCACTACAGAGTTACAACAAACAGAAAGTTTTATAAAGGGCATAATGTAGCCTATTATACCATGAAACAAAAAATAAGCATAACAATTGAAGAAAATACGATTGTCTGTTTAAATGAAGTTGTAGATGAAGGAAGATTTAGGAGTAAATCTCATGCTATTGAATTTAGTATAAATAAAGTCTTAAGGGACAATTAAAATTCTAATCAGGAAATAAATAAAAATGCCTAAAACAAAAGCAAAACTTCAAGATAAAGTGAAAGGATTGTATGATAGAATTGGAAGCGATTTCTATTTATCTAGGGATGACTTTGAAGCAAATGGTGAAAGATATAATTCTGCACTATTAATGGGAACTTTAACTGAATTAAACAAAGGAAATATGCTTTTGTTTGGAGAGTATGGTGGGGGTAAAACAACTTCTGCAGAATATCTTCAATCAGTATTTAATGGATTGCCATTGGATTTAGTTAAAAGGGTTGCGATTAGAGGTAATCCTCAATTAACTGAAGAAAAGATGGTTGGAAGACCCCATTATGGTAAGATGCATCAGGGAGAAGAGGATGTTGTATGGCAACATTTTGTTCAAGTCGGACCAAAAATATTTGATGAGTTTAATCGTATGCCTGAGTCAAATCAAGCAGTTGTTTTAAACGGAGTTGATAGGGGAGAATGGAATTATTTAAATGATTTTATTTCAACCGGAGCTCAGCCATTTTTCGCAACTTGTAATTATGCAGATAAAGGAAATAATGGGTTAATTCCACCGATTTTAGATAGGTTTGATGTTGCCGTTGAATCAAGATTTCCTGGAGTTGCTAATGCTTTGCATATTGCTCAAGATTATCATAATGATAAAGATAAAATTTTAAGCAATCCTGAATTGACTAGGAAAGCTTTAGGGGTTCTTAATTCGGGAAAACCTCAAGCAGAAGTTCAAACAGAATTAGAGGGAATAATTAGGGAACACGAAAAGGGTTTAATGGGTAAAGGTTTTTCTATTTTATCTAAGGAAGATAAAGAAAGAATTGAACAGGAAGTTAGAGCTATTCCATTTGATAAGGATGCAGAGCAATATTTTGCATTTTTAGTTTCTGAAATGAACACTTCCCCAAAATATGGTCAGAAAAGAAGCATTGACCCTACCACAACTGAAAATGGTTTATATTTGCAAGCTTCTTTCGTTGGTTCTGGAAGTAGAAGGGAAGAGAAATCTATTGTTAGATATTCTAAATCTTTGGCGTGGTTGCAAGATCAAGATAAAGTTAATTTAGATCATGTTGCTCAGATGGCTCCTTATGTTCTATGGCACAGAATGAGATGGACTCCAGAAACAGAAAATGCCTTTAAAGATAATGATAGAAATGATCCTTTAGATCTTCATATAACTAAAAGTCTTTTAGGCGAGGGGACTGGTGAAATGCCTGGAGTTAAAAAGAGATTTGGAGAAAGTCAGGAAAATTATCAAAGGGTTATTGATTTAGCTGGACATGGTAAAATGGATGAAGCATTAAGGGAGGCAAAAGAGTATTCAGCCGACGGCAGAGGACATCCAATATTCCAAGATGTAGTAAAGGATTTGGAAGGAGTATAAAAATGCCAAATAAAAACTTCATTAAACTTGCAAAAAGGCAAATGAACAAAGAAGCTCCTGCTGAAAGGATTCAACCCACAACTCCTATCTCGCAAAGTTCCCATTTAATAAATAATGCCAGTTATAGTTTTTTAGAAGGAGATCTTGGAAGACAAGTTTTAGAAGAATATAATCAAATAGCTTCTAAGGATTATCAGGGAGCATCTGCTCTAAATGTTTTATCTTTTGGAGATAATGTTGTTAAGGGTTCTAATCCTTTTGCATTTGTTTTACTCAATAAAATTTTAGCTCAACAAAAAATGAGAATAGCAAGTCCTGCCGATTTAGAAAGGTGTTTGGAAAAAGGAGAGTTAGATTTAAGAGGAACTTATGGTGATTCTGGTTTAGTTTTGAGAGATAGTGGGAATCCTAATGAATATTTATTAAATAATCTAGCTACTCAGATAAATATTCTAGAAACCCCTGTTATGATTCCATTAACGGGGTTAGGTTTGAAATACGATTCTAATTCTCCTCATGATTTAGTTTTTCAATCAACAGACTTTAGTGAAATAATTTATGCTCCACAATTAAATAAAACGAATCACGGCAAGAAATTTGATAGTGGAGACAAACAAGGGTTACCTATTTTTAAAGACAACGGATCAAGAACATTATATTCAAATAAGGACGTTGGACTTTATAGGCTGTTTCGCGACTGGGATCTCGATTTGGTTGCTTGGGACGATGATCTTGCTTATTCGGTCTCGGATGGTCGGGTAGTCGTATGTGCCGAAGGCACGTCGCAGAAAAAATAATAAAATGGTAAATGAAAACTTGAAAAAAACAATGGGAAGGGAATGGCAAAAAGTTAGAAAGAGCTTTCATTATCCACAATTACCACAGCCAAAATTGGTTGAAGATGAATCAAATGGTTCTATAAATATTGAAAGTTTAGAAGTAACTGTTAGCGAACCTTTTATTAAGAATCTTGAAACAAAAGAGATAACTCCAGAAGAGTCATTCAATGACGTTTTGACTCATGAAGTAACTCATTATATGAAATTTCCTGGAAGTGTTTTAAATATTTTAAAATTACAAAAGTCTGCTCAAGGAATAGCTGAGGGGAATAAGGTAAGTGAATTAAGAACTGCATTTACAGAAGCCCAAACAAATATCTATCAATTAAATGAATTAAAAAGTGAAACAACGGCGAAAGTAAGAAAGGCTTGTGGATTAGCAAAAGGAGATTCTTTTGGAAGATTGATGTATGGATTATATCAGGAAATTTCAGGACAAGATTTTGGAGTGGAGTCTAAGGGGAAAAGTTTAGTGGATAAAGTAAAGGGAGTTCTTAGAATAAATCCTACTAATGAAGAAAAAAGTTTAATAGAAAAATTAAAAAATATTGATTATACAAATAAAAAACAAGAAACAAATAATTTTAGACAATTTGCTCAAGTTTTAAGAGACTACCAACCTCCACAAGACCAAAATAAAAAAGAGGGAGAAGGTCAAGACGGAGAAGGAAAGGGCAATGGACAAGGACAGGGAGGTGGACAAGGAAAGCCATGTTCAGGTAATGGGTTAGATAGATTTGATGATAACCAAATAAGAGAAGGATTAAAACAATTTGCCCAGGAATGTTCAAATCCACAAGAATACGAAGAAATAGTCAAGCAAGTTTTAGATGAAAATAAGAAGCAAGGTAATTCTGGGCAAGAACAAAGTCAATCTCCACAGGCAACAGGAAAACGGGCAGGTTCAGGCGAGGGTATAACTCAACTTGCCGATAATTTCTATACTGCCCTAGCTGAAAAATATGTGATTCCAATTAGGAAAAAACCAATGCATAAAAATGGAACTTTATATCCTTTTAGTCATACTCCTTTTGAAGTTGGAGATTCTATAACTGATGTCGATGCTTTTAGCACTCCTGGAATTTTGCCTGGAATTACAAAGAAATGGATAAAGAAAGAAGGAGAAGTTTATGGAGATAACGAAGCTGTTCCTAATAGTTTTTTAATTATTGATAATTCTGGAAGTATGCCGAATCCTATTGAAGGAACTTCGATTCCAGTTTTAGGTGCAACTGCAATCTCTAATGCATATCTTCATAATGGTTCAAGAGTCGCGGTTTATAATTTTGGGGGAAATGATTATTTATTACAGTCTACAAAAGATAAGGGAGCGGTTCATCAACAACTAAGAGTTTATACTGGTGGTGGAACAACCTTTAACCCGAAATTTTTAGAAGGAGTTTTAAAAGATAGCGAGGGAGAATATGATATTAGCGTTATCTCAGATATGGAAATTAGGGATTTAGGAGGCTTTATTAATACTGTCTTGGGAATTCCTAAAACTCATCGAGTTCATTTACTTTATACAGAAAACAATAGCTATGTTGGAAAATTGAGGCAGAGTTTTGGAGATAAAGAAAATGTCGCTATTTTGCCTTTAACTCGTGAAAGAGATATCCAAGAAATCACAATGGGGGAGTTGAAAAAGTCAGTAAAATAAAATGGCAAATAAAAGATTTTTAGAAATAGCAGAAAGACAGAAAAACCATAGCTTGCCTGTTGAAAAAATTTTAACTCATCCAAAATCTAGAAGTCCTACTGCTATTCAAAATACAAACTTCCCAGATTTACCTTCAGAAAGTTTTCTTATGAGTTATGATGGGACTCATGGGGCTTATTTTCAAGAATTAATTTCTAAGGTTAATGAAGTTTATTCGGGAACAAGAGCTGAGATTCCAATTGGAACTTCTGGAGAAGTTCAAAATATGTATGCGATTAAGAGAATGGCTTTGGTCTCTACAATTGCAAATAATTCAAGTTTACAAAACCAAGGATTTTATCCCATTAATCCAATGCAAAGCGAATCATTGCTTAAGGCTGGCAAACTTCCTGATCCAAGCAAATATTGGGAAGATTTAGCATTACTGCTATATGATACAAATGGGAGAAATCTAAAAGAGGCACAAGCATTGAAAGAAAGTATAATCCAACATAGGACTGATTTAGGTTTAAGTCAAAGTGATTTGGAGAAAAGATTAGTTGTTGTTAGTGCTGGAGGTGAGGTAGATTCAAGTATGCCTCACGGAGTTAAGCCAATTATAATTCCAGGAATTACTCAAGTTTATCACCACGAAGTTTTAGAAAAAGTTGGAGAAAACATAAGTTTTAATGGTTATGGATTAAATGGCGGTTTACCTTTATTTAATCAATTAGGAAGGGGGGATAGAACTCTTTATATGCCTGATGGAACTTCTGATATTGGCTTGCGTGTGCTGTATCGCGGCGGGGCTCTCGGTTTGGGTGCTTGGGGCGGTGGTCTTGCTGTTTCGGTCTCGGATGGTCGGGTAACGTTTGCCCCGCAGGGGCGGGTTTCGAAAAAATAAGTAAATGTGCTATAATTTGTGATATTTTAATATTCTTCTTATGTTTTTTAACTTATCCATTCTAACCTATCCACTCAATCTCGACAATATTTATAAATCCCAAGCACCTACAAACAGCAACGATAAATAAATATCAATCAAAACAAAAACTTGTCCCCACACGATGCCAAGAGTGGATGGTCGGCGGTGGGGGCGTACTGTTTGCATGGTACATTCAAGGGTAGACGTTATAATCGTTGTGATTTAGAAATCGAGCTCCAGGATCAACAATTACTCATTTATATCAAAGAGATTTAGAGGAATTAGAAATAGAACTCCCAGATTTAAAATCCCAACAAAAAATAGCAGATATTCTTTCTTCTCTTGATTCAAAAATAGAACTCAATAACAAAATAAATGTAGAATTAGAACAAATGGCAAAGACATTACATGATTATTGGTTTGTGCAATTTAATTTTCCAAATAAAAATGAAAAACCTTACAAAAGTAGTGGTGGAAAAATGATTTTTGACGAAGAATTGAAAAGGGAAATTCCTGAGGGATGGGGCGTTGGAACGTTGTTAGATATTGCAGATTATGCAAATGGACTACCTTGTCAAAAGTTAAGACCAACTGGAAGCGATTTTTTGAAAGTTATTAAAATTAAAGAAATGCATAATGGATTTTCCGCAGAAACCGAATTGGTGCGTTTAGACATCCCACAAAAAATGGTTATTGATAATGGGGACGTTTTGTTCTCTTGGTCTGCATCCTTGGAAGTTCAAATTTGGGCAAAAGGAAGAGGGGCACTTAATCAGCATATATTCAAAGTAACTTCAGAAAAATATCCGAAGTCTTTTTATTATTACCAATTGTTTAATTATTTACAACATTTTAGAATGATGGCTAAAACTCGAAAGACAACTATGGGACATATAACTCAAGAGCATTTGCAGCAAAGTAGAATATCTCTTCCTCCCAAAGAATTAATATTAAAACTAAATAATCTATTATCCCCAATACTTCAAAAAAAAATGAAAAATGAAATAGAAAATCAAAAGCTTTCAGAACTAAGAGCTTGGCTTCTTCCAATGTTAATGAATGGGCAGGTTAAATTAAAATGACCTACAAACTCTCCCCCTCAGCTTTAAATCTAATGAAAGACTGTCCTCGCTGTTTTTGGTTATCACAACATAAAGTATGGAAAAGACCTGTAGGAATATTTCCAAGTTTGCCATCTGGAATGGATAAGATTCTAAAAATCCACTTTGATAAATTCATGGAGCAAGGAAAATTGCCTCCTGAAATCTGTGAGAATTTAGATTGTACAAATATGAAACTATTTACTGATAAAGAAAAAATGAAAATTTGGCAAAGTAATTTTAAAGGTGTTTCGTGGATAGATAAAGAAGGGAATGAATTGCATGGAGCAGTGGATAATATTCTTGTGAAAGGAAAAAAGTTGATTGTGTTGGACTACAAGACCCGTGGCTATGCTCTGAAAGAAGATACGGCAGAACATTATCGACAACAACAAAATATTTATAATTTTTTACTGAGAAAAAATGGTTATGAAACAGAAGATTATTTTTTCTTGTTATTTTATATTCCTAAAGAAGTTACTGAAACAGGAGAGGTTATCTTTGATACTGAATTGGTTAAAATGAAAGTTGATGTTGAGATGGCTGAAAAAGTATGGAATGATGCTCTTAAACTATTAAATGGGGATTGTCCAACTAAATGCTGTGAATGGTGTGAGGGAAGATAAAAAGATACCTCTTGATTATATTGTATATAAATGTAAAGAGTTTTAAATTTAGATTTCCTTTAAAAAACATGGTAACCGAACTTAAAAAAGAAGAAACTAAGCCAGGTGTTTTGAGTCATGTACGAGTCGAAGAAATGATTCCCAATCCTCAAAATCCCCGTATGCTCTTTGATCCTAAGCCTCTTGAATTGCTTGAGAGATCAATAAAGGATGCCGGAATTTTAAATCCTTTATTGGTTTATAAAAGAAAAAAAGACGGAAAGATTATTATTTTGGATGGGGAGAGAAGATGGAAGTGTGCCAAGAATCTTAGTAAGGAAACTGTCCCAGCAAATATTATTCAGGAGCCCACCGCTATTGAAAATATTATCATGATGTTTAATATTCATAATATCCGTGAAGATTGGGAATTGATGCCTACTGCATTAAAATTAGAAGTGATAATGAGGAATACTAAAATAAGTTCAGATAATGAATTGGCTGCAATGACAAGCTTATCTGTTTCTACAGTTAAAAGGTGTAAGATTTTGTTAAGTTATCCAAAAAGATATCAGGATCTTATGATTGTTCCCGAACCAAAAGATAGGATGAAGACAGATTTTTTATAGAAATGCACCAAGTTTTAAATCTTATAGAAAAAAATCTTCCAAAAGTAGAAACACAGTTTAAAAGAGAAGAAATAATTGATTTGTTGTTGGAAAAGTATAATAAAAAAATTTTCACCAACGTTGTCCATTTTAGAAAAATAGCCGATTTGATAAGATCAATAAAAAAAGGTGTTCCACAAAAAGAAGTTGAGGAAAAAATTATTTATTTCTTAAAAAATAAAGATGCAACTTTAAAAGATATTCTTGAATCAAGCGAAGATATAGCCACTAAATTAAATCTTAAAAAGACTTTTAATAAACTCTCTGAAAAATTAAGTAAAACTTCTTTAAAGAATATAGATTATGATTCTCTTCTTTCTCTTAAGGAAATAATTGACAAAAAATTGAAAGAAGTTTTGAAATATAGAGGAGAATAAAGATGTCTCGCGATTTCTTTAGAAACAATAATAAGAAAATTAAAGAATTACATAATAAGTTTAAAGGATTTCCAGAGGTTAATGAAACTAAAATTGAATGTTGGTTAGAAAATTTTGATGATTCTCATAAGACTCTTGCAATAAAAGTTTTGGAGAATATTGCATATTTTGATCCTTCAAGAATTTTTCAAGCATCTAATGATCTTTTAATCCAGATAAAGATTTTAAAAAACCAAGATCTTTCAAAGGTTTACTTTTGTTTTTTTGGAGCTCCTCAGAAAAGTGGATATGCGATTATTAACATGTTCGCCGTGGCGAACAATTTATCTGGAAATAATAATACTCATAAATTTAAATTGTTATCCGAGCTTCCTCAATTAATTTCAGAGGAGGGAGAAGTTACAATAATATTTCTTGATGATTTTGTTGGAACGGGAAACCAGGCAGTGAATTTTTTTAAAGAAGTCCAACATCTTATTCCTCAAAATGCAGAGGTTTTTTTAGGAGTCATAGCCGCCTTTGAGAAAGGGATGACAAATATAAGGGAAAATACGGATATGAAAGTTATATGTCATAAACGTTTAAATAAAGAAAATATGTTATTTTCTAATATCAATACAACCTTTAATGATGAAGAAAAAACAATTTTAAAAGATTATTGCAAAAAAACTGGTTTATCCAACCCTGAAGGTTATGGAAATTGTGAAGCATTGGTAGTTTTTCCTTATAGAACTCCAAACAATAGTGTCTCCATAATTGGTGCTCAAAACGATAAATGGAATGGTTTATTTCCTCGGTATCCTGCAAATGATTAAACCAAAAGATCTAAATAGTTGTTTTTCTTTAAGAAGTAGAAAGATTTTAGGATAAATGAAAATTAGGATAAATGAAAATTCCAACATTTCTTAAATGGCCGGGAGGGAAAAGGAGATTGATCTCTCAGTTGGAACTTTATTTTCCAAAAAAGATAAAAACTTATTATGAACCTTTTATGGGTGCTGCTTCAATTTTTTTTTATATTAAGCAAAAGTATAACCCTCAATTTTGTGTTATTTCTGATATAAATAAAGATTTAGTAGAAGCATTTATTGACGTGAGAGATAATTCAAAAAAGCTTTTAAAACAATTAAAATTGTTTAAAAAAAATCACTCTAAGGAATTTTATTACTTAACAAGAAAAAGATTTAATCAAAATAAATTTCGTAACGAGAAAAAATCTGCTGCTTTTATTTACCTGAATAAAACATGTTATAATGGGATGTATAGAGTAAATTCTAATGGAAAATTTAATGTTCCTCTTGGACGATATAAAGATCAGGAAATATTTAATGAAGAAAATTTATTATTTGCAAGTGAATTGTTGCAAGGAGTAAAAATTGTTTGTCAGGACTATAGAAAAATATTATCTAATCTTAAAAAAGGAGATTTTGTTTATTTAGATCCTTGTTATGATCCTTTGAAAAAAACAAGCTTTGTAAATTATACTCCTGGAAGGTTTAAATTGGAAGATAGAGAGGATTTATTTAGGTTTATGATTGAATCCAGAAAGAGAGGAGCAAGTTTAATGTTAAGTAATAATAATCTGGAATTAGTAAAAGAGATGTATTTAGAGCAAAAATTTAAAATAAACATACTATTTGCTGCAAGAAGTATTAATTCTAATCCTCTTCAAAGAGGGAAGATTTCGGAATTATTAATAACTAATTAACTGGAATAATTTTTTTGCATTTGTTAAAAAATAAATTAAGGAGTTTGTCCCTTTGTTAATTCTTGAAGTATTTTATTCCTTGTTTAAAATCAATCTCGATAAAACCAAAATCTCTAAGTTGAAGGAGGATCTCTAAACATTCCCTTTAGTCATGAAAAAATTTCGGCATATTTTTTCGAAAATCATTGGAAAAGGAATTATTTCTTTTTTTGATTTTATTTCGCATAATCTTTTTAAAAATAAAGAGTATAGTCCTGGAATCATAGAACGCATTATAAAAGAGAGATTAAAGGGATTTAGTAATTATGCAGCACCTTACAAGTAGTATCTAAATAGTATACAAAACAGCAAGTTTTAAAAACTCTATACACATTGTAATTACAAGAGGTATATGAGTAAATAATGAATAATTTGAAAATTACAAATATGGCTATGAATGGAAGAATGCCTTTTGAACATAAACTGAATGAAAAGGAAATAAATAATCTTATTATGAATGGAGCTCTTGGATGGATGAATATTCAAGAAAAACCTATGGTAATTTCCATAGATATTGAAAAAGAAGGTTTGAATGCTCGTGGAAAAAGGAAGAAGATACATGTTTCCCTATGGCCTACTGGAGCGATAATTATTGTTGGGATTACAAAGAAAAAAGAGGCTGATGAAATTTATGAAATCGTGTTCAATGAAATTAAAAAATTGTGCCCTAATATTTTAAAAAATGTTCACTAATACAAGTAAATTCAGAGTCTATGGAAAAGATGGTTTATTCACAATCCCAAAAGGAATTTTAAATGGGCAAGGATGGAAACCAGGAGACTTAATCGAATTTTGGAGCACTGATGAAAAGGTTATCTATATTAAAAAAATGGGTAAAGAAGAAATAAAAAAGCTTGGAAAGAATTATAACAAGAAGATTTATAAAAAACTTGCAAGATTTGGAGGTAAAACAGGTACATACGGAATAAAATCCCTTCCTGGATTTTTAATGAGAGAATTTAAACCTAAGAATGGACAAAAAATATACTTTTTACCTGCAAGATATACTTGGTTTAGTGAGTATTATCCTTTAGAGGCATTAAATAATATTATCTTCGCCGCTTTCAAACCTAATTACCTAAAAGTATATGAAAAATCTAATCAAAAGAGTAAAGAAGAACAGGAAGCATTCTATAAAGATAGAATAAAAGAAAAAAGTATTGAAAAGTATAAGGGTAAAAACAAAGAAGAAAATAATTATACAGGACACGATTTTGGTTTATTTAATGGTACTCTTGAATATACAGAAAAGAATTCAAAATCTGCAAAAAGGGCTGCGAGATGGAATAGAATTTTGAGTATAGAAAAAATTAAGATATTGATAAGTAAAATTAAAAAATTTGAAGGATATATAAAAAAGATAAAATCAAGCAAACATCCTAAGAAAGAAGAAATAATAAAAGATCTAAAAGAAATTGTGTTGGAAACTAATTTAACTATTAAAGAACTTAAAATAAATCCTGAAAAGATATTCTATGGATTAACGAAAGAAGATATAGAATATTTGAAATATAGAAAGATAAAAGAAAAGAGAAATGGGGTCGAAAGTATAAAAAGGAGGAATAATGCTAAGAATCTGAGTTCCACATAACTGAGACAATTACTGCCTACATCCTGGTGGGGCTATCTAAAACGTTATAGAGTAACATTGGAAATGTTTCGCGGATAAATTTTCTGCGGAAACTTTATAAAGCAAAATTTGGATTAGTTATTACGATGAAAAGAAGTTCAAGACGTTGGAA
>Ga0075120_10001997_pt1 | contig 15133 bp, 7 predicted proteins | sample AntAceMetag02UKL_FD_69792 | JGI IMG/M metagenome (GOLD analysis project Ga0075120, IMG submission 69792) | Saline lake microbial communities from Ace Lake, Antarctica - Antarctic Ace Lake Metagenome 02UKL | ecosystem: Environmental > Aquatic > Non-marine Saline and Alkaline > Saline | place... | reverse complement strand
TTTGGCCCTCGGGCCCGGTCATTTTCCCTTGATTTGGCCTCCGGAGACATTTGTCGAAACGTAGACAGGTTCTATTCGGACTGAACGAGGAGAAACGTGACCGCAAAACGGGACTTGCTGGTTGCAGCTAGACATTTGCCGCCGGTGCCTCATCTGCTCAGGAAGGCTTGGGGTGAAGTGCTTCCCACAATTGACAGGGATCTGACAGTATGGTATCATTATTGCCAAGATAGCTGTCCTTATTCGCCGCACCGTGCGCGATGCAGGTAGTGCCGGAATAGGCGGAGTGAAAATGCGACGTACTCAAAGGAAAGCCGACCGCGACTCATGATGTCTTGAGAGTGGTCGGCTTTTTGCATGGCGAAGAAGTGCGGCAAGAGGGCATGGTCGATGGCCCTTCGGTGGAACCGAAGACATGGGAGGTAGTGTCATGAAGCGAAGAAGATTCCTCTTGGCGTTGGCGTTGTTTCTGGTGCTGGCTTTGACAGTCATTGGAGCGACGCGCGTCTTCTCGCAGACGGTGTCGCCTGACACCGCGGATGTGCTGGCGCAGCCCGAGCCCGGTGCGCTGGTTGACGCCATCCGCCAGGGCAAGTGGCCGGCCCAGGTGGCCGCCCACAGCGGATCCATCCGCCCCGATCGCCACGGCCCCCAGCGCAACGACCCTGCCGAGGGCATTCCCACACATGCCTACTCGCCCTTCGACGAGCGGAGCAACCGGGACTACCCTTGTCCCCCCGGCGGTTGCGAGTTCCAGAAAGGGCGCCTGCTGGTCAAGCTGGCGGAGCATGTGAAGCCATGCCATCTGGAACGACTGGGGGATTGGACCGAGGACTCCACGCTGAACGAAGCGCTGGAGGCTGAGGGAATCACGCGCCTGGAGCCCATCTTCCCCCAGGCCCGGCCGCCCAAGCCTGGCGAGTTCGTCGTCTTGCCCCAGGGCGAGCGGCTGCCCAAGCCCGACCTCAGCCGCTGGTACAGTGCTGAGTTGCAGGATGAGGACGCCGATGTCCGCGCCATCGCCCAAGCGCTGAGCGAGACGCCCGGCATCGCCTGGGCCGAGCCAGACTATCTTCGCAAACCGGTCGGTGCGATGCGAGACACGGAGACGGGGAGACACGGAGACACGGAGATCTTCTCCCCATCCCCCCATCCCCCCATCTCCCCATCTCAGATTCCCGGCCCCGGCACTGACCCACTCTACGCCCAACAGTGGCACCTGGACGCCGCCAACGTTCCCGCGGCCTGGCAATGGCTGGAGGACAATGGCTACGAGACTGGCGGCGACCGGGACATCGTGGTGGCGGTGGTTGACACCGGCGTGGACTACAGCCACCCCGACCTGGCCGCCAACATGTGGGTCAATGCGCCCGAGTTTGGGGGCACGCCAGGTGTGGACGACGACGGCAACGGCTACGTGGACGACATCCACGGCGCCGACACCGTCTACCCCGACGGCGACCCGCAGGACGACCACGGCCACGGCACCCACGTGGCGGGCATCGTCGCTGCCCAGGCCAACAACGGCGAGGGTGGCGTAGGCGTGGCCTACAACGTGCAGCTTATGGCCCTGAAGGCTGCCCAATACTCCGGCGTGCTGGCCGCTTCGGACATCGCTGAGGCCATCTACTACGCCGTGGAGAAGGGCGCGGACGTGATCAATATGTCCTTTGGGGGCTACGCCCGCTCCCAGGTGGAGGAGGATGCGCTGGCGGTGGCCTTTGGCCAGGCTGTGCTGGTGGCCGCGGCGGGTAACGACGCCAAGGTCAACCTGCCCTGTCCCTTCGGGCGGGACATGTACCCGGCGGCTTACAACTGGGTGCTGGGCGTCATGGCGTCCCAACCCTCACCAGGATTGTGCGGCTGGCGGGCTTGTTTCTCCAACTACGACTGCACGCCCCATGACACCCACGAGTACGAATTGCTGGCCCCCGGCGTGGATGTGTGGAGCACACTGCCGATCGAGAACTACGCCGCCTGCGACGGCACATCTATGGCCGCGCCGGTCGTCTCTGGCATCGCCGCCTTGCTGCGCACCAAGTGGAGCGACAAGGATGTCTACTCCTCCCGCTTCATCATGGGCCAGATCGCGTCCAATGCTTCTCCTGTGGCCGATGCCCACGCCGCGCTGACCGTGGCACCCCAGCCGGAGCTCTCCTACCTGGAACACTGGCTCTTTGACACTGCCGGTCAGAGCCCCGATAACGACGATGACGGTATCGTGGACGCCGGGGAGACGGTAGACCTGGCCATCGTCATCCGCAACCACTGGGGCAAGGCCGACCCGGTGACGGTGACGTTGGAGGCCTGGGCCGAGGGTGCTGTTTTCCCCGACGCTTACGTGACGATGATCACCGATACGGTGGACTACGGCGCCGTGGGAAGCTTCAACATTGACGACAATGGTCTTATCTACGAAGACGACGTCATCGTCGGCGTGCGCCACCCCTTCCGCTTCACCGTGCCCATTACCACCCCCAACGACCACGTGATTCCCTTCCTGCTGACTATGACGGCTGGCAATGGCTACGACCCGGACGACCCCAATGCGCCTTACGTCTTCCGGTCCCGCTTTTACCTGATCGTACAGCGTGGCACAGAGTTGCCGACAATCATCTCCGAAGACATGGTGCTGAGCAAAGACTACTACTGGATTGTGCCTACCAAGACGCTGGTGGAGCCCGGTGTGGCGGTGACAATCACCGGAGGTGCACAGGTGCAGTTCTGGTCTGCTAGCTCAGGCAGTCCATACTCCGGTGACTCTTACGCGTCACTGCGCGTCAGGGGCCTGCTTTCCGTACAGGGCACTGTCACTGAGCCTGTTGAGATGTTCTTAGCTCCTGGCTTTGAGGGACGAATAACCGAAATCCTGCAAGAGCAAGCGGGGGGTATCGATCTGAGTTACGCGATCATTCAGAACCCAAGCATGGCTGTGGATGCCGTTGACCACGCCAAATTCCAGGGAAGTGGATTCTACGAGCACGGGTTTTACTACAATGATGAATACATCAATTTGGAATCTCACCATTTTGTGGAGTCTCCCCTCATTCAACAGACGACTTTTGACAGAGTCGGAATCGACTTCAATGTGGGCAGCGGTAGCTACTTCGATGGGGCATTCCGGCTAAGACCAACAGGCAATAGCTGGAGCGGCTCCATTCGGGAGTCGTTGCTAGATCACAGCTATTTCTATTTCCTGCTGAACAATCCCAGCAGCAATGACTTTCAGAATAATGTGCTTCTTTCGAACGTCCGCACGAACCAAGGAGGTAACCTACGAGCTGCCAGACTATGGGTTCGCAACCAAGACCCTTCCGGCTGTTCTGGCGACCTAAACATTCTCCACAATGCGTTTCTCAATAACTATCACGAACCAAATCCAAACAACTGGTCGAGAGTATGGTACGATGAGCAGGGCGAACCAGCTTGTCTCAGCCAGAATTACTGGGGAACGACATCCACAACCATCATCAATGCGGCTATCATGGATTATTACGACGACTTCGATTGGGGCGAGATACTGTACCAACCTATCCTTACCAGCCCTGTTACCACCACTTACCCCTTCGTCGCAGACGTTGTTCTCTCGACCGCCAGCGACCCCGACGCCAGCATCGTCGGCGCGGAGACAGTCACCTTCACCGTCACATTCAACCGGGACATGGACCCCACTGTCCAGCCCGCTGTCTCTTTCGGCCCCGACGTGCCGGAGACGGACTGTACAGTTCATCCCCTGGACGGCGGCTGGCAGGACCCCCGCACCTGGGCGGGCACCTTCAACATCACGCCCATCACCGGCGACGGCTACCAGCTCATGCGTGTCGCCGACGCTGTGGCAGTGGATGACCCCTGGCTGGTCACCGGCGACGATGCCGGGCGCTTCCGCTTCGAGATCATCACCTCCGGCACGGAGGCCATGAACCTGCAGGCCACGGGCGGCGAGGGGGTCGTGGACCTGATGTGGACGCAAAACGACTTCGAGCTGCTGGCTGGTTTCAACCTGTACCGGGCCACCAGCCAGGAGGGCAGCTACAGTCGCATCAACGGTAGCATCATTCCGCCGCAGGTACGCGCCTACCAGGACACGGACGTGACGCCCGGCCAGCCCTACTACTACAAGTTCACCATCGTCAAGTCGGACATGACCGAGTCGGACTTCTCCAACGTGGCCACGGCCACGCCCATTGACACCATCCCGCCGGTCATCAGCCACACGCCGCTCACCGAGGCCCCGGCTGGCTTACCACTGACGGTCCTCGCCGACGTCACCGACAACGTGGGCGTGCAGGGTGTGACCCTATACTACCGGGGCATCGGCGCCACGGACTACCTGAGCAAGACCATGATCAACACCACCGGTGACCGCTACTCGGCCACCCTCGAAGGCTCGCTCGTGACCTCGCCGGGGCTGGAGTACTACATTGAGGCCGACGATGGGATCAGCACGGTGCGCGACGGCCGGCCAGAGTATCCCCACCAGGTAACGGTGGAGGACAAGCCTGTGATCACGACGGTCAGCCCGGACCATGGGCCCGCTTCGGGCGGCACGGCTGTCACTATCTCCGGCAGCAACTTCAAGGACGGCGCTTCTGTGACCTTCGGCGAGGCGGTGGCAGAGGATGCCACGGTGGTCAGCAGCAGCCAGATCACCTGCACCACCCCCGCCCACTATCCGGCCACGGTGGACGTGACGGTGACCAACCCCGACGACCAGAGCGGGACGCTGCTGCGGGGCTTCACCTACCAGAGCACCGCAGTCCAGCTCACTCTGCCCGATGCCAGCGGCGGGCAGCATGCCGTCGTGCAGGTGCCCATCAATGCGGCCAACGTGCAGGGATTGCTGGCGGCGGACGTGACCATCACCTTCGACGCCGCCGTCCTAGAGGCTCAGGGCGCCAGCACGGGCAGCCTTACCCCTGGCTGGAGTATGGCAACGAATGCGACCACGCCAGGCCAGGTGACGCTGAGCCTGGCCGGCAGCGGTTCGGTCAGCGGGTCCGGCGTGCTGGCCATCATCGAATTCGAGGTCCTTGGCGCGCCAGGAGAGATCAGAGCGCTGCACTTCGACTCTGTGCTGCTCAACGACGGTGCGATTCCCGCTGACCTCACCGATGGGTCATTCACCATCAACTTGGTCTACGATGTCTCCGGTACCGTCAGCTTCTGGAACGGTGCTGCAGGCGTGGCGGGCACTACCCTGACGCTGAAAGGCGACCGCATCTACACCGGCGAGAGCGAGGGCGACGGGTCTTACACCGTCAGCAGCGTGCCCGAAGGCGACTACACCCTCACCCCCAGAAAATCGGATGACGCGACCGCCATCTCCGCCTACGATGCGTCACTGGTGCTCCAGCACGGGGCATTGCTCATCAGCCTGAGCGGCGATGCGGCGGCCGCTGCTGATGTGAACACATCGGGCGACATCAACTCTATGGATGCATCCTACATCCTGCAGAGAACGGTGGACCTGATCCCCTTGCCTTTCCCGGGAGCGGGCGTGGTCTGGGACTTCGATCCGGCCAGCCTCAACTACACAGACCTGAGCAGTGACCAGACGGCGCAGGACTTCACGGCGGTCCTGCTGGGCGACGTGTCGGGCAACTGGTCACCTGCCGCTGCGTTCAGCCGGAGGGACGGCACCAGAGTGCCCGCTGTGATCCGTGTGCAAGGAAGTGGCACCGACGCTTTGGGCAGTGCCACTGCTACCGTGGTCCTGGAGCCCGTATCCGCCCCGATCACCAGCCTGGAGCTGACACTGCAGTATGACCCGCAGGCTGTGACCGCTCTGGGCGTTGTACGAGGCTCGGCGGCTGGGGGCTGGATGGTGGCAAGCAATCTGGAGCAACCGGGCGAGGCGCTGGTGGCCCTGGCCGGTGCTCGCCCACTGGCGGGCGGTGGCGCGGTGTTGGAGCTCCAATTCCGCCTGGCGGACCCCGGGCAGGCCACGATGTTGCAGCCGGTCAGGGGAGAGATCAACGAGGGAATGGTGCCGGTGCAACTGGTGAGCGGTTGGCTGGGCAGATTGCGGCTATTCCAGCCGCTGATTCTGGGCGGCGGCGGGAGGTAGCCGTCATGCGCTACCGTGCTCTGCCCAGGCTCTTCATAGCGGGCGTGGCCCTGACCTTGCTGGCCGCGTCTGCGTACGGCGCAGTGGGCCAGTCGTCGGCCGGGTCTGCCGCGCAGGCTTCAGCGTCAACGTCTGATGCAATGGAGCCCAGCGCCAGCGGTACGCTGTCCCTGCCTGACGTGGGCGTTGCACCGGGCGAGGAGCTGTTGGTCGGTCTGGCTCTCGAGCTAGCCGCTGCGGAACTATACAGTTCGGACATCGCCATCAGCTACGACCCTGCCGTAACGACAGCGGTGAGCGTGACGTTGGGCACCGTGGTCAGCGCCTGGAGCATGGCCAGCAATCTGGGGACGCCATGGGTGATCAAGGTGGGGATAGCGGGTGCCCAGCCGCTGACGTCAGGCGGCGAGCTGCTGCAGATCACCTTTCAAGCTGTGGGAGACCATGGGGACAGCACGGTGCTCGCCCTGACCCGTGGCGACCTGAACGAGGGTGGACTGCCCGCGACACTTGAGGATGGCAGTCTGACCATCTATTCGCGCTGCGACATCGATGACGACTGTGACATCGACGTGGTGGACATTATGGCCGTGGCTGGCCGCTGGGGTTGTGGGTGCGGTGATCCATGCTACGATGCGCTCTACGATCTGGACGACGACTGCGACATTGATGTGGTGGACATCATGACCGTCGCCAGCCGCTGGGACTGCGAGTGCGGCGATGACTGCTACTCGGGTGCGGTAGGAAGCGCTTGGCGCGCAGGGCGGCCTTGAAGGGGTCCTCTAGGATCACCAAGCGGTTGTCCAGAGTGACAAGGGGCAGGGGGGGCGCCGTTGAGGACGTCGGCCTCTGCCTGATCCAGCTCCTCAGGGGTCAGCTGAAAGGCCCAGGGGTGGCTCTTGGACATGCCCACACGCGCATTGAGCCGCGCCCGCCGGTTACGATCCTGAAAACGCGAATCCTCGATCTGCTGTAATGCCTTCTTGCTCTGCCACTTCGACGTCGCCGACATAGGCGAACTCCCTCTGGGCAACAAGATTGAGACATGCCTCGAAGTACCTCAGGTTTGGGCGTACCGGCTGCGGAGCCCTTCAGTTTGATCTTCCACCTCGTGTGTTGGCTACTTGACCGATCCACCGCAGTGTACTGGGTTGCCCGGACTATCCTGACTGGATGTGGGGATGCTGCCGAATACGAAACTGAGGGGCAATGACTTGCACGAGACAGAATAGGCCATTGACAAACGACAGCAGGCAGCTACCGGCGACTAAATCCAATACCGCAGGCAGCCCAAGCAAGCCATCCACAAATCTAGGCCCGGGGGTATTGAGCTGACACGCGTTGCCCGATGCCCTGATGGGGATAGGACTGCGGATGCTTGTCATCATGCGGCGATTGGCTCCAGAGGGATGTCGGTTGCAGAGCATGATACCAGATTCCAGTGGTCTGCACCACATGAGACCATGGTGGACGAGCCAAGTAGCCAGCACAGGTCTCAGGTTGGACGATGAAGAGAGCTCGTTTCCAGAACTGGGTGCAGCGCGCCAAGAGGACCAGTCGAATGCGATCGCCGTTGGTGAGCTGAGGTCGTCTCACCTGGCGCTTGAGCACGATGAGCTGCTGCCTTAACAATGCGTTCTCGGCGATGAGGTCGGCGCGGCTGCGGCCAATGTCTGACAAGGCACCTGTCACGAGGGTGGCGGCTACTGGCTTGGTCCATTGCTTGAGGTATCGTCTTGCTCGGCGGCCAAGAACCCCGCAAGAACTGAGGATGCTAGTGATCATGCAGTGACTCACTCCAGATGGGTTGTCGATTGCACAGCATGATACCCGATCTTGGCGGTTTCAGCACACAGAAACACCGGTGGATGAGTTAAGTAGCCAGCACAGGCGTGCGCATAGTTGCGCGCTGAGGATTGGCACGAGGTGCAGTGGCTCAACTCTTGGGGTGTTTGCCCAGATGGTGCGGGTTGGAGCGCGAGCCGTGCCACCAGTCGGTACAGAGCGGCCAGGTCTCCGTTGGCGGCTGCATGCTCTTCCTCTGCGAGGGGCACCTCCTGCAGCAGACGGAGCAGATTCGACCTGGCCTCCAGTAGTTGTGCCCAGCTCGACTCTTTGGGCTTGTAGAAATCGCAGCGTGGGCAAGCCATGCGGTGAAGACACTGGTCAAAGAACTCGTAGCTACACAGGCCATGTCCCAAATCACAGTAGCGCCATGGTTCTCCGCTGGCTGCTGCTGCGCTCTTGACCGCATCTTGGTCAATGAGGACTTCGATATGATCCTCACGCGGGCATGCGCCAGCCTTCTCCTCTCTGAGGCCGATATGGGCTGTCTCATCTGATCTTCCAAGTCGGCATCGCTAGCTGTCATCAGTGGATAATCGTAGCTATCATCCAACGGTCCTCTGTGCGCTATGTGCCAAGAAGTGAGCGGTACAGATCAGAGATTCTTTGCACCATGGTGGCAGCCTCGAATGCCGGGACTACCCGATCACGGGCATTCTGCCCCAATCGTGTTCGCACACTCGGATTGCGCAGGAGGTAGACGATTCTGTCAGCCAGCGTTTGCGGGTCATGAGATGGGACCAGGAACCCGGTCTGGCCTTCAACGACCACCTCGGGAACACCATTCACGTTCGTAGCAACCACGGGAAGCCCTGCTGCCATAGCCTCGGTCAAGGAGCGCCCGAGGCCCTCCCAGAGAGAAGAGATCACGAAGATATCGACGGCGTTCAGCAACTCCGGTATATCATCTCTGTACCCAAGCATCCGTATGCGGGGGTCTCCCGCGATGAGCTGGCGCACTTCATGCTGCAGCGGGCCATCACCAACCATAATGAACTGAGCATTCGGCACACGCGTCAAAACCACCTGGGCGGCTCGCACAAAGTCCTGGGGCGCCTTCTGCCTTGAGAGGCGACCAACGAACCCCACCACTAGATGATCAGGCTGCAGTGCGAGTGCCAGTTTCTGCTGTCGCGAGTCTGCACTCCCCTTGAACTTGGAGAGATCAATGCCACTGTAGATGGTGACTATCCTGCCCGGCGAGGCGATCTCCAGCGACAATGCCTCCGCCTCGATTCGTTCACACACGGAAATGAGATAGTGCGTGCGCCGAGCAGCGAACCGTTCTAGCTGAATGTAGGACCAGCGTCTGAACGGGCTCATGTGGTCATGGAAAGGGAAGCCATGTATGGTGTGCACGACCACCTTGGTCCGGCACGCGTGAGCGGCGACGCGCCCGATGAAACCTGCCTTCGAACTGTGTGTGTGCACCAAGTCATACTGCTGAGCCCTGATGAGCACCATCGTCTCCAGTAGCGCCCGCGGGTCGGCGAAGAGGTCGATGTCGAATCTATCCTGTCGCAAAGACCTGATCATGTGGAACTCATCTGCAGCCTGACAGCCGCGCGGCAGCCATCGCCCAACCGGGGCGCTGGCAAGGTGAACCTCAAATTGCGTGCGGTCAAGCCCCTGCACCGTGCTCAGAGTGTTATCCTGAGCCCCACCGCACTCTAGATGGCCAATCAGATGAAGTACTTTGATTTTGGTCATCATCAATCCTAGCCCAAGTACCCGAGGGCCTCAAGTCTGCTCCTGGTGGCCCGGTCCACCGACAGCAGCTCCCCGGCCTGGTACGCGGGTCCGGTTTGTTCCTGCCATGCCGCAAGCTCCCTACGCATACGACGCCACACTTGCTCTTTGCTCGAGATCAGATTGACCGCCTCGCTCGGGTCGATTCTGATATCGAAGAGTTCGTCGCAGCCATCCGAAGCCTGGATGTATTTGAAGTCCTCCACACGAATGCATGCCAGCGAACGATCGTACATCTGAATCCGCCCATCTGCCCCAGGGACTCTCTGTCTGAGCAGCTTGATGTTGGGCTGAGGACCCAAGTACTCAGCCACCGCAAACTTGCGCTGGCGATCGTCAAGCCGATCCGGCAGCAGTGTCTCCCCCTGCATCTCTTGTCGAAACGTCTCTCCCGCGGTATTCAGGATATCCATAACGGTTGGAAACACGTCCACCAACTGTACCTGACCGAATACTTGCTCCCCAGCCGGGAAGAGGCGAGGGTAGCGAATGATCAGTGGAACCCTGAGGAGAGTATCATAGAGACAGTACTGGTGATCCATCAAGCCGTGGTCACCTATGTTCTCTCCATGGTCACTGGTTATGATTAGCACGGTGTCATCCAGCAACCCAACATCGTGCAGGAGATCATAGATCTCTCCAATCCTGCCGTCCAGGTATGTGACTTCCCCATCATACAGAGCGGTGAGAATCTGGAAGTCGTTGGCCGACATCTCCTTAGTGCGGCTTATGTACGACCAGGCGTCTTGGCTAACCTTTCCCGCGGACTGCACCGTGCACCCCGGTGGCAGGTACATCTTGTCATACGGGGCTGGCGGCCTGTACTTCAGATGAGCTTCGAGGTAGTTCGCAAACATGAAGAAGGGTCTCGTATGACTGCGCTTTTTCGTCAGCCAACGCCGCATCTCCGAGTTGATGCGGCGGGCGCCCTTGTCGTATCTGCGCCACAGGAATCGAGCATAGATGCCGTTGATGAGGTTCTTCATCGGATTGCCGTCGAGGATGCGCTCCATAACATCGGCAGCGCGGAGATGTTGCATATCCTCATGGGCGGAGACAGCGCGATTCGTCACGTCTGACTCAGTCTGAGCGATTTGCCAGATCTTCACAAATGTGTCAAACCCTCGGGCCAGTCCGAACGTATTGCTTATCCAGCTATTGTTGCTCAAACCAATTGTCTGATAGCCGCGGTTGGTCAGGAACTCCGCCAGCGTAGGGAGACGGAGATCCAAGTACTTGTGCAGCTCGTGGGCACCGTGCTTGGAGGGGAATGTGGCTGTGAACAAGGACGCGTGTGCTGGCAGTGTCCAAGGTGAGGGGCTAATGGCATTGTGATACCGGACCCCTTCCTCTGCTATCTGGTCAATCCGTGGAGTTGTCGATCCGGTGTGGCCATAGCACGATAGTTGCTGTGCCCTGACGGTATCCAGCACGATCAACAGGATATTGGGCCTACTGCCATTTGTGAGCGTCACGCAGCTATCCTTCAGCTTGTCATCTATCCATCGTCACCACCGCAGAGCGGTCAGAGATGCGCCTGCCAAAGCGGCAAACAGCCAGGTGAACTGCGCGCGGTGGCGTAGAGCAGCCCCGGCGTTGGCATCGACGATGCCGTACACTCCCACTCCCACTGCGAGAAACACCATCAGAAACAGGGCTAGCCCTCGCTCTCGCGCCCACAGGTCTCGAAGGCCAGCAAGTGCGAGCAGCAGAATGCATAGTACGAGCAGGCCATCTAGGCTGGCCAAGAGCTCTATGGGGGTGCTCGCCTGCCATGGGAATGGAGCGAGAAGGAAATGCAGGGTTCCCAGGGGTAACAGTCCCAGCAGTTCTCCCAGGGAGGAGTAGCCACTGCCAGCCAGGTAGACGGCCTCCCCCCTTGCTCGCCGAGCACGAAGATTCCCCAGCCAAGCAACATCTGCCTGCTTCAGTATGGAGAAACTCGGTGTCTGCAGCGCGGCGAAGAGGAGTAGAAGCGCGACGGCAATGAGCACTGCTACCAACACCAATCCCACAATGCTGCTCCTCACCGTTCTGCCCAAATAGGAGATCAGACTGGGCAGCAGTGCAATCCAGTAGATAGGCAAGTTCTCGGGGCGGAGCAAGCCGGCAAGCACAGAGAATGACAGGGCCACGATCAGCCAGGGCAGCCTGAATGTCCGGATCCAGAGCAGTGTGTAGAGCACATACGCAGAGATGAGCAGGATAACGAGAGCCTCTCTTAGCGGAACGGCACTGAACATGGTGGCCGACGGAAAGACAGCAGCCAGCAGAGCTGCCCTCTTGGGCGCCCGAGGGTCCGAGAACACCAGTCTGGCGATGCGATACACATTTACTACTGTCAAGGCTCCGAGCGTCGCATTCACCATCCGGAGCAGGAGGGTGGAGCGGCCGAAGAAGTATTGTAGGATGGCAATCCAGTGAGCATAGCTTGACACTTCGGAGCTGGCCTGGATGAGCGCAGTCCGTCCGCTGCGCCACGCAGATGCGATCTCCCAGCCCAGGGCCTCAAACCTCACAGCGTCGTATAGGCTGTAGGGCAGAAACTTGAACTTCCAATCGGCGACGGCCACAGCTGCCCGCAACAGCAGCGCTCCCAGCACGATCGCTATGGCTGGTTGCGCCAGTCCGAGATGGCATGAGTGCACTACCAAGCCCAGAGTGCACAGCGCAAACATGACTGTCGCAATAGCCACCTCGTACTGGGCCAGACTGGCCAGCAGTGCAGCAAGTGTGCCGTAGGTCATTCCGAGTGCGATCAAGAGAGAGTATCTAGGGAGTGCTTTCCGCATCATTGGCGCTGCACCAACCTACTGCCTAAGCCTGCCCGGAGGACGCTTGGACGGCACGTGTGCTGCTGGATTTCTGCGGGTGCTGGCTGACGGCCACTCCACAGGCAGATGCCAAGTCTTGCACGTGGACCTCCGGCCGCGAGATGAGCGCTGATGAGCCGGCGCCAAATGCCTGGACCGCCGTTCCAGGTGCCACTGGCAGCACAGTCCATGGCAGCCCAGCGCGACGAAGCTTCCGGCAAGCAGATGGGGCCTCACGCTCAGACTTCTTTGCGGTGCAGGTGCATCGATCATCAACCGTATCCCCTGGCGCAGGCCAGACTGCCAGATCACGCAGCGCCACGTGACCGCACTCTGCCTCCGAGACCCTGTTCCCCTGAGTGCAGCGCGCTCATCACATCATCGCCAGAGATATACCCGTCGGACACATGTGATCGCAGCGTTCGACCTCTTTCGCGGCAGCGGTTAGGGTGAGTCGGTCCCTCAGTGATGACCGGGGCTGGCCGAAGGCTCGCTCTCCTATCGCATGAGACGGGCCGAGGATAGTCAGCAGAGTCACGGGTCCCCCAGCGACCACTGGCGCTTGCAGCTCGCTGCCCAGCAGCGAGGCCTCAGAGTCTGTCGCAGCCTAGGCATGCGATCTCGCCCAAGCTCGATCACTATCCGCCAGTCCGCGAAAACCTACCAGGCACATCCTTCTACTTGCCTCTGCGTGTGACAGCGATACCACCTGCCTCCCAGCCGTCTTCATCAGCCAACCCTCCCCCATTGCCTGCTCGTGACCTGAGACCGCGAGCACAGCCTGTCAGTCGAGGTAACCAAGACCCCTGAGGCGTTCCCGCACCATGTCCTCGTCCCCCTGGGAGGCCACTGCAGATCCCGCCACTTGCTCTCGCGGTTGCTCCTCGTAGTATTGTGGGCTGGTATCTCCGGGCAAGCGACAGCAATTCAGGACCTGACCGTCCATGTAGGTGGGGATGGGGATACCCATGAGCGCCAGTACCGTGGGGGCTACATCCATGATGCTCGCACGCAGTGCCGGCTCCGCCACACCGAGCCCAGGCCCGTCAATCACAAAGATGCCAGCTTCATGATGTGTTCCAGCATGGCGACTTGCGGCCGTGACGGCCTGGAACACCTTGCCACCACCTATGGTGGTGCCGAAGGTGTAGCCGGGTCGTGGGATGACGACTAAGTCGGGGATGAAGCTGTCCTCGGCAGCGCCTGTATACACCTCCTTGCCTGATCGGCAGCCAACTACGATCTGTTCGCCTGTTAGGTGATCGCGCAGCGAAAGCAGATCGTGTTCCAGCAGGGTTCTGTGATACTCGCGCTCCTCCTCTTCTACCGTCAAGTAGATGAGCCCATAGGTCTCCCGGCCAATTGAGAAGGCGCTGGTGCGCGACCAATCCACCATGGCGTTCTGCTGTACTGCATTAAGAAGCGCTTCCTTAGTGGAGCGATGCAGGAGCCTGTTGCGCAGGCCCAGACGATCCAGATGGCGCGCCAGCAACATGAGCCTTCTGGGTAGCCCTCGTGGCCCTGCGTGATGAAGCCTGAGGTAGCCTCTCTGCCCAAGCCACTCGTTCAGGTTGATAGTAGCCCAGTGCCGTTGGAAGCCATGGTCGGATACGAGGAAGGTGAACAGCTCGCCGCGACGACCCTCCAGAAGCAGTCCAACCATCGAGTCGAGGTAGGCATAGAACCGTCCAATTTGGGCAAATGCCTGCGGGTCGTGATCTGGATGCTCTCGGTCAAGGTGGGGCCATAGCCTGTGTTGCAGAACGTCGGGCTCTTGAAAGTGCACCATCAGGAGATCCCATTCATAGCGGTCCCGAAGGTACATCGCCAACTGGGCCCGTTGGCCCACACCGTTAGCCAGGGCGCCAAGAAAGGGCGTGTAGTCACCAGTGAAGTCAGAGGCAAACTCATGATCCTTGAGGATTGAGTATGATGGTATGACTGTCTTAATCTCCTGCGCCAGTTGCCGTGGATAGGTGTAGTTGGAGCGGACACTGGGTGTGAACATGCCTGAGACCAGCAAGCCGTTGACTGGGTGCGGTGGAAACGTAAGGGGAACATTGATCACGATCACGCGCCTGCCCGCGTCGCTGACAAGCTCCCAGAGTGTCTTCACTCGCAGTGAGTCGGAAGTCACCAGGTCGAGCTGCTTCGTATCCCGATCGAAGTTCTCGAAACCCATCACCCCGTGCTTGCCCGGATTGACGCCTGTCTGGAAGGAAGCCCAGGCGACAGGAGTGATCGGTGGCACGGTGGACCGAAGTACACCAGAAACACCACGCTTCACCAGGGCGGGGATGTGCCGCAGATACCCCGCATCGATCAAGGGCTGGAGGACCGACCACGTCCCTCCATCCAGTCCGATGATCAGAGCCTTGTGATTTGTCATCCGGCACTACCTTCATGGTGGCCAGGCTTCATGGCGGATCCCTCAGTGTTACTCCCATACAGACACGGCGCTGAGCAGCGGCTCACTCCGTTTCCAGGGTGCCGTTTCCGCATCGCTCCAGCATGGTCTCGAGCAAAGATCTCGTTCGATAGCAGCAAGTCCCGTTTTGCGGTCACGTTTCTCCTCGTTCAGTCCGAATAGAACCTGTCTACGTTTCGACAAATGTCTCCGGAGGCCAAATCAAGGGAAAATGACCGGGCCCGAGGGCCA
>Ga0075120_10001991_pt1 | contig 15162 bp, 12 predicted proteins | sample AntAceMetag02UKL_FD_69792 | JGI IMG/M metagenome (GOLD analysis project Ga0075120, IMG submission 69792) | Saline lake microbial communities from Ace Lake, Antarctica - Antarctic Ace Lake Metagenome 02UKL | ecosystem: Environmental > Aquatic > Non-marine Saline and Alkaline > Saline | place... | reverse complement strand
CGGTATTAAACAAGGAATTATAATCCGCCACAAGCGAATAATTGGTATTATTAATTACAGCATTCGCGTAGCTTTCCGCGTCAGCCCACCTTAGGTCGTAAAGGGCAATTTTGGCAAGCAAAGCTTGTGCCGCTACTGACGATGCCTTCCCGCTGGCCGTGTTGCCAATGTTTTGGCTGGCAAATTCAAGATCACCAACAATGTGGGTCAACACGTCTGCCATGGACGAACGTGGTGTATCCAAATCGTCGGTCGATAAAGTTGGTGTAACTTTTAATGGCGTATCCCCAAAATACCTGACAAGGTTAAAATAAGCCAGGCTCCTGATAAAATACAATTGCCCGGTGATGTTATTTTTATCTGCATCAGAAATATTTTCTACATTAGGCAGGTAATACAATACATTGTTTACACGGTTGATGGCAATATAACAAGCATTCCAGATTGATTCCGCGATGGTATTGTTCGAAAGCAGGTTGTTCAAACTGATGTTGTAATATTCCAGGATGGTTCCGGTGGCATTGGCATTGTCCGACGAAAGCTCGGCAGCTAAAACAGTATGCCGGCCATAAAATCCTGGCAATTGCAGGGCATCATAACAACCGTTGAGGGCCTGGTTGAGGTCTGATTGTGTTTGAATAGCCTCATTGGCAGGTATTGATTGTGTAGGCCCTGTATCAAGCTTGGCGCAGGATGCTGCTACAAATATCAAAAACAGAAATAATATATTCTTTTTCATTGTCATAAGTTTTTAAAATTTGAGATTTAAACCAACAGAAAATACGCGAGCAGAGGGATAGGTAAAAAAATCGGTACCATAGCGTAAATCATCATTTCCGGCATAATTAACTTCCGGGTCCATCCCGCTGTAGTTGGTTATCGTGAAAAGGTTTTGGGCTACAAGGTATAATTCCAGACGGCTCAGGCGCATTTTTTCAAGAACTTTTGGTTTAAAATCATAAGAAAGCCTTACAGTTTTAAATCGGAGATAAGAGCCATCTTCAATAAACCTGGATGAAGCCCTGTCGTTAATGTTGAGGTCGGCATTGGTGGCACGCGGAATTTGGCTAATGTCGCCCGGCTGCCGCCAACGATTCTGTATAGCTTGCAATTGATTGTCCTGCCCTTTCATCGACTCGATGTACCTCCTCGTGCCATTAAAAATGTCGTTACCATAGGTGTATTGAAGCATGATGTTCAGTGTAAATCCCTTGTACGAGAATATATTGGTGAGTGAACCAATAAAGTCGGGGTTGGGATCGCCAATAACCGTCCGGTCATTTTCGGTAATTTCACCATCGCCATCCACATCCCTAAAAACGATGTCGCCCGTTGACGGGTCAACCCCGAGGGATTCATAATTGTAAAAAACCCCAATAGGGTAGCCAACCCTCACGCTGTTTTCGCCCCTTCCAATCTGGTCGATTGGAATATCGTTGTACAATTTTGTTACTTCATTGCGGTTCAGGCTGAAATTTGTTGAAAGATCCCATTTGAACTCCCTTTCAATAATTTTGGCACCAAGCATAATTTCAATACCGTTGTTTTTCATCTCGCCAATATTTGAGATATAGGATCCAAAACCTGATGAAGGCGGAACCGGCCGGTATAGAAGGAGGTCCTTGGTTTGCTTGTTGTAAAAATCAAATTCAAAGGTTAGCTTGTTACTGAACATCGAAAGGTTAAATCCAATATCAAACTGGGTTGTCGATTCCCATTTCAGGTCAGGGTTTGGAAGTTGTGATGGATAGATGCCCGGGTTGAGTTGGTAATTTGCCCCTGACGAGTAAAGGTTCATATAGGCAAAATCAGGGATTCCGTCGTTACCCGTTAAACCATAACTTACACGGACTTTTAAATCATCTATGGAACTAACATTGAAAAAATCCTCTTCAGAAATCCTCCACGCGGCCGAAGCGGCAGGAAAGAAGCCATACTGATTATTGCCACCAAACTTTGAAGAGCCATCATAACGGCCACTCAGGGTAAACAGGTATTTGTATTTAAAATCATATTTAACCTCGCCAAAAAAGGAATTCAGCCCGCGGTCGAGCGCCGAGGCACTGCCAGCGGTAATAGTAGCAGCCGAAGCAATGTATTGGAAGTTCTCGTTGGGGAAATCCTGTCCGCGCAAATAAGTTGACCTGCGTTGGTATTTTTCAAAACTATATCCCAGCAGGGCATTAATTTGATGCTTCCCGTCAATTTCAGTTACATATCTTAAAATATTATTGCTCACAACATTCATCACGTTGGCAGTTGATTCAATGCCGAGTCCATTGTATTTTCCACCCTGTCGTGTCGTGGGCGGGTCGTAGGTATGCTCGCGCAGGTTATAATAATCGGCACTCCATTTGGTGTTAAAAGTCAATCCCTTATAAATCCTTATATCTGCAAAAATGCTTGAAATGCTCCTGAAAGAATAGTTCTCGTTGACGTGTAGGTTGCCGATAGACACCGGGTTTGCAAATGGACCGTCATCGTTATAAGTACCATCGGGATTGTAAACAGGATATATGGCCGGCATGGCAATGGCATTGGCCAGCGGCGAATTCAAGGATTGGTCGCCTTCCTTACGGTCGTTCTTCGAGTAACTCAAACCTATATTGGCCCCAACATTGATAAAGTCGTTTACTTTCACATCGAGGTTGGCGCGGCCATTTAAGCGGTCGTATGCCGTCCCAATCAAAGTACCTTCCTGAGTAAAATAATTTCCCGAGATATAGTACTTGGTTGATTTTGACCCTCCGGCAGCAGACAATTCATAGTTGGCAATTGGCGCTGTACTCAACACTTCATCCAACCAATCGGTGTCAATGGTATTGGTCCCAATTTCTTCCTGTGAATATACAGGCAATCCACCGGCTGCAATACTTGCATCATTTTTATACTCCATAAATTCCCTCGCGTTGAGCATGTCCAGTTTTTTGGCTACCTGCTGAACACCATAGTAGGCACTGAAATTGATTTTAGTTTTTTCGGCAGATCCTTTTTTCGTGGTAATCAGGATCACACCATTTGAAGCACGGCTTCCATAAATTGTTGTTGCTGATGCATCTTTCAAAACACTTATTGATTCGATGTCGCTGGGGTTAATGTCGGAAATGGCACTGGTGGTTTGGCCACTAAAACCTATTTGTCCAAAATCGCCGGTAATGATCGGGATTCCGTCAACCACGTAAAGGGGCTCACTCCCGGCGTTGATGGAACTTATCCCACGCACCCTCACCGAGATTCCCCCACCAGGTGTTCCCGAATTACTTACCACCTGCACACCCGTTGACTTTCCCTGGAGAATTTGATCGATACTAGAAACTGGTTTCTCGGCGAGTTCATCGCCCTTGATGGTACTCACTGAACTGGTGAGCAACTTTCGGCTTGATGAACCATAGCCAACCACAACCATCTCTTCAAGCTGTGTTGCAACTGGGCGAAGGGCTACATCAATCTCATTTTTGTCAGCCAACACCTCTAATGTTTGGTAGCCAATAAAGGAAAATATAAGCACCGACAAATTATCTGGCACCTCAATTTCGTACGCTCCGTCGATACCTGTTGCCGTGCCTTTAAGTGTACCTTTTATAACGATGCTCACCCCGGGCAAGGTGGAACCATTACTCGCATCTGTAACAGTTCCCCTGATCTTTTTTCCTTCCTGGGGAACTACCGGGGGCGATTTTTCGGCTTTCTTTTCTTTTGGTGTAAGCACTATTTTTTGCTGGATAATTTCGTGCTGGATATTCTTTTCATCCAACAAACCATTCAATACATCTTCAAGGGAGGCTTCGTTGTAGTTCACCGATACTGCCTGTTCAACATCAATTTTTGATGCATTGTAGACAAAGGTATAGTCACACTGCTTTTCAATTTTTTGAAGGACGGTCTTTAAAGGCTCGTCTTCCACGTCAAGGTTAATGGGCTTGCCTTGCCCTACACTTGCTTTTGCAGGAATGGGGATGAAAAATACCACCATTAGCAGCACCATTAAAACCTGGCTAAACACCTGATTAAACCTGGTGGCACCTTTTTGTTTAAAAAGTAAGCTTTGTTGCATATTTTTTTGGTTTATAGTTTACTTGGTAAAAGATATAGTGATAACATCATCAGTTTTTGAATAGCTCATCGGACTAATTTTTTGCATGAGCAGTAAAACTTCAGCAAGCGTATTTTTGTCGATAGTAAATGTGTATAGGTCATTATTTCGACCGGGATTTGAAATTTCAATTTCCACGCCATACCACCGCTCCAGCTTCCGGCATACAGAATAAATATCTTCCTGATCAAACACCAGCTTACCATCTGCCCATTGGGTCAGCATTTGTGCATCTACTTTCGATACACTCCCTGATTTGCTCATGCTATTGTAGGTGTGCTGTTCGCCCGGTATCAGTTCAACGCTTTTATAATTTTCGTTGCATGTAACTTGTACCTTGCCCGAAACAAGTACGGTTTGTACAAGCGGATCGCCCGGGTAGGAGGCCACCGAGAATTGTGTACCCAAAACAGAAACTGTAATCTCGGAAGTATTTACATGAAAAGGCATGCTTTCTGATTTGGCCACGTCAAAAAATGCCATTCCGCTTAAAGATACTTCCCTACATTTTTTATCAAAACTTTCAGGGTATTCAATCAGGCTCGATCCGGCCAGGATAACCTTGGAGCCATCAGGTAGTGTAAGTGGCGTTCGCTGGCCTGCCGGACTTTGTATGCTAAGCATTTTGGGTGAATGCCCAGAAAAAATGTCGCCGGAGTATATTATTCCGGCAATGATTAATCCTACGAGCAACACAGCGGCAACCCTGATTAGTGGCGCAAATCTGTGGATAAATGGCTGCCTGATCGTTTTCAGGTAAATATTATTCAACATCCTTTCCCTTGTTTCCTTGGGTAATTCAGCCGGGTTAATGTTGTTCCACTGCCCTTTCAACATTTGCTCCGATTCAGGAAGGGAATACACCTTGTCCTTTTCTTTTGAAGTTGCCTGGCCTAACATGAACCGGGTGAGCAATCCTTTTTTTTCCTCTTTTTGCATCGGAGTTTTATTGTTTGATAATGTTCATACAACTGTGGCGCAACTATCCCTTAGTGGAAAAAGAGTTTTTTGCAAGATTTTCAGGGGAGGGTATTTGGTGACTGTGTGGAAAAGCAAATTATGACTTGCCCTGGCATTTATGCCAGGGACTGAAGTGATGCAGGATAATTGGGTTTTAGCCCAAATAATCAAGGTTTGGGCTAAAGCCCATTATAATCAATGAGCCTTCAATCTCCGGGCTATAGCCCGGGGGAAGTCAGTTTTCAGGTTGTTTTCACACAGTCTTTGAAGGACGGGATTATTGATTCTTTTATTGTCAATTTTCATGAATTATTCAGGAGTAATCTTTTAGTGCAACACGCAATGCTTTTAATGCCAAACCAATATGCACTTCTACGGTTTTAGCAGAGATGTTAAGCTGCTGGCTGATTTCTTTGTGCGATAAACCTTTAATCCGGCTCAACTCGAAAACAAGTTTTCGCTTTTCGGGCATGGCATCGATGTGTTGGTGCAATATATCGGATACTTCATCAAGCAGAACAGTTTGCTCTGTATCGTTATTATTTTTCAAATGATTTTTCAGGTACTCGATGTAGTTCCATTCGTGAACCATTTTCTTATGCCGGTTAAAAATGATATTGCGGGCAATGGTAAAAATATAAGCGTTGAAATTAGCACCAGGGTCAACAGAAGTTCTTGACTCCCATAGTTTCACAAATACATTTTGGGTTATTTCTTCGGCATCAGCCGGATTGTGAACATAGGTTTGGGCAAAGTAAAAAATCTTGTCGCTGTAAAGGTGGAAGATCTCTGTAAAGGCTTTTTCATCACCTTCCTTGAAAGCCTGTATGATAGATTGCCGAACCGGTGATGTTTTGTTGCTGCTCAAAAAATACTTCTTGCTTGATTAAAAGCAAAAGTATGTTTTTTTTTTGCGATAGTAAGGCCGAAATTTACTCAGTGTTGCACTATTATTTTTTGTAGAATATTTTCTTTCGTGTCAAATTCGGCTTCAAGAAAATAAACTCCCGGGATGAGCCCTGTTAAACTTATTTGATGGTCAGACAGAGATTTGCTTTCATTGAATACTTTTTGTCCGGTGATGGAATAAATCGAAACTGAGAATGCTTGTTTTTGGCAAGTGATATTGAGAAATTCGGCAGCCGGATTGGGCCAGACCCGAAACAATTCTATTTCTCCCTTTTGATCATTGTCGATTGAATATGCACTAACATGGCTTCCCGTTTGAAACTTTACAGGGCTGTTAATCAGTCTGATTTTCATGCTTTCGAAGCCTGCAATCATTTTGGGCGTGTTGTATTGCGCCGAATAGGTTTTTGTGGCAAAACCGCCTTTGGTGTTTTGCAATTCAATGATCATGGCAGGGGCATCACCAAAAGAGGTCACAAAAGTGTTCTGATCGGCAGGGGCATATTTCATGTAGTTCTTGCTTGTAAGCCATATCCCAAACCTGGCCTTGTACTGAAGCATGGCAAAAGGAATTCCGGCAGCGGGATTCATATACATGTCCGAATTTTTGTAACTATTGGGGATAATAACAGTTGTTTTTAGTAAGCCCAGGCCCTCCTTAAAAATTAGGGAGCCGGTTCCCGCGGCATTGTCAAGCAGGTAATTTTCGATAACTGTTTTGCCGGCAAAGCGGCTGTTATCGCCAACAAATGCAATCACCTTTCCATCGTGACTTACACGATCGGCCAATAATGCGCCATTGTTACCCTCATCAATAAAATGTTCCAAGATGTAATATTCGTTGTTTACAAACAAAAACTTTTCTGCTTCGTTGATGGCCCTTTCAAAATCGGGGTCCTCTCCCATTGATGCCACGCCACTATAAATCTGCACGTTTTGGGCACCAAGGTTATTCAGGCTGTTTTTAAAGGTTTCGGCCACAGCTTGATTTGAGCCGGTAATAATCAATAGGTCATCCGAAGGATTTCCGCACAGGTTTGCCAGGTTATTCAGCATTTCCTGATTGTCATTTAATGCATCGCCGCCACTGGCCAATATTAGGTAGTTGCCATTTTCTTCATCCACTTCCGGCGAAAATTCTTCACTAAGACCTGTTATTTCCCCGGTATTGAAATCAATGGTACATCCATGCAATAGCTGGGAAATTTCTAACGAATCAACAATCAGCATTTCTTCATCGAGGTGATAAGGTTCTGGGGACAAAGGTTTGTAAAGGTTTGCTGCCCCGGTTCCGTAAACCATACCTATGTTATCCCGTGAGATAGTCATTGCCGTGGTTTCATCAATTCCTACCCCATCGATAAGTTCGTCACGGTTCATTTTCCAATGGGCCAGAAAACCCAGCATCCGGCCACCACGTCCACGGTCGGTAAAATGAGAGTCGAAAATATAGCCCGGGAAGAAATCGAAGAAATCATTTTCGAGTGTTAGATATTGGTTGTTTGGGTCCTCGATGCATTCATCGGGATAAACACTTCCACGCTCGGCCGTAAAAATTACTTCCGACAAAACGGCCAGACCGGCTGAAGTTCCACAAATCACCCCACCCTGTTCCCATTTATCAATGATAGCCTGTTGGGTTAGCGTACCTTTATATGTAGCGTAATAATTCCACTGGTCGCCCCCTTTCAAGAATATCACATCATAATTCATCAAACTATCGTAGGTAGCCTGGCTGTTTGCGATGTTCTGCGAATTTATTTTAAAATCTTTAGCAGCCACGGCGCCACAATGCTCCACAAAGTAGGTTCGCATCCAGCCTGAAGCTGTTGAATATGAAACTATGGCAACTTTTTTATTAAACGATTGTTCCACTGCCCAGGAGTAAGGTTCGGTGCTCCAGGCATCCTCTTCGTCCGATTCGCTTCCGCCACCAATTATTAACAGGCTTCCTTGCGAAAACAATATCACGGGAAGGAAAATTAAAATTGCAAGTAGTTTATATTTCATCTTATAAAAGAGGTTTATTTGCTAAAATAGGTTTTCCTGACGATTTTGTAGTTATTGATGATGAGTTCTCCTTTAGCAATCATTACAACTATTTCCAGGTTTTTATCCAGGATTAAAAAATCTGCATCGAAGCCCGGCTGGATTTTGCCTTTGGTTTTCAACTTCAGTACTTCTGCCACGTTAGTACTCAATATGCTGATGGCAGTAGTCATGCTCATTTTCTCTTCCCTTAACATATCCCTGAATTCGTGGAGCAGGCTGATAGGTTTTCCGGTTTCGAGCTTCACAAGTTTTCCATTTTCATCAAATCCTGGTAAAGAACCCCCGGCATCCGAACTCATCGTAATATGATTGAGTGGTACGCCAGCCGCAATCAATTCTGCAGCAGCACGCGATGGTTTTATTTCATATTCGGGAAAATACGGGTAGGAGCTGGAAGTTATATCCACCACACCATTTCTGCCATACACTTTTGCATCTTCAAAAATATACTCGTTGCGGTTGACATGTGTTGGCAAAAATTGTTTGTATCCAAGCTCAGAATTCTCCACCACATCGTATAGGGGTTTAAAAGGGTTTTTGGCATCGCCCATGTGGATATTTACAATGCCGGCTTTCCCACCCAGCATTCCGCCTACACGAGCGTCTGCAGCAATTTTCGCTATTTCTGATATTGTGGGCACCGAACTACGGTGATCGGAAAGGGCAATTTCCCCGGCACCAATCACCTCTTCAATCATCGCGATATCCTCGGCCACGCTACCAAGGATTGTAGGAGGTGGCACCTGGTAAGCCCCGGTGTACATGTAGGCGGTTATCCCTTCATTGTTAAGCACTTTGGCTTTCATGAGCACCGAGCGGGGATCCCGTGTTATACCATCTGTACCCAGACATCCTACAGCCGTACACACGCCGGCTTCAAAAAAATCATTGATGTGCATCTCGGGTGTACGTGTTGCTGGCCCACCTTCACCTCCCGCACCGGAAAAATGGCAATGGCTATCTATGAAACCGGGAATCAACATGTGACTATCAGCATTAATCACCGTGTTGATATAGGGTGCTTTTCCCGAAATGGATCCATCAATAAATTGGATCTTGTTTCCTGCCAGCAAAATATCTTTTTTCCCCAGCGCATCAGGTGAAAAAATCTGTGCATTCTTTATTAGTATCATGGTGTAGTTGTCTGTTTCATTGCATATCAAAAAAAACCTTATGAATAAATACAATTGAAGAACAACAATCCCTTAAAGGGAAGTGGGCTTTTTACTTCAATACTATTTTCAAATTAACTTTAAAATAAGTCGATTAATATCGGGAAAACAAAAACCATAACAATGTTGCCCATACGGACTTGCTTTGCGTCGCAAGTTACAGGTTACAAGTTGCAACCTGTAACTTGCAACCTGCAACGATTCCGAATTGTTTTTAAGTAACGAAATTATCGTTAACAATAGTGGTCTTCGTAAATGCCTATACCCTCTCCCCCCATCTCTTCTCTGCCCATTGCTTTTGCTGATTGGCATCAAAGAAAGTCCAGGCAACAATGCGGCTTGTTTTGTTTCCCTGACCCATCGGGATGGTTTTAAATTCGGCGGCTTCTACTTTCTCCAGCGTTGCATAAGCAGATTTAAGGTTTGATTCTTTTGATATCAATGAAGAAAACCAATAACAGGATGCTGAGAACTTCTTGCTTTCGCGGATCATCTTGTTTACGAATCTTTTTTCACCCCCTTCGCACCACAATTCGTTGCTTTGTCCGCCAAAGTTCTTGATGGGCTTAACAACTTTTTTCTTGCTTAAGTTCTTCACCTTTCGAAATGTCCCTGCCTGGGCCTCGGCAAGTGAAGCATGGAATGGAGGGTTGCAAATTGTGAGGTCGATGTGCTGGTTTTTGTCGATGATATTGTAAAAATAATCTTGTGGGTCAGCTTGTAATTTTAGCTCAACGTTTTTGCGTATTACCGGATTTAATTCAACAATTTTACCCGCCGATTCGATGGCCACAGGATCGATATCGGAGCCAATAAATGACCAGCCATATTCAATGCTTCCAATAATTGGGTAAATACAATTTGCGCCCACACCAATATCGAGGCAATTGATTTGGGGCCCGATTGGCATTTTTCCAAAATTTTTGCTGGCCAACAAATCGGCCATATAATGAATGTAATTAGCCCTTCCGGGGATGGGCGGTGTTAAATAACCCTCAGGGATATCCCAATGATCGATACCATAAAAATGCTTTAATAGCACTTTATTTAACATGATCACCGCTTTGGGATCAGCAAAATCGATCGATTCATCACCGTATTTATTTGGCCTGACAAAGGAGGACAAATCGGGGCAGCTCACAATCAACTTACTGAAATCGTAGCGCGAACGATGTTTATTGCGCGGGTGTAATTTCGTTTTTTCTTTTTGGGCACTGCCTTTATCCACTTGGGGGGGATTTTTCATTCTCTTCAGTTTTTCTCTTGCTACATTGATTATTAAAATTTCAATGCAACTAAAGTATTGGTTATGGAGTTTTTAAATTCATTAGAAACACTAACCTGGTCTGCATAATCAGGCCACCGGCAAACTATGGTTTTGATTTCTTCAATAATTTTCTCTCCCTTTTTTATATTGTTCGCTTTTGCAACCGTAATCAGGTCGGCTTTATTAAGGCCCTTATGTTTTCCATTAATGCTTAGGGTATGCTGGCTCACCCATACATTTGTGGGATCGTACGAATAGCAAAGATCGTAAGCCGGAGCCAGTTCCCATTTGCCGCCTTGTTTCAACCTGAAAGAAAAATTCTTGGTATGGTCGTCATAGTTTGTCGACATTACATTGAACACCATCCGCCGGAACATTTGTTCAGCTTCAGGGTAAGTCAATTTTAGCATTCTCATGGTTTGAAACAATTGCTCGTAACTATAGCCATACAAATTGTTGTAATCAAAATGCTGGATGCCACAGAAGGTCTGTATGTGGTGTTTGGTGTTGCTTCCTTCCCTGTCAAATCTCTTTGTCATAAAGTGGGCGCGTCCGTTCTCTTCTAATAGCCTGCATTCCATCATTTCAATACCACAGTCTTTTGCCATCAAATGATAGGCATATTCAATCCTTCCAAATCCATGGCTCATTCCAACCTGTGCATCACTTACACCATCAATTTTGAGCAACCAGTGATCGAAACCATTGGGAGCAAATGTTTGTCCTGACCTGACTTCCCCGGTTTTTTTATTAAAAGCAATCACCGCTTTTGGCCTTGCTCCACCGGCAGAAGTTCCAATCTTTAATATTTCGCCCATGGCTTTGCGCTCATCTTCCCGCAGGTCAACTTCAAAACCTTCACGATCTGATAGCATTAATTGAGCAATTTCTACCAGGCTTTTTATTTCGATGGCAAAGGTTCGTTTGCTTCTTTTTAGTTTTGATGGTTCAAATTCGAGGGCACCCATCCCCCGGGCTCCTATAAAACATAATTGCTCCACAGGGTTCATACTATTTGGTGGCCGGCCATTTTGGGCAAGCCATGTATTGATGAGTTGATTTCCGTATTTATCAGGCAGTGAGTCTGCCAACAATCCGGGCAAACCGTTGAATGTGGCAGATTGCTCGTTTTTCGCTTTGCGAAGTTCAGGGAAGCTGTAAATCCGATCGCCGTTGTTAATGGGCATTTTTATGGGCGATAAGTCATAAGCCTTTGCCAAAAACTTTTTGTCGTACTGAAAGCTGGCCAGTTGGATATTTGCATCCCAGATTACAGCTCCCGCTATTTCACCCCATATTATTACTTCTACAACATCTACCATCCTGCGTCTGTGTTTGGGTTTTGTTTATTGCTGCGGGCACGTTGCCTTTTGTTTTTTTGCAGCCTGGCATATTCAATGGGGCTGATTTCGGCATTAACTTTAAACGCATCCATCACATACAGCAAATCTAAGACCCGCAATACCTGGATCAAACTGCTTAAAGATATTTTCTCTCCCCGTTCCATGAGGCTGAGTGTTGAGCGGCTCAGCCCTGCTGCATTTGATACATCAGTTTGCGACCGGTTTTGATTCAATCTGTGATGTTGGACAAAACTTCCTATTTTTTCCATCAAGGCCTTATCGCTCATCGACGGCCAATCAATGTATGAAATATCATTCATTAAGTAGTAAATTTATAGTTACTGCATGAATTTTCATACAAAGGTAGTAATTTTTTTGAATAGTCAATTTTTTAGTGCATTATATATCATTCATTAAGTAGCGATATGATGCTTAGTGAATGAATATTCATGCAAATGGGCAAAATTTAGTATCAAAATTCAAACCTTTGGCACACCTCTACTGACGCCCCCATCTTCGCAAACTTCGGCGGGCAGGGAATGACCATCAATGACTTCTTGTTTGAAAAGCTTTCAATTTCCTCAAATCAATCAGTCTCCTAATCAATTTCGATATCATATTTTTCAAGCAGCCCAATTATTCCCGGATAAGAAAACTTTGCCTTTTTTATGCTGTTCAAATCTACATCAATTGAATAATTGAATGAGGTGCGGAAGTCTGCATGAGTAAGCATAGTATTATCAAATGTAGCTCCCATCAGGTCACAATTGTCAAATATTGCAGAATTTAAATCACAATCGGCAAAATCAACATCGTGTAATTTTGAATTGCTAAATCTAGTTTTACTAAGTTTCAACTTATAAAACGAAGAATGGTCGAGAATACAATTTTCAATAGAAATTTGTAATCCAAATATATTACAATCGTTAAAATGTAAACCCAGCATTTTGCAATCACTGAAATGTACAATCCGTAAAGCTGTTTTTGTCAGCTTTGCTAAACTCAGGTTGCAGCCAGAAAATTCACAATCTTGGAAAATAGATTCAGACAGATTGCAATTTGAAAAATCACAATTGATGAATTTGCATACTTCATATTCACCTCTCTTCAGCTGCTGCTGATTGAAATCAATATTGCTAAAAGTTTTTCCTTCAATATATTGTTGGTCCATTTTGCAAAGCAATAAGCAAAGGCCTACTCTCCAAAAATCTCGGCCAGCCTAAGTTGCAAATCTTCACCACGCAAATCCTTGGCAATGATTACCCCGTCAGGGTCGAGCAGGAAGTTGGCTGGTATTGAACTAACGGCGTACTTTTGTGAAGCTTCATTGTCCCAATATTTCAAATCCGAAACCTGTGTCCATGTAAGTTGATCATCGGCAATGGCGGCAATCCATTTTTCTTTGCTGCGGTCGAGTGAAACGCCAAGAACATCAAAACCCTTGTCGCCAAAAGTTTGGTAAGCTAAAACCACATTGGGGTTCTCGGCACGACAGGGGCCACACCATGAGGCCCAAAAATCGATGAGTACATATTTACCTCGCAGGCTTTCTAAGGAAACCGGATTTCCATCGACATCATTTTGTGTAAAAACTGGTGCTATTTCGCCTTCCTGCACACTCTGGAGTTTAGCAATTCTTTCGTTCAGACTAACTGTATATTGTGATGATTGAACCGAAGTATCCAGGTTTGATGCAACATCTGTAAGTTCGTTAAAGTCGAAATAATAGCTATAGCGGAGTGTGATGTAAGGTGATACAACTGAAGTAATATTGGTCTTTGTGAAGTCAAGAATGAAATCCTTTTCGGCTTCTTCTACCACGTTGAATTCTTCCTCTATCTCTGCCATTGCTTTTTCATCACCAAGTTCCTGAGCTGCCTGGTAATCCTGGTAAATGGCTTTACGCTGAGTGGTATAATTTTCCAGCGTTTTATTGAATTTACCGAAAAGTTGCTGTGCTTCTGATCCCTTAATTTCAGGTGCGGTAATTGTACCGGAAACTGTAATAGCACCCTTATCAACAAAAAGTTGGATGTTCTCACGCATATCGGCAAAAGTTAACAGGTACAATTCAGGGGATTCGATGTTGCCGGTAAACTTGAAAGCCCCTTCGACAGATTCGGTGGAATCGACGGCGGTGAGTTCGTTATCAACTACATTCGATAGTTTTACCAGGCCATCGGGCAGTCCTTCAATATTTCCATCAATAGTAAATTGTGTGTCGCTGGTTGAACAGGCACCCATAAAAATTGCAAGTACTGCAATCCATAATAAATTTCTCATGTAAGTTAAGCTTAAGTTATTTAATGTGATAGTTAATTAAAATTCCAAAAATGCGTCAACTCCGAAAAGTAAGGGTTTGGACTAAAGTCCAGTAACATATTGGTTTTCTGTTACCCCGGGCTTAAGCCCGGGGGAATTCAAACTGCTGACCATTGGAGCTTTAGCCCAAATTCTGTATTTAATGATCACCTTTCGAAGGGGTTTCAAGTTTTAAAATATTTATTCGCGTGTTTTTAATTTCCAAATTTTCAATCCAGCACATTTTCAAATCAGTTTATTTTTTCTTCTGCCCAGAAAATAAAAATTGCATCAGGAAAACGAGAACAATTGTAGCTGCACCACTCAGTAAAATTCTGTAAATAGTTTGGCGAATTTCGCTGAAACTAAATACCTCGAGGAAAAACAATGCCGAATGATGTAGCACCACAAGGATGAGGGTGTAAAAGAAAAACCAACTGAAGCCGAGGTCCTTGATGCCGGGTTGGATGCCGGGTTCATATTCACGCTTCGATTTTAGCAGCTCCAAAACCCCGGGCCTGCAAAAGGCCATAAATACTGAAGCGGCGGCATTCAAGCCAAGTGTATTTGAGAAAAAATCGACACTTAAACCCATTGCAAATGACGATAGCAGCAACAGCCAGCCTGCAGTTTCGAAGGGCAACAACAAAATAAAGTAAACATAAACGGCAGGATAGATGTAAGTCCCCAGCTGAAGATGATTTAATATCAACACCTGAAAGCCAAGCAATAAAACAAACCGTATGATATTCTTTCCTAACATCGTGTCAGTTATTCCTAATATTTTTTTTCTGCCTTTTCCAACTCACGAATTTCTTCCTCTTGCAAGTTTTGCACTACATACACATGATAAACCCTGTTGTAATCGACTGCATATTTAATATCGGCAGTATAAAAATTATCACCGGGATTTATCCTAAAATCTTCAATGGTTCCAATATTTACTCCTTCGGGAAAAATATGTGAATAGCCACTGGTAATTACCGAATCACCTTTTGTTAATTCCGTGTGCGAGGGAATATCGGTCATGGTACCAATGCGGTAGTTTTCGCCATTCCAAAGCAG
>Ga0075120_10001990_pt1 | contig 15180 bp, 17 predicted proteins | sample AntAceMetag02UKL_FD_69792 | JGI IMG/M metagenome (GOLD analysis project Ga0075120, IMG submission 69792) | Saline lake microbial communities from Ace Lake, Antarctica - Antarctic Ace Lake Metagenome 02UKL | ecosystem: Environmental > Aquatic > Non-marine Saline and Alkaline > Saline | place... | reverse complement strand
GGGTACGGGCTTGATTTTGATGAGCGTTACCGTGCTTTGCCGGATATCTATGCTTTGCCGCCGGAATGACGTGTACATACTTTCAGTCATTTTGAGCGCAGCTAAGAATCTTGGGTTTACGGTTTTGACTTTTAACCCCATCGAGGGAATCCGCCTTGGCGGACGCGAAACGCCAGGGGCGAACTTTTAATCAAGCCTTTCAGGCTTGACCGCTACGCTCTTTGGTTGTTGAGTCAGCCATTTGGCTGACAGCTGTAGCCCTTTGGACGAGCAAAGAAATGAACAAGGAAGGTTTTTTGAAATGATACACAGTTACCGGAACAGTTTTTGTCCTTACAGGGTAATCGAGATTCACTATGCTTAAACGTATTAAAAATGTGTTGGCCCTGTTTACGGGTAAGCCGCCCTCAGCATCCCGCACGGATCTGCCCGAAACCCTCAAGCTGATCTTTGCGCGGCGCAGCTGCCGAAGCTTCATCCCCGGTGGCATTTCAGATCAGGATATTGAAACCATTCTGGACGCGGGCCGGTTTGCACCCAGCACGGTCAATTTGCAGACCTGGTCGTTTATTACCTTTGACCGCTCCCAGTGGCAGCAGATCTTTGAGAGGCCGATTCCCTTCAAGGGAGCCTATGCCATTGTCGTCTGTGCTGATCAGCAACGCTTAAGTGAACTCTTCAGCGATTTTGCAGAGACGCCTGCTATAAATATGAGCCTTGCCATTTTTAATGCGGGGCTCGCTGCTATGAGCATGAACCTGGCTGCCGAGTCTTTGGATATTCAGAGTATTATGCTGTCTGAAACCGGGCGAACGGGCCTGCTTGATACTGCCTTTCTGGTGGAAAAACTCAAACTGCCTGAAGGGGTGCTGCCGCTCACCACCCTGGTACTGGGGAAGGGTTCCTTGAAAATGCCGGGTATACCGCCGCGCCAGCCGCGTGATGCTGTGGTTATGCCGGGTAGCTACAAACCTGAGAGCAGCGGTATGCTTAAAGACTGGTTTGATCAGATGTTTATCGGTTTTAAAATCGGTCACCCTCTGTCCAATTTTGAAAAGCAGCTTGCCTTTTATCGTAAAAAGATGCTTGAGGCCGAGCAGGTAGTGCGCAGATACTTTGTCAGGTAACGCAGCGGATTTGTACAACACTGCGCATGCCGGTCAGGGGTCGCAGATACATCAGAGGGGAAAGAGGTGGGTACAGAAGCCCGGTTTGTTTTCCATGTTTGGTGCTTTACTATGACAGTATTTTAAAAAAATACTACAAAGGAGAGTCTATGGTGGAATTCAAAAATGTAACAATTATCAAAAAAGCGAATATCTATTTTGATGGAAAAGTCACGAGTCGGACTGTTGTATTTGCAGAGGGTTCTCATAAAACACTTGGAATAATGTTTCCGGGTGAATATAGTGTTTAATACTGATGATAAGGAAATTATGGAAGTCATCTCCGGCGATCTTGCCGTATTAATAGCTGACTGAGAAGGATTGAAAACGGTTAAGGCCGGAGAAATATTTGAAGTTCTCGGCAAATCAAAATTCAGTCTAAACGTCAAAACTCTTACGGACTATTGCTGCTCTTACATAAAAAAATGATAGAAAGAATGGCCTGGGGGCCTCCATAAATATATATAAATCAGTTCAGGGAGCATACAGGGAACGTTGTTGATTGGTTGTGTTTGGCCGCCGAAAACGAATGAACTGAGGAATGAATGCAATTGCGCTTAATATTCTCCAATAGTCTAAAAAAAATTCTTATGCGGTATCTATGACACACAATATTGCGGTTTTGGCAGGTGATGGGATCGGCCCGGAAGTAATGGCAGAGGCGCTCAAGGTTCTTGGCGTTATCCAGCACAAGTACTCTGTAAGCTTCACCTACTCTGAGGCCGATGTCGGCGGTATAGCAATCGACAATCATGGCAGGGCGCTTCCGGACAGCACCAGAAGGGTGTGTGAGCAGGCCTCGGCAATACTGTTCGGGTCGGTTGGCGGCCCGAAATGGGAAAAGCTGCCCGCCGACCAGCAGCCCGAGCGTGGTGCTCTGCTGCCGCTGCGCAAGCTGTTTGATCTGTATATAAATCTTCGGCCTGCGATTATCTTTAAACAGCTTGTTGATGCTTCCCCTTTGAAGAGGTCAAGTATTGGCGATGGTTTTGATATTATGATTGTCCGCGAACTGACCGGCGGCATATACTTTGGTCAGCCCAGCGGGCGGGATGGCGATAGGGGATTTGATACGCTCATATATACTGTCCCCGAAATTGAGCGTATTGCCAGGGTCGCTTTTGAGGCCGCGCGTCAGCGCGGCAGGCGCCTCACTTCAATTGATAAGGCCAATGTGCTTTCGACCATGGTTTTGTGGCGCGAGGTAGTAAGTTCTGTGGCAAGGAGCTATCCCGACATAGAGCTAAGCCACATGTATATCGACAATGCGGCCATGCAGCTTGTGAAAAACCCAAAACAGTTTGATGTGATGCTCTGTGGTAATATGTTCGGCGATATACTGTCTGATGAAGCAGCCATGATTACAGGCTCTATCGGCATGCTGCCCTCAGCGTCGCTGAACGGCACCGGCTTCGGGCTCTACGAGCCTGCCGGGGGCTCGGCTCCTGATATTGCAGGCCGGGGCATTGCCAATCCCATCGCGCAGATACTTTCGGCTGCCATGATGCTCAAGTACACTTTCAATAATAACGAAGCCTATAATGCTGTTTTTAAAGCCGTGGGCATGGTCCTGGATGAAGGCTATCGAACCAGAGACATTATGTCGGCCGGCATGACGGAAGTATCTACGGCAGCCATGGGCGACCTGATCGCGCAGCATATTTAGAAGCATACACAGGGGACGTTGTTGATTGAGTTGTTTTGCTATGTCGGATTGGCGAAAGCGAAAAAGGTGAAGAGTAACTAGAACCGTCGCCAAGACGGAGAGAAAGTAAAAAAAAGGAGATTTGGTATGGCTTGGTTTGGAAAGATTGCGTTGGGATCACTAGGGATGATGTTTGGGGGGCCGCTTGGTGCTGTGCTGGGCGCGGCACTGGGACATCAGTTAATAGATAAGCAGCAGACCGCAAAGCGGTCTTTGTTTCAGCAGTCAGGGACACCGCTTGATAATGTAGCGCAGAATCAGGCGGCGTACTTTGTGTGTATGCTGTCAATGCTGGCAAAAATTGCCAAGGCTGACGGGACTGTTACACAGGATGAATTGGCCGTTGTTGACCGTTTGATCCGTGATTTGCCGGTTCCAGAGGAAGAGAAGGCATTCGCCCGGCGTGTTTTTAATGAGGCCAAAAACTCGCCGCATTCGCTTGAGGACTTTGCCGCCCAGCTTTACCAGATGACACAGGCAGAGCCGACAGTGCTGTGTTCGTTTCTGGACATTCTTTTTCAGGTGGCTGCCGCAGATGGTGTTATGCATCCTGCGGAAGAAAAAGCGATTCGTACGGTTCAGGATATTTTTCGGATATCGGATCAGATGTTTGACAGTATCCAGGCGCGCTATTTCAAAGATAATAACAAGTTCTATCAGATGCTGGACTGCACGGTCCAAAGTACGGACGAGGCAATAAAGAAGAGTTATAAGAAACTCGTAAAGGATTTTCATCCGGATACGATTATTGCAAAGGGCCTTCCTGATGAATTCGTGACTTTCGCTACCAAACGTTTTCAGGAGATTCAGGAGGCCTATGAGAAGATCAGAAAAACGAGAGGCTTTTAAGCTTGTTGAGAAACGAGCTCACTATTCATTAATTTGATATTCTAATGGGCGAAATCGGGACTTGTTTTTTGTGTTGAATGCTTTGCTCTCGTAATGAGTAGAAAATCTCCCCGTCTTCAGGGGCTGATAAGATGGAACCTTTTTAATTTACTACACTGTTACTGAATGAATAGCCGTCCCTGCCACTATACATAATGACAAAGAGAAAGGTGCTCATTGATGGAAATTGACATATTTGAGCTCTTGAAAAATAACAGCATGCTGATGTTGTTTATGGTTATTGGCCTGGGATATTTAGTCGGCAACCTGAAGATCGGCGCTAATACCCTGGGGCCTACTGTCGGTGTACTGGTAACTGCTCTTGTCTTTGGTCACTATGGCATGGAGAGTCTGCCGGGTGTTGGTACATTTGGATTCGCATTATTTATTTTTTCAGTGGGTCTTGATGCCGGGCCCAGCTTCTTTAGTGCTTTTCGTGAAGATGCTCCAAAATACATAACGCTGGCATTGATAGTGGCTGTATGCAGCTTTGGCATGGCCTGGGTTGCCGCAAAGTTTTTATCATTTGCACCGGGTTTTGATGCTGGATTATTGGCGGGAGCGTTAACCAGCACTCCGACACTCGTGGGAGCGCAAGAGGCTGTAAGTTCCGGGCTGGCGCATATTCCGGCAGGTATGACCGTGGAAGAGGTCTCTAATAATATTAGTGTCGCCTATGCGTTGACATACCTGGTGGGCTCTATCCTGGTTATTCTCATGATTACCTACGTGCCAAAATTCATGAAGCTTGATTTGGAAGCGATGGCTCGAAGCTATGCCAAAGAAAAAGGGCTATTGGCCAAAAAAGGAAAGGGTGCAACGACAGCCGAAACTTTGCCGTTAGTCAGGGCTTACAGCGTTACTGAAAAAGGCGCTGGAAAAACCCTGTCGCAACGAAGCAGCGAGATAAATCTTCCCAGCCTCGCCTTGCGTGTCAAGCGCGGCAATGAGCTGCTTGATGCCAAACCTGGCCTGGTCCTTGAGCAAGGCGATATCGTGTCCCTCATTGCCAGCCTGAGCGTCCATCAATGGGTACGTGAAAATCTGGGCGCAGAAGAAGTGCTGGATCCAGAGTTGCTTGACTATCACATTAACGCTCATGACATTATTGTACTTGATCCAAAACTTGTGGGAAAACGATTGAGCGAACTGGCACTGACGAGAAACTACGGCTGCTTTGTCACAGAATTAATCCGGGCAGGTATAGAACTTCCATTAACGGATGAAGTTGCGCTCTTGAGGGGTGATCGCCTGCGTGTGATCGGTGATGAAGATCAATTGCATAAAGTGGGTGAATACCTGGGATATGTTCAGGAAGACGTTGAGGAAACAGATTTGCTCACTTTCTCTTTCGGGATTGTACTTGGTATATTTCTTGGCTTGATAGTAATAAACGTTGCTGGTGTTTCAGTAGGTCTGGGTAGTGCCGGAGGCCTGTTGATTGCCGGTATTATTATTGGTTATCTGAGTTCGATAAATCCTACCTTTGGTCGTGTGCCGGCTCCTGCTCGTTTTATCTTAAAGGAACTGGGCCTCATGTTATTAATGGCCTCTATCGGACTCAATGCCGGTCCGGAAATTGTTGAGGGACTGACCACAATCGGTCCCGCTATTATGTTGTTCGCTGTATTTGTTACCGTGGTTCCTTTAACCGTTGGTTATTTCTTTGGCAGGCGGGTATTAAAGATGAACCCTGTTTTGCTCTTGGGGGCCTTAACAGGAGCAATGACCAGTACCCCTGCATTGTCGATTGTGAGCAAGGCCGCGAAAAGCAACGTGCCGGCAATTGGCTATGCCGGCAGTTATACATTCGCGAATGTATTACTCACGTTTGCAGGAACGATTATGATGATGCTGGATTGAGGGTCTTCGGTAGTTTTTTTTGAAACCGAAAATCCAGGGACAGCATCTTCATTAACGATTGATAAAGATGGATTATTGGTATGTCTACTAAGAATGCAGGGTCAGTTGGTTTGGTTCGACTTCGCCTCAAGGCTCATCTGACAGCAGTTTTGGCAGTGGTTGTCTGGTTGTGCTGTATTGGCCTGTGCATTGCAGCAGATGAGCCTCAGGATGAGGCACACGAATTCGGGGACACTTTTTTTGAACGCTTCCATCTTGGCTTTGAAGTGGTAAGCGTACTTCAGAGTTCGGTTAAGAATAACCATAATTATAAGCGTGTGCCGGGCTATCCAACACGCCATGACCGAACCAAGCTGCAAAGCATTGCTGATGTTTCCGTTGCTGCCCGGCTGTGGGAGGGAGGCATAGCCTTTTTCAGCTATGAGCTGGTCGAGGGCAGCGGCCTTGACCGGCAGGCAGGCGGCCTTACCGGGGTCAATGACAATGCCAAGGCCTATGACAATAAATTCGCAGAGTTCTGGCTTGAGCAGAGCTTTTTTAACGAGCGTCTTGTCGTTACTTTCGGCAAGCTTGATCCGCTGGCCTATTTTGACGCAAATGCAGTCGCCAATGATGAGCGCTCGCAGTTTTTGTCCAACCAGTTCGTCAACAGCCTCTGCATTGACGCCCCGGATTACGGCTATGGCGTGCGTATCGGTTATCTGGCCTTTGCATGGCTGAACTTTAATGTGGGCGTGTTTGAAGACGGCCACAAATGGGCCAACATCGCAAAGGACCGCTTCTCAATTGCCGAGATTGCTTTTATGCCGCAGTTCCTGGGGCGAGAGGGTGCCTACCGTTTTCATGTCTGGCACAACAGCACTGACCATGAAAAGCTGAAAAACCTCTCAAAAAACAACGAATCAGGCAGCGGTTACGGGATAAGTTTTCATCAGTATTTCACCGACGATGCCTGCGTGTTCGCGCGCTGGGGTACGCAGAGCAGTGATATATACGAAGTTGAAGATTCCTGGAGCCTGGGTTTTAGCGTTGCGGGCGGACCTTGGAAACGCCCCGGTGATGTGTTTGGACTGGCCTATGGCAGGGGCGGGCTCAGTGATGCATACCGTGATCAGCTGCGTGATGATGCTATTCGCACCTCTGATGAAGGACGCATGGAGGTGTACTACTCGTTCTATATTAATGAACATATTTTGATCAGCCCGGATATTCAGGTGGTGCACAACCTGACCGGAGCGAGCAAAGCCAATACGGTAACAGTGTTCGGCCTGCGGCTGCAGTGTAGACTGTAGTTTTTTGGTTCTTGTACAGGCCCCCCTGCCGTTATTAGTAAGCTGTCCCCGAATTTTCAAAAAATCGTTAAAAGGGGAATCATAGTGATTGATACTGCAGTTTCTGACATTGCATCGTTAAAACCTTTTTTTTACTGGGCAGGACTGTCTGTGCTGCTTGTGCTGGAGTTATTGTTTTCATACCGTCAAAGTAGTGCCTCCAAGTTTAAGCGCTGGTTGACCAACTTGCCGCTATCCATTATTAACGGTTCGATTTATTATCTCATATATTTTTCCGCCCTTGCGGCAATCATGGCACGAGGAGAGAGTCTCAAGATCGGGCTTCTGCATTCCGTGCATTTGCCGGACTGGCTGAAAATAGTTGCGGGTATTTTGATTCTTGATTGTGCCTTATATGTCTGGCACCTGCTTAACCATACTGTACCGCTTTTCTGGCGCTTCCACCGAGTCCACCACTCCGATATGAATATGGATGTATCTACAGCCAGCCGTTTTCATCTCGGTGAATTTCTTATGTCCGGCCTTGTGCGCATGCTGGTGGTGTATGTAGCCGGTATTTCTTTTACTACGTATATTTTGTTCGAAATACTGGTTAACGCATCCATTCAATTTCATCACAGCAGTGTCAGGGTCAACTCCTTGTTTGAAAAACTTTGGATTCTATTTTTTATACCGCCTTCAATGCATCGCGTGCACCATTCGGTAAAAATAAAAGAGCGCGATTCTAATTATGGCGTGCTGTTTTCTTTTTGGGACCGTTTTTTTAGCACGTTTACGTGGGGAATAGATCAGTCGAAAATAGTAATCGGCATCGGCTCGCACCAGAAGTTTGAGAAGCTTGGTTTCTGGCATATGTGGCTCATGCCGTTTACCAAAAAAAGCATATGAAGGCAGCGAAGCACGCACATCCAACACGGTAACAATTTTTGGCCGGCGGCTTTATTGTAAATTATAATTGCCGAGCATTGTCTTCCTTAAAAAAAATGCACCATTCACATCATTTCATCTTGGGCCGCATGTATATGATGCGTTGCCTTTCGCACAAAAAGGTAGAAGGTTTCAATAAAACCTGATCAGGCAAAGGTGGTGTATTTCGTGATTTTATTTATATGAATATAACTACATATGGTGATAGATTTAGAAAGACTTTTTAGGTTATTACAAAACAGAGGTCGGAGTTATACCCCATAAATGGTGTATTTCTCCAGAATGTTATTGGACACTTTTGGTGTCTAATCTATGTTAGACACTAGGAAATAGATAAATGAGAAAAAAACAGAAACCGTCTTTCAAAGTCTTTCTGTGGTTTCCTTTGGAAACAATAGAAATGACAAAGTTTGCTAGAATGCCCGCTCTTATTTTCTCAATCTTTCGTGCAGCCATGTGTTCAATTACCGCAATTTTTGGTATTTTCGCTCCAAGCACTTACAGTTATCGGGACATACTATACGCATTTTTATACATCATCATTTCCTGGGGGCTACTAAGAATGAGGCGAGAAGCGGCGATCGCTGGTTTTGCCATCTCACTGATTACATTCTTTTTTAATTGGAGTACAAGTCAAGCGATCCGAGAAGTATTAATGTTGTTGATTTATGGTTCGGCCATTCGTGGCGTTTTTGCTTATTCTCGTCTTTGTGAAAACAAAAATTTGGAAAACGTTAAAAGTGTCTAACAAATCGCTTGAGAATCGACGCGCTTAAAGCTGCGCGCGTCTCAGCTCAAACGTTAGGTTTAAAAATATGAAGCGCCCCTATTTGAAGAATAATTTTTTTTTGATATTCGTTCTGCTGATCTCTTTGATACATTTTGCAGCATCGGACATTACACAGAGATATATAGGAAAGCAAGTTGGCACTCAGGTGGGTCAAATTGTTGCAAAGAGCATAGTACGAGCATTTGATGATGAAAAGACAACGAATAAAATTTATAAAGACATGAAGAGTGAGTCTGAATCGTTTAAATCACGTTGGGATACAGCATGCTTTATTATTTCATTGCCAACCGGCCCTGCTTTTAAGCCTCTTAAGAAAAAGATAATAGACAAGTATGTATTGAAGCCTGCAAGGTCAGGAGAGATAACACGCAATCAATTCGAGAATAGATGGACAATGATAGACAAATTATATATGGCTATTAACTCTCTCGCGTTTGGGTTATTTCTCTTTTGCGCTCTAAAGATTTTCCTGCGGGTCAAAGGAGACAGAACCTAACAATCGGCTTGAGATGGACGCGGCAAAACGCCGCCGCGCCCCTCATCCGCAACGTTATATTTCAAAATAAATCATGTATGAATCTAGACTGACAACCATTGCCTCATTTTCATTTCCGCATGAGGCTCAAATAGCAAAAACCAGTTTAGATGCAGCTGGTATTTCTGCATTTATAGCTGATGAACATACAATTAATATGCAGTGGCTTTACTCAAATGCATTAGGGGGCGTAAAACTCCAAGTTCCATTGCAATTTGCTGAAAAAGCAAAAGAGCTATTAGCACAGGATTTATCTGCTCTGGTCGATGAGGTATGTGGAAAAATTGAAATCACATGTGAAAAATGTGGCAGTTCTAATACAGAGCCGTACACTAAGGGTAAGAAAACTGCCTTTATAATTTTTCTATTATTGGGTTTCCCACTTTTATTTTATCAATATGGGGTTAAATGCAAAGCATGCGGTGCGTTTACTAAAACATAACAATCGGCTTGAGATGGACGCGGCAAAACGCCGCCGCGCCCCTCATCCGTAACGTTAGGAGCGATATTCAATATGATATTTATCGTCAATTTCTTTTCACCTCTTTTGATGACCATATTGGCGACATGCATTTTCTTTATAACAAAGCGGATTAAATTGAAAAAGGCTGATGGAAAATATCTTTGCGACTTGAGTATTAAATGTGCTGCTATTTGTGCCGGTATATCTTTAGGTTTCACGGTTGTTAGCATGGAATTGTACGAAATATCTACGGGATATTGTGCAGGGAATGGACCTCTAGGCTGGATATTTCTCTATGGGCCACCTAGCGCAGCCCTCGGACAGTTAATCGCACTCGTGTTATGGTGGTTTAAAAAGCCACATGAAATTTCTAATAAAAAAAATCCTAACAAATCGCTTGAGAATCGACGCGCTTAAACCCGCGCGCCCGTGAGCAGCAACGTTATGTATCAATAATGAAGAGGCTATAAATGACTCCAATACAAATCGCATCACTTGCACTTAAATTACTCGGCGTCTACGCAATAATTCAATCACTCCCAATTCTGGGAGCCTTTCCGGGCATGTTTGCTTTCGATGATGATAATGTTAACAAATTATATATGTTTCTAGGTTCAATATTGCCATGTATCCTTCTTTTCGGAGTAGGGTCACTTTTAATTTTATCGAGCAATAAATTAGCAAAAAAAATGATGGGTACTAATGACCTAAACACTTCAACATCTCAGTTGTCAGGCCGTAATGTACAGACAATTGCATTTTCAGTGCTAGGTGTTGCACTGATAGCATGGGCTATTCCGGAGCTTTCGAAAATATTTGCAAACATCCAACTTCTTAAAAATGCAGGTGACGAGTTCCCAACAAAAGGTATGGATATCGGAAATAAAGTATATGCCATTGGACTATCCATACAATTTGTTGTGGGGTTAGTGCTGTTTTTTGGTGCAAAAGGACTGTCTTCAATCTGGTTTTTCTTACAAAAGATACAGCCCATGAGTAAAACAAATACATAACCATCTGCTGCACCGGACGCGCTAAAACACGCGCGCCCGTGAGCAGCAACGTTAGAGCAAAAGTAAAAATACAAAAGGACAACATATGTTTTGCCCAAAATGCAAATGTAAATATAGCGATGGATTTTATGAGTGTGCAGATTGCAATATTCCCCTGGTTGCCGAGCTACCAAAAGAAGCAATTGATATTCAATTTAAAGCATTAAAGGCTTCCAGCAATCCAGCTGAAATATCATATTTGCAAGCGGTTTTTGAAGCGGAAGGCATACGACTTCATATTCCTTGTGGCGGCACGGTAAGTTCCAGTACAATTTATGGTGGAGGCCCGGCAACCTTGCTGGTTGCTACGGATGATTATGAAAGAGCCTTAGAGATTGTAAAGGATCTCACGTGGAATGACAAATAAAGCTCTAACCATCTGCTGCACCGGACGCGCAAAAACCAGCGCGCCCGTGAGCAGCAACGTTGTGCCTTAAAATCAAAACACAAAAAGGAGGATGGTCATGAGTTACATTGAGAACAATCTTATGAATGATGAGAGCATAGTTTATCGTGCCAAGTTGCACTGGATCGTTTTTCTTCGGCCAATAATTTGGTTTGTTGCTGCAATTATATTTTTCAGCATCGGTGGTAATTATGCCTCATCAGCCGGTTTTTTACTATTGATTGCAATGCTAGCAGGGGTTGTTTCATTTATTAATTTCAAAACGTCCGAATTTGGAATAACCAACAAGCGCATTATTGTAAAAGTTGGCTTTATACGTAGGAATTCGATCGAGGTTTTGCTCAATAAGGTTGAAGGAATGCAAGTGAGTCAAGATATTTTTGGTAGAATCCTCGGCTTTGGCTCCATTACAGTAATTGGCACAGGAGGAACAAAAGATCCGTTTCATAAAATAGACACACCTCTTGAATTTAGAAAAAGGGCACAAGAGCAAATTGCTTTAGTTCAAGATTTAAAATAATATTAATGGCATAACAACCGCATTAACGACGGACTGGTAAAAAGCCCACCGCTTCGCTATGCGGCTTACGCCAGCCGGTTATGCGGAGCGTTATGCATACAAAACGAATTATGGATAATCTACCGAACTAAGTGATAATGATGGGACGTACTTGAGATATTGACATGTTGTGAAGAAACACTTTTTTTAATAAGTCAATAATTCAAGAACGTCCCCTGCATACCACAAGAAGTGGAACAGGAACGGGGCCAAACTATCACTATTGACGAGCAAAGTAATAAGTGTAGGTTTGACCCCATGTATTATTCTAACTAAAATTTTATAGAAAGTTCTAACTAATGCGAAAAAAAAATAGCATGCGTCCAGTTCGTTTTGATTCTTTTCCCTCACAGGCTGCAGGCTGTGTCCAGATTTCATTTGGCAATACGGTTGTGGCGTGCAGTGCATCAATTGCAGCTGACACACCGCGTTGGATTAAAAAAGATGAAAATGGCAATCCCTTGCACGGTTGGGTGAGCGCGGAATATGCCATGTTGCCCAGCTCAACCCCTGACCGAAAACGTCGTGGAACTGACGGACGCAGTACGGAAATCCAACGTTTGATTGGACGAAGCTTGCGTGCTGCAGTCGACATGGAAAAAATGCCGGGCTTGTCCATTATGGTGGATTGTGACGTACTGTGTGCTGATGGCGGTACGCGTACCGCTGCCATTACAGGTGGTTGGGTCGCACTGGCCATTGCCATTGAAAAAGCTTTGCAACAGGGGCGTATCACAGCAAATCCGTTGACAGGGCAGGTCGCTGCCATCAGCGTGGGCGTGGTCGATGGTGAATGCTATCTGGATTTGGATTACCCTTTGGATGTGAGTGCGGAAGTTGATATGAATGTAGTAATGAAAACACGGGGTCGTTATATTGAAGTGCAAGGGACAGGTGAAAAAGGAACATTTAACCGCAAAACGCACGACAAGCTCTTGGATCTTGCTGCCCAAGGCATTCGCAAGCTGCACACACTGCAGTTAAAAGCCGTTAAAGAATTAAAATAAACTAAGAATTAAAGATATTACAGAGCTTCAGAGTAAATAAAAAAGTGGAAAAGGGTCAGGCTCGCTCCTGACTCAGAAACGAATGAGTAGGGGGGGCCGGATTCCAAGCATGATTGACGTATTTTCTAATTTCCTTTATAAGGATATAATTGCACTTGCCGATTAAATTAAAAAGTGATTTCAAGTCATTACAAAATTGAAGCCGGAGTTATACGACATAAATGACGTGTTTTTCCAGCATGTTATCCGTCACTTTTGACGTCTAATCTATGTTGGGGCATAAAAGGAGATGATAATCTATGTCAAAAAATAAAAAATTTCAATTCCATAAGATCAGTCCTGAGGTATGTGCTGCAGTGGTGCTCGGGCTTCTCGTTCTCATCGTTTTTGGCTGGCAGATTGCTCAAACAGGGCAGCAGGCTTCAACCCTTGAGACATCCCTGTTCAACGGTATTCAATTCCTGCTCACCGCTGGATTCGCATGGTTCAGCACTCGCGCTGTTAGCAAAGCCGAGTTCCACGCTGAGTTACGCCGGTTCGCCATTGGCGCCTACCGCCGGGTCTCAGATATACACCTGATGATCCAACGATTGCAGAATCGGACAGAACGGATGATGGTCGACGCCCCGGACGGGGATGCAGCCCGATTTGCGGTTGTCTCTGCCATAGTCGATGATACAAAGCAAGCGCTTCAGTCAGCTTGCGCGGACTGGGGAGACATCATCGGCGACGAACTCACAGCTATCAAAGCGATTGCAGAGCTTCAAACAGAACGGAGCCAGCTTGAGTCATGTGCGGGCCTCAGATCGACATCACCAGATGTCGCTTTAAGACAATTGGACGCTCAGATCTCGGAGCTACGGACACAACTTCCCGCGAGCCTGCAATTCAATTTGTCTAAAGATAACCAGGCAGACATCCTTCGCACAGCTGAGTGGATTGCAAACGAACACGAGGAAGCCGATGGCTTGGTCCTCTATGTTCTCTGCGGCTCTGGATATCAATGTGATCAAGACCCAACCAACTTCGAACCCGGCAAAGAGTTGTTTTTGGTCATCAGTGGTGAATGCACAAATATCCAAGATCGCAATGGCGCGATTCTTGGTCGAGTTCTTAATCGCTGTCCTAGCGATTATGATACATTCAAAGAAGCGCTTTGTGTATGCTATCGAAGCAACAAACTGCAGCTATCTTTTCAGAGAATAGAGAGCACTTCCGCAGGACGTGATGATGACCTGACCAAGTATAAAGTGAAAGTTCTGGACACACCTCATTTTCCTGAACCAGAGGATTACACAGCCCCAACAACCGGTTTGAGAGGGACGCGGAAAAAATCGCGCCGCGCCCCTCATCCGTAACGTTATATTAAAAAAAAGGATAATAAATGAATGCGTTAAACGGTTTAGATTTAGATGTACTAACTTCAAAAATAAAACATTGTCTCTCTTCATCATATGATAGCGAAGAAGGAACATTGACGTATTTTGACTTTGTTTTAGATTATTTTAGTATGCTTGAGTACCGACTCAAAGAGCTTGGCGGACAAAGTTCATTTCTTAGAGAAGTACTCATTTATCTTGATCCGGTTGTCTCCAATCTGTTTAGAATTACAGGAAATTTAAGTTACTCATTCATTGAAGAAGACGAGTTTAAAAAGAAAATACCTATTTTAAAGGATAAATTTAACGAGTACCTTAAGAGACCACGTTCCCTATTCTTTGGTCCTAGAAGAATAGATAAATACGAATTATTACAAATCATAACTCCCATATATTATGAAATCATACAACTTAAAGATGCTTTTAAAAAAGGTTCGGGAACTAATATGTCTGATCAAGAACGATATTTTGAATTTTATAATTTTTACACACCGGACAGGGCTAATAAATCAATCGTAATTAGTTTAATTAATGAGGCTATTGAATTACTTAAGACTGATAACACCCTTGACTTAAAAGCAAAAGAGAAACTAGTTCAACGGTTGCAAAATATCATAAATGAATTAAGCAATAAAACCACAAATTGGAAGGAAGTCTTTGGGAAGATAAAGGAGACTATCATTGTTTTGGGTGCAATTGGTTCTTTATCAAGTGGGATGATGGCTATATCAAGTGCAACGCAAAAACTTGAAGAGGCTGAAAAAGTAATGCACCAAACAAGCATAAATACTAATTATTTTATCGAAGAAAATGTTACCCAATTATTTATTCCAGGTTCTTTTGATATGGATCATATCCGTGCTTTACCAGTGGCAAAAGACCAAAAAGAATCCGATTTAACCGAAGTGAGTGATAAATAATAATTTTTAAAATAGATATAACCACCTGCTGCACCGGACGCGACAGTTCCCCCGATATTGTAGACACCCCGACCTAACGGAGGTGCATAATGAAGTATATGGGGTCAGATCTTTAAGCTTGACAAGAAAGCAGGAAGAAAGGGAAATGGGGCCACACTACCACTATTGACTAGCAAAGTAACAAGTGTAGGTTTGACCCCGTAGGGTTTAACAGGCAAAGATGGCTCG
>Ga0075120_10001983_pt1 | contig 15212 bp, 9 predicted proteins | sample AntAceMetag02UKL_FD_69792 | JGI IMG/M metagenome (GOLD analysis project Ga0075120, IMG submission 69792) | Saline lake microbial communities from Ace Lake, Antarctica - Antarctic Ace Lake Metagenome 02UKL | ecosystem: Environmental > Aquatic > Non-marine Saline and Alkaline > Saline | place... | reverse complement strand
ACCTCAGATGCAGGCAGATAAATTGATCTCCCCCGTACCCCAAGAAAAAATTCTAGATGTTACGCCGCTAGTGATTGCCCAGGGTTTTGCCGATGATGATTATGGAGAAAAAGTTGAGCGGACAAACACTGGTCCGATCATTGTTGATGCAGAATTAGATTACACCAATTTATCAAATTGGTTTGATGATGGTGGCACATCCGGTTTAAACAATCGCACAAGTTTGCTATCTAAACAAACAGGCGAATATATTTTATCAATTCCTAAGTTGGGGATAGAAAATGCCATTGTTAAAATTGGCGGCACTAACTTAGAAGAAAATTTAATCCAATATCCAGGCACATCTTTACCAGGCAAATTAGGAGGTCCTGTAGTTTTTGGTCATTCCTTACTGCGTCAATTTTATAATCCGAAAGAATCAAACCCTCGCCGCTATAATACTATTTTTAGTACCATCATGACCCTAGAGAAAGGCGAGAGAATTTATCTTCAATATGGCGATGTTAGATATACCTATATGGTTCAAGACAAAACTGAGGTCAAGCCAACCGATACATATATTCTTTCCCAAGACTACAGTCTCAGACAACTCAAATTAGTTACCTGTGTTCCTGAGGGCACTTATCTAAAACGTGGCGTAGTCACAGCTCAACTGGTTAAAGAATAGCTCTGCATCTTGCGTACCTACTAAATTTTTTTCGTCTTTGACTCGAAAATTTAGGGTCCGTAATAATTTCTCCTTTTGTTATTGATTGTCTGCTACAATATGGTTTTATGAAACAGCTTGTTAAAACTTTAGCGATTGATTATGGCACTAAGAGAATTGGCTTGGCTATTTCTCAAGCCACTTTAGCTGAACCTTTGATGGTGGTTGAGTATGAGCAAGAAGCGATCGCTCTAGCAAGGATTGCTGAAATCTGTCAAAAATATCAAATTAAGCAATTATTAATTGGTTTGTCAGAACAGGTTTCAGCAGAAAAAACCAGACAATTCGCTCAGCATTTAGCCAAGGTAATTAATTTACCTCAAATTTTTTTTGATGAAACTTTATCATCTCACAAGGTTAGACAGCATTTTCGAGAAAGAGGAAAATTAATGGGTCGTAAAAAAATTGATCATTATGCCGCTGCTGTTTTTTTAGAAGAGTGGATAGCGCTTCAGTAGCTAGTTGTGTTAAACTAAATATCCGGTCATTTTATAAAGAAATACGACATATTCATTGAACTAAAGGTAAAAATGTCAAAAACAACTAAACTTTTTTTTGGAATTTCTTTCTCTTTGTTAATTGTAAGTATATTTAGTTTTATTTACATCTTAAATTTGTTTCAACCAGTCAACCCTCAAGATAAACAGATTGTTAAATTCGTGATTCCCAAAGGGGCAGCTATTTCAGCTGTTGCCCAAAAGTTACGGGCTCAGGGTTTAACCAAGAGCCAGTGGGCACTAAGACTTTATTTAAAACTTGATCCTGTAACAGAAAAAATTCAAGCCGGTAGTTTTGAGTTATCACCCTCGATGAATGTGGCTGCGATCGTGGAAACTTTTAATCAGGGAACTAATGATATTTGGATTACCTTTCCTGAAGGTTTAAGAAGAGAAGAGATTGCACAGAGTTTAGCAGAATATGATCTGGCTTTTTATGATCAATCCAAGTTTTTGTCTCAGACAGTGGGCTTAACCGGCCAGCTATTTCCAGACACTTATTTAGTACCCAAAGAAATTACTACACAGGCGTTAATAATATTGTTAACCAATACTTTTGAGCAAAAAATTGAAGCTTTATCGGTTGAGATTGACAATAGCGATCACACTTTTAATGAGCTTTTAACAATGGCCTCAATTTTAGAAAGAGAAGCTCGAGGGGCTACCCAAATGCAGCAAGTTGCGGGGGTACTATGGAGGCGGTTGGCTATGGGCATGCCTTTGCAAGTTGATGCTACGCTACAATATGCTAAAGGTTACAACGATCAAACCTTAGGTTGGTGGACGCCACCCCTGGCTGTTGATAAAGAATTAGTGTCTAAATTTAATACTTACCTTAATCCTGGTTTGCCACCACATCCAATTTGTAATCCCGGCTACGATGCTATTTATGCGGCTCTAAAGCCTATTGCCTCTAGTTACATTTTTTATATTCATGATAATGACGGGAATATCCACTTTGCTACTACTTTGGACGAACATAATACTAACGTAAATAGATACTTGCGCTGATCGCAGCAGATTGATACAATACGCTTTTATGTAATAACACCTGAATCAAGGTAAGGTTTTGCGTCGCCGTCTTGATTCTGCATCGGGATATTAATAGCTATCAAAATTAGTGAATTTCCAAGATTAGTTCACTCAGTAATTTTAAATGGAGACTAGGTAAGTAGGTCTCTTGTTATTTTTGCTGAAATATATAGATAAGATAAAGGAGCCTTCATGCCACATAGCCAACGACAAAATTGGGGTAAGCAGCATAAAATTTTGCCAGAATTGGATTTAATTAAATTACAAAAAGAAAGCTATCAAGATTTTCTTGATCACGGCATTGAAGATTCTCTCAATCAAGTCAACGCTGAGAATGGTATTGAAGATTACACCGGTAAAAATTGGTTGCTTAAATTTGGTGAACATCGTTTTGGCGAAACCAAAACTACCCCCTCCTTGGCTAAAGCTAAAAACCTCACTTACGACCAGCCTCTTTATGTAGGAGCCACTTTGGTTAACAAAAGAACTGGTGAACGTCGCACTCAAGATGTCTTTTTGGGTGATATTCCTAAAATGACTCCGGTTGGAACTTTTATTATTAACGGCATTGAGCGTGGCATTGTTACCCAATTAGTGAGATCTCCGGGCGTTTTCTTCTCCGGAGAAGAAGATCGCAATACTGGTGAAATTTATTACACGGCAGAACTCAGGCCCCTGCGTGGTTCTTGGATTGAAATCTCTGTTAGCAAGCGCCATGTAATGACAGTCAAAATCGATCGTCGTCGTAAGATGCCAGCAACAGTTTTATTAAGAGCCTTAGGGATTGAGTCTGATGAGGAAATTTTAAATTTATACAAAGATGTTGCTTCTGAGGATGAGCTTAATTTATTAATAAATACTTTAGCCAAAGATAACACTAGTACCAAAGAAGAAGCCTTAATTGAAATTTATGAAAAATTAAGACCAGGAGAGCCAGCTACAGTTGATACGGCTCGAGATTATTTTAGAACTCATTTTTTTGATAAAAGACGTTATAACTTGGGTGAAGTCGGTCGATATAAGCTTAACCGTCGGTTAAAAATTAATGCTGATGTCAAGACCACTGTCTTAAGTCACGAAGATATTATTGCTACGATTGGTTATTTGATTGATTTGCAAAACGGCAAGGGTCGGGTTGATGATATTGACCATTTAAGTAATCGCCGAGTCCGTCGAGTTGGAGAACTAGTGCGCGATACTGCTTTTAGGATTGGCCTAATTCGTTTAGAAAGATCAATTCGTGAAAAAATGTCTTTGACTAAGACTGATTCAAGCTTAACTCCATCCGCTTTAGTTAATGCCAGACCTTTGATCGCCACTGTTTCTCAGTTTTTCCGTCGTAATCGTTTATCTGCTATTTTAGATCAGACTAATCCGTTGGCTGAGGTTGATAATCTTCGCCGTTTATCTGTTCTTGGTAGTGGTGGTGTTACTCGCGAAAGAGCTTCATTCTCTATGCGTGATATTAACGCTTCTCAATATTCTCGTATTTGCCCGGTTCGTTCCCCTGAAGGACCTAATATTGGTTTGGTAACTTATTTAGCTTTATACACTCAGGTGAACAATTTTGGTTTCTTAGAGGCTCCTTATCTTAAAGTTAAAAAAGTTGGAAATAAGATGAAGGTCACTGACGAAATTGTCTATTTAGCTGCTGATGAGGAAGAAGACCATAAAATTACTCACGCTGGAATCGAGGTTGATGGGAAGGGTTATATTAAAGATGACTGGGTAGCTTTCCGTCAACATAATGAGTTTCAAGAAGGTCCAGCGACTAAAATTGAGTACATCGACGTTGTGCCTCGCCAAGTGGTTGGTACTTCGGCGTCATTAATTCCTTTCATTGCTAATGATGAGGCTAACCGTGCATTAATGGGTAGCCACATGCAATGTCAGGCCGTACCTTTGGTGAAAGCGGAGGCTCCGATTATCGGAACAGGTATGGAAGCCGCTGTTGCCAAAGCCTTGAATCGAACCGTCGTCGCTCGACATGGTGGGGTGATTGATTATGTTGATAGCAATAAAGTTGTGATTAAAGTTAATAAAACTGAACTAAAACAAGCTGAGCGCGATCAACAGAAATCTGAATTAGAAAATGTAAACTATGCCGATGGTTTGGAAATTTATCAATTAAATAAATTTTTCCGAACTTCTCAGAGTACTAGCTACTCTCAAACACCTTTAGTTAATTTTGGTGACAAAGTTAAAAAAGGAGACCTTATTATCGACGGTCCGGCTACTGATCAAGGCGAACTAGCTTTAGGCACTAACTTACTAATCGCTTATGCCTCTTTTGATGGTTTAGGCTACGAAGATGCGATTGTAACTTCTGATCGTTTGGTAACTGATGATTTAATGACTTCAATCCACATTAGTGAGCATGAAGTCCAAATGATGGATACTCGTTTAGGACCCGAAGAATTAACCAATGATATTCCCAATGTTTCTGAAAACTATTTGGCTAACTTAACTGAAGAAGGCATTGTTCGAATTGGCAGCGAAGTTGATTCTGGTGATATTTTGGTGGGTAAAGTTGCTCCAAAAGGAGAAACTGAACTTAGTCCGGAAGAAAGGTTGCTCAGGGCCATTTTTGGTGAAAAGTCTAAAGAAGTACGTGATACTTCTTTGCGCATGCCACATGGTCAGCGAGGAACAGTGATTGACGTTCAAGTTTTAGATCGTGACAAAGATGATGAACTCGATCCAGGAGTATTAAAGCAAGTCACTATTAGAGTGGCTGAAAAAAGAAAAATTAAAGTTGGTGATAAGGTGGCTGGACGTCACGGTAACAAAGGCGTTATTTCTAAAATTGTGCCACAGGCTGACATGCCTCATTTAGAAAATGGCACTCCAGTTGATATTATTATTTCGCCCCTATCTGTTTTAGCTCGTATGAATCTGGGTCAGCTTTTAGAGGCTCACTTGGGTTGGGCGGCTAAGCGGGGTGGCTATAAGGTGGCTTTGCCGGTTTTTGAAAATATAGATGAAAATCGTATTTGGGATGAATTGGAGAAAACAGGCCTACCTCGTTCGGGCAAGGTTCAACTGTTTGATGGTCGTAATGGCGAACCTTATAATGAAAAAACCACAGTAGGGATTGCCTATATTTTAAAGTTAGCTCACATGGTTGATGATAAAGTTCACGCTCGTTCCACTGGACCCTATTCTTTAGTGACCCAACAACCTTTAGGTGGTAAAGCCCAAATGGGTGGTCAGAGATTAGGTGAGATGGAAGTTTGGGCGCTTGAGGCTCATAAAGCAGCCTACACTCTTCAGGAAATGTTGACTATCAAGTCTGATGATATCAGTGGTCGTTCCAAAGCTTTCAAAGCTATGGTTAAAGGCATTGATATTCCAGCTCCAAATATTCCTGAGGGTTTTAGAGTTTTGATGAGAGAGCTTAATGCCTTAGGGTTAGACGTCTTGCCTTTAGATCTACAAGAGGAAGATGAAGAAGAGGAAGTAGTTGCTTCGGAAGCAAAAGATGTGAAAAATCCTAGTTCTGACAAAGATGAAGAAGCAATTGAAATAAAAGCAGATAAAAGCACTAAAAAAACTAACGGGAAAGAGGTTAAAAGTGCTGCTGTTGAACCAACTGTTGATGATTTAGTAGCAACTGATGATGATGAGGATGAAACTGATGATGGGAAAGATAAAATTGATGATGAGAAGGATAAAAAAAATTAATTAACTTGTAATCAAGAACAATTAAGCTAAAAAATACCATAATATGAAAAATATTGTCGACTTTTCCGCCTTACAGATCAAAATAGCTTCTCCTGAAAAGATTCTAGAGTGGTCTTATGGGGAAGTAAAAGAACCGGAAACTATTAACTATCGTTCGTTAAAACCAGAAAAAGATGGTTTATTCGATGAAAAAATTTTTGGACCGGTAAAAGATTATGAATGTCACTGTGGTAAATATAAGCGTCGTCGCTATAAAGGAATTATCTGCGATAAATGTGGCGTAGAAGTGACTCACTCTCGAGTACGTCGTGAAAGAATGGGACATATTGCTCTGGCTGCTCCGGTAGCTCACGTCTGGTATTTTAGAGGTGCTCCTTCTAAATTATCTCGTTTATTAGATATTTCTCCTCGAGATTTAAGTGCTGTCATATATTTTTCTCAATACATTGTTTTAAGTGTGGATGAAGATAAAAGAATCACAATTTTAGATAATTTAGATGTGGAAAAAATTAAAGATGAAGAGAATTTGCGTCAGACTGCTCAAGAAAAAGTTGCTGAAATTAAAGCTCAATTAAAAATTAGCCAGGCTGAGTTTAAAAAAAAGATTAGCAAAAAAGAAACTTTAGCGCTTAAGCTAGAAGATTTAGAGCTTAAAGCCAAAAAAGCGATCGTTGAAATCAAGCAAGAGCTTGGGGATCAAATTGATCGCAACAAAGAAATTTATGACACGATTAAATCAATGGTCAAAAAGATTAAGAAAAAATCTGTCTTAACTGAAGATGAGTACATAAAGCTTATGGATTACCAGGCTGAAAGTTTTATTGGGGTGGGTATGGGTGCTGAAAGTATTTTGCAATTAGTTAAAGAAGTTGACTTGGTTCAGCTAGAAGACGAACTAAAGACTAGCTTAGAAGAGGTCCGAGGAACTACTAAAGCGGCTAACTACATCAAGAGATTAAAAATAGTCGAGAGTCTTCGCAAAGCTGAAATTAAGCCTAGCTCGATGTTTTTAACTGCCTTACCTGTTTTACCTCCGGATCTAAGACCAATGGTTCAACTTTCTGGTGGCCGATTTGCTTCTTCTGATCTCAATGATTTATATCGTCGCGTTATTAATCGTAACAATCGTTTAAGACACTTAATTGAGTTAGGTGCTCCAGATATTATTCTCCGCAATGAAAAACGAATGCTTCAGGAAGCAGTTGATTCTTTAATTGATACTAAGGTTAATACCAATCGTCGGACCAATCGTCGGCCGCTTAAATCTTTATCTGACATGCTCAAAGGTAAAAAAGGTCGGTTTCGTCGAAATTTGCTAGGTAAACGAGTCGATTATTCAGGCCGAAGCGTAATTATTGTTGGGCCTGAGCTTAAGTTAAACGAATGTGGCTTGCCCAAAGACATGGCTTTAGAAATGTTTAAACCTTATGTTTTTTATGAACTTATTTTGCAAGGCATAGCACCTAACGTCAAAAGTGCTCGTAATTTAGTCGATCGTCGCGAACCAGAAGTATTTGATGCTTTAGAAAAAGTTACTAAAAATCATCCGGTTTTACTTAACCGAGCCCCGACCTTACACAAATTAGGTTTTCAGGCTTTTTATCCGAAATTAGTTGATGGTCGAGCCATTAAGCTTCACCCATGTGTTTGTTCCGGCTATAATGCTGACTTTGATGGTGACCAAATGGCTGTCCATTTACCCCTAACCAAACAGGCTCAACAAGAAGCCATTGATTTGATGATGGCAACCAAAAATTTACTTAAGCCAGCTAATAGTCAACCAATTACTGTACCTAATAAAGAAATGGCAATGGGAGTGTACTATCACACCACAATTAATACTTCTTTAGAGGAGTATCCCAGTATTTTTACTGATGTAGATGAAGCTTATCACGCGCAACAGATTGGCCTAATTAAATTAAGACAACTTATTCAGGTTAGAATCGAGCGCAACGGCAAACAAGAGATTGTTAAAACTAGTTTGGGCCGGGTTCAATTTAACACAATTCTTTCCGGGAATTTTCCTTACATCAACGAAGCGGTTAACGCCAACAGAATTAAGAAAATCGTCACTAATGCGATTGAGACTTTAGATGAAGAAGAAGTGGTGAGAATTATTGACGAGATTAAAGATCTGGGTTTTAAGGCTGCTACTTTGAGCGGTATTTCCGTTAGTGTAACTGATTGCAGTATTATTAAAGAAAAAGATGGCATTATTGAAGCAGCTAATAATCAAGCTGAAAAAGTTCACCAAAACTATCAACATGGTTTAATGACTGACAGTGAAAGAAAGAAAAAGAACTTTGATATTTGGATGGATACAACTGACGAAGTTGCCGATCTTACTTGGGATTCTTATGATGAGAGCAATGCGGTTAAAGTTATTATTAATTCTGGTGGCACTCGCGCTTCTAAAGATCAGGTTAAGCAGTTAGCCGCTATGAGAGGTCTAGTGGTTGATCCATTGGGCAATATCGTAGAAATGCCGACCAAATCTAACTTTAGAGAAGGCCTAACTATTTTTGAATATGTTAGCTCTGCTCGTGGTTCTAGAAAAGGTTTAACTGACTCGGCCCTTAAAACAGCTGATGCCGGTTATCTAACTCGTCGTTTAGTTGATGTGTCTCACGACGCCATTATTAGAATGGAAGACTGTGGCACCACCGATGGTATTGAAATTACAAAAGACGTTCGTCCGGAAATTTTTACTAAGAGATTATCTGGCCGCATTTCTTTAGAAGACATTACTGTTGATGGCAAAGTTTTAGTTAAAACAGGCGAGATTATTTCTTTAAAGATGGCTGAAAAAATTGACCAAAAGGGAATCGCTAAAGTTAAAGTCAGATCACCTTTAACTTGTGAAGCCAGATCAGGCTTGTGTGCTCAATGTTATGGTCGTGATTTTTCTAGTCAAGAGTTGGTAACTATTGGCACTCCTGCCGGCGTAATTGCAGCTCAGTCTATTGGTGAGCCTGGTACACAGCTAACAATGAGAACTAAGCACTCAGCCGGTATTGTTGGGCTAGATATGACTCAAGGTTTGCCTCGTGTGGAAGAGTTGTTTGAGTCTAGAAATCCAAAATCAAAAGCGATTATCTCTCGTTTAGCTGGTAAAGCTAAGATTAAAGATCAAAAAGGAGAAATTACCATTGAGATATCCTCAACTACTGATGATGACTTTGAAACTTATTCTTTAGCCGCTAATGCTAAGCTGGCGATTGAAAGTGGTGATTTAGTTTATGCTGGCCAAAAATTAACACTGGGTTCAATTAATTATGGCGAATTAATGAATATTAAAGGCTTGATGTTTACACAGCTGAAAATTGTCCACGAACTTCAAGCTGTTTACGAATCTCAGGGTATTAGTATTAATGATCGTCATTTTGAGGTAATTGTTCGTAAAATGGGCGATAAAGTTAGAATTAAAGATTCTGGTGATACTAGCCTGCTGATTGATGAAGTAGTGATGAAGAGTCATTTTTTGGATGTCAATGATGATACGATGGCTGCCGGTGGAGAACCAGCTACAGCTGAAGTGCTTTTACTTGGTATTACCAGAAGTGCTTTATACACCGATTCTTGGTTATCGGCTGCTTCATTCCAGCACACTAAGCGCATTTTGACCGAAGCTGCTTCTTCTGGAGAAATTGATTATTTAACTGGACTTAAGGAAAATGTTATTATTGGTCGCTTATTACCAACCACTAAAGAAAGAGCCCAAATTGATCAGTAAAGATCTTGGTAGTTGTAGATGCAAAACCAGGATATCCGTGTTACAATTTGGATTCTATAAATCAAGTTAGCTCTAAAAATCAACCAAACAAGAACCAAAAAAATATTATGCCAACTATTAATCAGTTAATCCGAAAAGGCCGTAAGAGGAAGAAAAAGCAGGTTAAGACGACCGCATTCCGCAAGGGTTATAACACCATTACCGGTCAAACTACTAAAAGTTCAGGCCCTCAAAAAAGAGGTGTTTGTACTGTAGTTAAAACCATGACGCCAAAGAAGCCTAACTCTGCGTTGCGTAAAGTAGCAAGAGTTAGATTGTCTAATAAAGTTGAAATAACTGCCTATATTCCCGGAGAAGGTCATAATTTAGCTGAACATAGCATTGTTTTGGTCAGAGGTGGTCGGGTTAAAGATTTACCCGGTGTTAAGTATCACATTATCCGGGGCGTTTATGATTGCTCCGGCGTTGAAAATCGTAAGAGTAGTCGTAGTAAATATGGAGTTAAAAGGCCTTAAATAGACAAAAAATTTAAGTAGAAAACAAACGCTATGAGAACTAAGAAGAATTACAACCGTCCTATTAAACCTGATGCTAAATATGGTTCTGTTTTAATTGCTAAATTGATCAACCGTTCCATGAAAGGCGGTAAAAAAACAGTAGCAATGAAGCAAGTTTATAATGCCTTAGATTTAGCGGCACAACAAACTAAAAAGAAACCGGCTGAATTGATGACGGAATTAATTGAAATAGTGGCCCCAAAGATGGAAGTTCGCTCTCGTCGAGTTGGTGGCGCTTCTTATCAAGTGCCAACGCCAGTTAAGACCAAAAGAGCTTCATCTCTAGCTATTCGCTGGTTAGTGATTGAAGCCAATAAACGTCCTAATGCTAAATATCATACTTTTGGAGAAAAGTTGGCAGCTGAGATGTTAGATTCGCTGAAAGAAGAAAGTGGTTCAATCGCCCGAAGAAATACGTCTCATCGTATGGCTGAAGCTAATAGAGCTTTTGCCCATTTCCGTTGGTAAAATTGAAAATTTTCACTCTTCTTATATTTTGAGAATTTACACTAGCTGTTTTAATTGCTTGTCAGTAATAAAATAAAGAAAATAGTAGCTAAAAAAACTAAAAACATGGCAGATAAAAGTTATCACAAGCAAGTTCCCCTAGCTCGCATTCGCAACATCGGTATTATTGCCCATATTGATGCGGGTAAGACTACTACTTCTGAACGGATTTTATTTTACACCGGTCGTAATTATAAGATCGGAGAAGTTCATGAGGGTGCGGCCACAATGGATTGGATGGAACAAGAACAAGAACGCGGCATCACGATTCAATCGGCTGCCACCACCACCTTTTGGAAACAGTATTTTGACTCACATTTACCTAAAACTGATTATCGAATTAATTTGATTGACACTCCCGGACACGTTGATTTTACTGCCGAAGTAGAGCGTTCCTTACGTGTTTTAGATGGCGGGGTAACTGTTCTTGATGCCAGTGAGGGTGTTCAATCCCAGTCAGAAACAGTTTGGCGTCAAGCTGATAAATATAACATACCTCGTATTTGCTGGGTTAATAAGATGGATAAACTTGGTGCTGATTTTGAAATGACTCTTCAAGATATCAGAGATAAATTTGGGGTTATACCGGTGGCTGTTGTTTTCCCCATGGGAGTTGAAGATAATTTTAAAGGTGTTATTCAACTAATAGAGAGAAAAGCCCTTTTTTGGGAAGATCATTTAGAAGATACTGAGCCAGTAGTAAAAGATATCCCTGAAGAATATCAGACAATAGTTGAACAAAAAAGAGCGGAATTGGTGGAAAGGATTGCCGAAACAGACGATATTTTAATGGAAAAGTTTTTAATGGAGGAAGAAATTTCGGTTAATGAGCTCAAAGCAGCTTTGCGTCGAGCAACGATTGCTTATCAATTGGTGCCCACTTTTGCGGGTAGCTCTCTTAAAAATACCGGAGTGCAAGTTTTACTCGATGCAATTATTGAGTATTTGCCATCTCCTTTGGATGTAGTAAAAATTACTGGTGAAAATCCGGAAACTGAAGAAGAAGAAGTTCGACAATTAGTTCCGGAAGAAAAATTTTGTGCTTTGGCTTTTAAGATTCAAACGGATCCACACGTGGGTACTTTGACCTATGTTAGGGTGTATTCAGGTGTATTAGAAGCAGGAAGCTATGTTTATAACTCTAGCACTGATAAAAAAGAACGCATTGGTCGTTTATTACTGATGCATTCTAATGAGCGTGAAGATATTAAAGAAGGTCGTGCTGGTGAAATTGTAGCGATTATTGGTCTGAAAAATACTAATACTGGTGACACCTTGTGTGATGAAGCTTACCCCATTAAATTGGAACGAATAAGTTTTTCTGAACCGGTTCTCTATTTAGCGATTGAACCAAAAACTAAGGCCGATCAGGAAAAGATGGGTTTGGCTCTTAATAAACTTGGGAGTGAAGATCCAACCTTTAAAATTAGCGTAGATAAAGATAGCGGGCAAACTTTGATTGGCGGAATGGGTGAACTCCATTTAGAAGTTTTGGTTGAAAGAATGCGTCGTGAATTTAATGTGAGTGCTAATACCGGCAAACCACAGGTTGCTTATAGAGAAACTATTTTGCAAGAGTCCCAGGGTGAAGGTAAATATATTAAGCAGTCTGGTGGTCATGGTCAATATGGTCATGTATTTTTAAAAATCGAACCCAAAGATCGTGGCACCGGCTATGAGTTTGTCAATGGCATCAAGGGTGCTTCTATTCCTCGTGAATTTATTACTCCGGTTGACAAGGGTATTAAAGGTCAAATGGAACGAGGCTATTTAGCTGATTATCCTTTGGTCGATATGCAAGTCACTCTTTATGACGGTTCTTATCACGAAGTTGATTCCAGTGAAATTGCTTTTAAAATGGCTGGAGCTAAAGGTTTAAGAGCAGCACTGTCAAATAATAAAGTGATTTTAATTGAACCGGTAATGGATGTTGAGATTACTACTCCTGAAGAATTTATGGGCGATATTATTGGTGATTTAGGTGGTCGCCGGGCTCAAATTAAAGGAACTAAGAATCGTGGCAACGTGGTTATTATTACAGCTCAAGTTCCTCTTGCTGAGATGCAAGGTTATGTCACTATCTTGCGCAGCATGACTCAGGGTCGAGCTAGTAGTGTGATGTTGCCTTCTCATTATGAGCGGGTTCCGGATCAAATTACGCAAAAGATTGTTGAAGAACGCAAGGGTACTAAATAAAAATTAAAGGTTAGTTGATCTCAGATCTGAAGAACCTTAATTAGCTCTGCATTTTGCGTACCTGCTAAATTTTTTTCGTCTTTGACTCGAAAATTTAGGGTCCGTAATAGCTCTGCATCTTGCGTACCAGCTAAATTTTTTTCGTCTTTGACTCGAAAATTTAGGGTCCGTAATAATTTCTCCTCATGACATAGGAGAAAATTTTATGTAAAATATAAGTTCACCTGTAATGGGTATTGGCAATTAATTATTAACTAATTTGAAGGAGTCAACATGGCAGACAAAGCAGTGTTTGATCGAACAAAACCTCATGTCAATGTCGGAACTATAGGACACGTTGACCATGGCAAAACCACATTAACGGCTGCCATAACTCACGTTTTATCCAAAAGGTTTCCCAGTGATATTAACCAGCCTCTTAATTATGAGGATGTGGAGAAAAGCGAGGAAGAGATAGCTCGCGGTATTACTATTAATATTAAGCATATCGAGTACGAAACCGAGAAGCGCCACTATGCTCACATTGATGCTCCAGGTCACGAAGACTACATCAAGAACATGATTACCGGTGCTGCTCAAATGGACGGCGCTATTTTAGTTGTAGCTGCAACTGACGGTCCAATGCCTCAAACTCGCGAGCACATTTTGCTGGCAAAACAGGTTAATGTACCTAAAGTTATTGTGGCTTTAAATAAAGTTGACCTAGTCGATGATGAAGAGTTACTCGATTTAGTCGAAATGGAAGTTAGAGAGCTTTTAACCAAATATGGTTATGATGGCGATGATGTCCCAATCATTCGAGTTTCTGCGCTTAAGGCCCTTGAGGGTGATGCAGCTGCTGAAGATCAAGTGATGGAGCTTATCAATGCAATTGACAAATATATTCCTAAACCAGAAAGAGATTTTGAAAAGCCTTTCTTAATGCCTGTAGAAGACGTTTTCTCAATTAAAGGCCGTGGAACAGTTGTGACTGGGCGAATTGAGACGGGTATTGTCAAGATTAACGAAGAAGTGGAAATCATTGGTTTTGATAAAAACGCTACCTCTACCGTGACTGGCGTGGAGATGTTCCGTAAATTACTCGACGAGGGTCAGGCTGGCGATAATGTTGGTCTACTTCTCCGTGGTGTTAAAAAGGAAGATGTCCAAAGAGGTCAAGTTATTGTTAAGGCTGGCAGTATTAAAGCTAAGTCTAAATTTGAAGCAGAAGTTTATATCCTTAAAAAAGAAGAGGGTGGCCGTCATAAGCCATTCTTCACTGGTTATAAGCCTCAATTTTACATTAGAACCACTGATGTCACTGGTGAGATTAAACTCCCAGATGGTGTTGAAATGGTTATGCCAGGAGATAATGCCAAAATGTCTGTAGAATTAATAGCAGCTGTGGCTTTAAATGAAGGTCTTAGATTTGCTATTAGAGAAGGTGGGATTACTGTTGGAGCTGGTGCAATTACTAAAGTTATTGGGTAATTACAGTTATTTAGAAAGCAACCCTGCCTGTTTGGGTAGGGTTGCTTTTATACTTTAGAAGGCTGTTGTTAACATTTAATTAATAGTCAAGCTTATTAAATTAAAAAAATACGCAATTGAATCCTAATAACATCTGTACAAATACGCAAAAATTGATTATAATCACGCCCTGTCACTATTTAAATAAAGTAGACAAAAAAGTTTGAAAATCGCATCATTATTATGGCAAAGAGTCAAACAAAAAAAGACTATCAGAATAAAATTAGAGTCCGCTTGAAATCTTACGATCACCGAGTCATTGATGAGGCTAGTCGCAAGATTTTACAAACAGCTCTTTCTACTGGGGCTAAAGTTGTTGGGCCGGTGCCGTTACCCACCCACATTAAGGAGTTTACCGTTTTAACCTCACCAAATGGTGATAAAAACGCACAAGAACATTACGAAATTAGAACTCATAAAAGGCTAATTGATATCGTTGAGCCAACTAATAAAACCATTGATTCTTTGATGCATTTAGAGTTGCCAGCTGGTGTTGATATCCAAGTCAAGATGTAACTATTAATAACAACTTACAGGTTGTGATTAAATCTATAAACAAGAATTTGAAAATTAAATATAATGTTAAACAGTATTTTTGCGACCAAAGGAGGTATGTCTCAAGTCTGGACCAAACAGGGCAAGAGAATGCCTGTGACTAAATGTCTGGTCGATGACAATATTGTTATAGGTCAGAAAAAATGTATGGCGGTTAACCGCCAAAGTACTAATTTTAAAACTCAGCCATGTGTCATTTTTGAAGTTGGCTATGGTAAAAAGAAAATCAAAAATAC
>Ga0075120_10001978_pt1 | contig 15231 bp, 11 predicted proteins | sample AntAceMetag02UKL_FD_69792 | JGI IMG/M metagenome (GOLD analysis project Ga0075120, IMG submission 69792) | Saline lake microbial communities from Ace Lake, Antarctica - Antarctic Ace Lake Metagenome 02UKL | ecosystem: Environmental > Aquatic > Non-marine Saline and Alkaline > Saline | place... | reverse complement strand
AGGATCTTTTGGCCTTTGTAATCCAGCAAGCGATGATGTTTTGATAAACTTCCACGAACAACCAGTTGTTGCAGTTGGCGGGGACCAATCCATATGTAGTGGCGAAACGGTTATTGTTACCGGGTCAGCAGAGAACTATACAACATTTAGCTGGACAACATCCGGTGACGGTACTTTCATTGATGAAGATACATTTGCCCCAAGCTATACTCCGGGCAATGGTGACATTGCCAATGGCGGCGCTACAGTTTGCCTGCTTGTAAATGGTTATGGGATTTGCGGACCGGTGAGCGATTGTATGTTTATTGAAATAACACCTCAACCATTTGCAAATGCGGGTGATGATGCAACTATATGTGAAACTCAAAATTATCAATTAGCAGGAATAGCAGAAAACCATAGCAGTTTAAATTGGGAAACAAATGGAGATGGTGTTTTTAATGATCCTGCCTCCCTTACTGCTACCTACACACTCGGGGAAAATGATATTGCATCAGATACGGTGGAACTATGCCTTAATGTTATTGGATTAAATGATTGTGGAAACACTTCAGCTTGCATGTCATTAACCATTCAGGGACAGCCTGAAGTTGACGCCGGTAACGATGCAACTATCTTCAATGGTAACAGCTTTCCTCTGGTGGATGCCTCAGCCGAAGACTATGAGAGTGTTTTATGGACTACAAGTGGTACCGGCTTATTCATTACATCCGATATTGTTAATCCAATTTACTTCCCGACATATGAAGACTTCCTTGCAGATTCAGTAATACTTACAATAACAGCATTTCCAAAGGATCCGTGTTCACTTGTTGTTTCAGATGAGTTGACTTTAACCATCTTTGAAGATTGTGTAGATGCTGAAGCTTATGCTGGTGATGATTTTATTGCATGCGTTCCTGGAGAGGTAATTCTTAATGGAAGCGCAGAATATGAGGACAGTGTGCTTTGGGAATCCAATGGTGATGGAAGCTTTGTGGAACCAAACGAATTAATTTCAGGATATATCCCTGGTGAGAGTGATCTGGAAGATGGATTTGTTGTGGTATGCCTCACGGCTTACGCTTATGGTGTTTGCCAGGATAGTACGGATTGTGTGACGATTTCATTTACAAATGCCCCGATAATTGAAGCCGGAGAGGACCTGACAATCTGTGAGACCGATGGTATGGTTCCATTGGAAGCAATTGGACAAGACTATTCTGATGTTGAGTGGACGTCATCTGGCGATGGTACGTTTGAAGAAAGCACCAGCCTTGAGACCAACTACATCCTTGGGTTTGATGATTTATTTAATGAAGAAGTAACATTGACAATCACTGCCAACAGCGACTTATGCCCATCAGTATCCGATGAAGTAGTAGTAACTATCAGCCGGTCACTAATGCTCTATGCCGGTGAAGATGCTTCAATTTGTGACGATGTTAGCTATCCTACTTCAGATGCTTTTGCAAACAATGCAACATCCACCGAGTGGGCTACTTCAGGAGATGGCAACTTTGTTGATCCATTGCAGGTGATGACAGAATACATCCCGGGGCCAAATGATATTTCCAACGGGGAAGTGGAACTTTGCCTTTCGGCATTGGCCATATCACCTTGTGCGGATAATTCTAAGTGTATTACGCTTACTTTCCTGCCTTCAGTTTCAATATTTGCCGGAGAGGATGATGAGATTTGTGAAACCGAGGTTTATCCGCTGGATGCTGAAGCTGAAAACTATGCCGATGTATTATGGACTACTTCAGGAGATGGAACTTTTAATGATCCGGTAATTCTTTACTCAGAGTACACTCCTGGTCAGCAGGACATCATTAATGGTCAAGCAATACTGACCATTGAAGCAAGTTCACCTAACGGATGTAGCACGGTGACCGATAGCTTAATTTTATTGATTATTTCCACGCCTTGGGCTTATGCTGGTGAGGATGCAACAATTTGCTCTGGCAATCCCCTGTCTCTTAATGGTGAAGCTTCTAACTATTCTGGCTTGGAATGGCAAAGTTCAGGAGATGGTACTTTTGAAACGATTGATTCATTGGTTTCATCGTATTCTCCGGGCCTGGAAGACATATCAACTGGCCAGGTAGAGATTTGTCTTGTAGTTGAAGGTTTGGAGATCTGTACAGGCAGCCAGAGTGATTGCATGACACTTGTTATCGATCAAACACCCTTTGTGGATGCAGGGGAATTGATTAAGATTTGTGGTAACCAAACCTTTCAATTGAACCCAATAGTAGAAAACTATGCTGGTTTGCTTTGGACTACCAATGGGGATGGAACTTTTGATGATCCTACTGTTGCCCAAACAACTTATCACCCTGGGTCACAGGATACCATAAATACGGTGTTTCAACTGTGCCTTACCGTATCATCCCTGGGGGCTTGTGATAGTGTAACAGATTGTGTAACCGTGATTGTAAACAAGCATGCCTTCGCCTATGCCGGCCCAAATTCATCTATCGTTCAAGGTGAAACTTTCACTGCTTCCTCTGCTATCGCCAGGAACTATTCTGAAATTCTATGGACTACTATTGGTGACGGGATTTTCGTTAATGAGCATGAAGTTACGGCTATTTATATTCCAGGGCCAGAGGACATTTCCAAGCAAGGAGCTCCACTAACATTAAGTGCTATGCCCCTGGATCCGTGTACCTCCATCGCCATTGCTGAATTGTTTATTACCATACTTGATGAATGCGAAGATGCATTTGTAAACGCAGGAGATGATATGTCTATATGCGAAGATCAGGGCTCTGTTCAGTTGTCTGCCAGTGCGGTTAATACTTCCAGTCTTAGCTGGTCTTCGGCGGGAGATGGTATTTTTAGTAATCAAAACGTTTTAGATCCGGAATACACTTTAGGCAGCAATGATATCTTGAATGGTGGCGTGAAACTTTACCTGTTTGGCGAGGCATCCGGAGATTGTGAATCGGCTTTGGACAGCCTATTGGTATCCCTTATTTATTCCCCAACCATTGTTCAGGATATTATGGGTCAGGAAGTCCTGTTGGGCGGTCAGGCCATATTTGAACTTGAAACAGCTTATGCGGAAACTTTCGAGTGGTATGGGCCTATGGGATTAATTGCTAATAATCTTTCTAACCTTATTATTGAAAGTGTTACATATGAAGATTCTGGTGAATACTATTGTGTGCTTATCAATAGCTGTGGAACAGTGACTTCGACCATCGGTACATTAACCGTTTATGAAGAGCAGTCAATAGGGTTTGATGCTGGCTGGAGCGGTATTTCATCATGGATTGATCCTTTTGATGCTTCAGTCGAAAACATCTTTAAGGATGTCGAAAACCAATTGGTGACCCTGAGTAATTTCTCTGGGATGTACTATCCCGGCTATAATATCAACACTTTGAACAATTGGGATTCGCAGGATGGCTACCAGGTTAAATTTAGTGGAATGGTTGACCAAAAGTTCATTGGTGTAACTAACACCAACAGGATAGCTGATCTTGTTGTAGGCTGGAATTACCTGCCAGTGCTTGTTGCCTGTCCGGTGGATATTGAAGAACTCTTTGGAAATATGGCAGAAGTTGATTTGATTAAGGAAATTGCAGGAAACGGGATTTACTGGCCGGCATTGAATATTAATTCAATTGGCGGACTCCAGCCCGGAAATGCATACTTAATCCGTGTTAACCAGCAGCTTGAAGTTGTATTTGCTGAATGTGATGCTGGTTTCAAATCAGATATTGTTGCTTCAGTTCACCGGCCGGAAAATATGACCAACTGGAATGAAATCAACTACAGTCCGGCAACCCATATTTTCGCCATTGATAATGAAATTCTCGATCAGTTGAATATTGGGGATGTTATTGGCGCATTTACCATCGATGGAACCTGTGCCGGTATGTCGGAAATTATGATACAAAACAACAGCCTAACCCTTTATGGCGATGACCACTTAACTTCAGAACTTGATGGCTTTGCTGAGAATAGCAGCATTCAGTTTAAAGTTTACAGGCCAGGTACCGGTGAGGAGTTTGAGTTGAATGTAAGTTTCGACCCATCGTTCCCTAATGCTGAGGGTGTATTTGTTAGCAATGGCATTTCCAGGGTTTTGGATGCACAATTAAATGCCACCTCAATACTGGAAACTTCAACAGGCCAAATCAATCTCTACCCGAACCCAACAAATGCTGATGTAAATATCAGTGGTGTGAAAAGGGGTTCAATCATCGATATTTATACTTCAGGAGGACAGGTTTTGGAATCGATTAACGTTGGAACAAATGATCAAAACACCAACATTCTTACTGTTGACCTTTCGGCATATCCCGGCGGAGTTATCTACTTTAGGATAACTACAAAGGATAAGGTAGAGGTGAGAAAAGTGATATTGAAATAGGGCTTTCGTCCAAGTCTAACAAACCCGGTTGAATGAATTTTCAACCGGGTTTTTTTGTATGTCCAAACCTCGTTTATTTGGGCTAAAGCCCATTAAATCAATGAGCCTTCAATCTCCGGGCTAAAGCCCGGAGTTAGTCAGATTTCAGGTTACCCAGCCTGTGACGGACAGAGCTATTGAAATCCAACATATTACAACTTTTGCTTTATGTCGAACTCATGTTAATACCTAGGGACGAAGTTGATTCAAATATAATTGAATCGTATTTTCAAGCCCGAGATAAAGTGAGTCACAAATAAGGGCGTGGCCAATGGATACCTCCAGTAAACCGGGAATGTTTTGTGCAAAATATTTCAAGTTTTCAAGGCTGAGGTCGTGGCCGGCATTCAAACCCAGGCCAACTTTTCCCGCAACCAAAGCAGCTTCAACAAATGGGGCAATTGCTTTCTCACGATCAGTGGTATAATTGGCTGCGTAGGATTCAGTATAAAGCTCTACGCGGTCGGTACCGGTTTTGGCAGCATGTTCTATCATCTTTGAGTCTGTTTCTATGAAGATGGAGGTGCGGATACCATGAGCATGAAATTCTTGAATTACCTCAGTTAAAAATGAAATGTGTTTTATCGTATTCCACCCGGCATTAGAAGTGAGTACATGTGGCGGGTCGGGGACCATAGTTACCTGCCCGGGCTTTACTTTGGTCACCAGGTCGATGAAGGCTTTATTTGGGTAACCTTCGATATTGAATTCAGTTGAAACCACCGGTTTTAAATCCAGCACATCCTGGTAACGGATATGTCGTTCGTCAGGGCGTGGGTGAACGGTGATGCCTTGGGCACCAAATCTTTCGCAGTCGATAGCTGTTTTTACCACATCGGGCATGTTTCCACCCCGGGCATTGCGCAGGGTAGCAATTTTGTTGATGTTAACGCTTAATCTGGTCATGTTGATTTTTTCTTCAAAATTAATAATTAGTAAGTTTGTGGGGAGAAAAAAAATTGGGAAGAAAAGGTATAAGGAAATAGGGTATATAGGGTACATAGGGTTTATAGAGGGAATACCTAATTTCTGATAATAAGAAAATATCAATTTTATCTTTTCTTTTTGGCTTCTTGGCGACGTCATATACTCTATTTCCCCTATAAACCCTATACCCCCTGCACGGCACAACGGAGCCTGACTGGGGGAAAGCAATATAAGGTAACACATAAAACACACACCCATGAAAGCAGTAATACAAAGAGTAACGCGAGCATCGGTAGAAATTGAAAATAAAATCAAAGGTGAGATTGGTTTAGGGCTGATGGTTTTATTGGGAATTGAAGAGGCTGATAATGATGAAGACATTGAATGGCTCAGTGGAAAAATTTCACGCCTTAGGATTTTTGCTGATGAAAAAGGAGTGATGAATTTGCCCATCACCGAAGTCGGCGGTGGCGTTTTATTAATCAGCCAGTTTACGCTACATGCCAGCACCAAAAAAGGAAACCGCCCTTCTTACATCAAAGCTGCCCGGCCTGAAACTGCCATCCCGCTCTACGAAAAATTTAAATCTCAACTGGAAAAAGACCTTAATAAAAAGGTGGAATCTGGGGAATTTGGAGCTTACATGAAAATCTCACTGCTAAATGATGGGCCGGTTACCATTGTAATTGATACCAAAAACAGGGAGTGATCTTGAGTTAATTTGATAATTTGTTAATGTGCAGATTTGATAACTAAATGCATTACTCCACTACTCCATTACTCCAGCTTTCCTTTGTTTTAATCTGTGAGCTTTAGGGTTTCTATGTTTGGAAATTGTAAATGAAAGTCTTCTTCAAATCAGGGTGCAAGCTTTGAAAAACCGGACAGGTTTTGGCAGAAAGCTGGATAATCTTTTTTTGTTTTTCGGTGTAGCTAATCTTCGGAAAATCAAGTTCCACAATCACTTCACTTACCCTTCTGGGATTGGAAGCCATAATTTTGGTAATTTTCATTTTTGTCCCGTCAATATCAAATCCATGCTCGTTGGCAGCTATGCCCATAATGGTGATGGCGCAACTTCCCAGGGCTGTTGCCAGCAAATCCGTTGGAGAAAATGCTTCTCCCTTTCCTTTATTGTCGGTGGGTGCATCGGTGATGATTTCATTTCCTGAACGAACATGGTGGGCTTTGGTTCTCAGTTCCCCGATATACTCTGTTCTAACTGTTTCCATTTTTATAAGTTTTGTGAAGTGCAAAAATAGATTTTATGCCCACCTGCCTGCACGCGGACAGGCAAAGCCTACAAAGAAATAAAAAAGCTTCTTTGTATTCGGGTCTTAACGTTAGGGCAAAAAAAAAGCCCCGCGAGGATGCGAGGCCCAAAAAAATGAAATGAAAAAATTATCTCTCTCTAACTAACTATTATTTATCATCTTTATTATCTACTTTAGTAGCTGATTTGCCTTCTTTGCTACAACTTTTCTTGGTGTCACAACATTTTTTGCTTGAAGTTGCACACTTTTTATCTGCTCCTTTTTTCGAGCAACATTTTGCGTCTTTTTTCTTTTTCTTCTTGTCTTTTTCATCATCACCATCAACGAATGAGTTCACTGTGGCATCATCATCAGCCATTACAACTGAATAATCAACTGTGGTTAATGATTGAAAATTTGCTGCTGAAATCATTCCTGCTGACAGGAAGAAAACTAAACTAAATGCTATAAGTACTTTTTTCATATTGATATTTATTTATTATCGTGTTAAATAATCTGCTGCAAACATACTATCACAAGCCACCGGTCAATGTTAAATTGTTGTTAATTATTGTTAACGATTTGTTAATTTTTATTTTGATAGGATTTTTTGAGCAATCTTTAACTCATGAAACAAAGATCGATAACGATAACGATAATCATTACCTCACTTGCCCTGCTTGGGGTAATTGTTACACAACTATATTGGGTAAACAATGCGGTTCAACTTAAAAACGAGCAGTTTAACCAAAAAGCAAACCTGGGGCTCAATAAGATAGTCAATCAACTTTTGACGCTTCAAAATGATTCAATCTTACTTGAAAAGTTTAAATGTGAGAGGGGAAATGAATTCACCAATCACATTAAATTTCTTCATTCCGTTCAGCCACAATTAATTGACTCTGTCATTAAATCTGAGTTTATCAGGCTCGACCTTGGGGCTACCTATTATTATGGCATTTATGAAAAAGAACGTTCTGAGTTTTTGCTTGGCAATTTTGATAAGTATCAGGAAGAAATCCTGGATTCGCAGCATAATGTGGCTGTATCATGTATTTTTCAGCCTGAGACCTATTGGCTTGGTATTTATTTTCCTCATCAATCCAGTTACGTGTTTAAGAAAATGCAGGCAAACATTATTTTGTCTGCCTTTTTTATGCTTGTAATTATAGGTAGTTTTTGGTTTGTGATTTATTCCTTGTTCAGGCAGAAAAAACTATCGGAGTTAAAAACTGATTTTGTAAATAATATGACACATGAGTTTAAAACACCCATTTCAACCATTTCAGTGGCCAGCGAAATGTTGTCTAAAGAGTATGTTATTGAAGACAAAAAAATGATATCGAAGTATGCCAGGGTAATTTTTGATGAGAACGTACGGCTCGAAGGTATGGTGGAAAAAGTACTTCAGGTTGCAACACTCGAAAGGGAGGATTATCGGCTTAAGCTTAAATCTTTTGATGTGCATAAATTGCTTAATGATACGATTAGAAATTTTGAAGTGACGGTTTCGCAGCGAAACGGTAAAATATTTTCACGCCTGAATGCTGCTTCAAGTACTATTTTGGCTGATAAGGGTCATTTCAATAATGTGGTTAATAATATTCTTGATAATGCCAATAAGTATTCGGCCAACGAACCTGATATAACTCTTTCAACCAGGAGCAACAGTAAGGGTATCACCATCTCAATTGACGACAAAGGCATTGGTATGGCCAATGAGCACCAGGCCAGCATCTTCAAGAAGTTTCACAGGATATCTACCGGAAATATCCATAATGTTAAAGGCTTTGGCATAGGGTTGTTTTATGTTAAAACCGTTGTGGAAGCACACGGGGGTAAGGTAAGTGTGAAAAGTGAATTAGGCAAAGGAAGCAGGTTTGAAGTGTTTTTCCCCTTTTATGCACTGAACATTAAAACCTAAGAATTGTTTATTTAAGTAAAAATTAACAGATCTGGACTTCAAACAGAAAATCACCAGTTAATCTTATGGAAAAAAACAGCATCTCAATCCTACTTACCGAAGATGATACCAACTTAAGTATGGTACTTGAAGACTACTTAAGATTAATTGGCTACAATGTGGTTCATTGTGCTGATGGTGAGGAGGGTTTAATAGCATTCAAAAAACAACATTTCGATTTGTGTATCCTTGATGTGATGATGCCAAAAAAGGATGGTTTTTCGTTGGCCGAAGACATAAAACAATTAAATGCCGAAGTGCCCATTATTTTTTTAACTGCCAAATCTTTACAGGATGACAGGGTGAAAGGTTTCCGTGTTGGCTGCGATGATTATATCACCAAACCTTTTAGCACCGAAGAACTCAGCCTGCGCATCAAGGTTATTTTGAAGCGATGCATGGTGTCGAAAAACAGTTCCATCGGATCTGTTGTTGGGGTTTACAGTTTGGGCATCTTCACATTCGACTATATCAATTTAGTGCTGAAATCTGATAAATCGACAATTCACCTTACCCGCAAGGAATCATCGCTGTTAAAGGTTTTGTGTGAATACGAAAACCAATTGCTCACCAGGGAAACAGCACTCATCAAAGTATGGGGTGGCAACGATTATTTTGTTGGCCGGAGTATGGATGTTTTTATCGCAAAACTGCGCAAGTACCTCAAAGAAGATCCCAATATCTCAATTATGAACATCCACGGTTCAGGGTTTAAACTTGAAGTAACAAGCGAGGATGAATAATTACAATGCCGAATACTTCCCTTCAGTTTTCAATTCCTGTTTATAGTACAGGTCTGTGTTTTTGAATAAGCTAAAGGTCAAAGAAATGTAAAATACATTCGAGTTAAGTCCTTCGTAAGGCTTGTATTGCGTTCCATCAATAGTCGCAGTATAGTCTTTGTTGTGGAAGTTAGTCAGGTAATATTTAAACTTCAGGCCGGCTCCGTATGGGAATTGTACCCCAACCATTAAAGTGTGATAAACCGTTGGCACCCTTTTACTAAACCAAACGACGAATTTATCCTTGACTTCGTTTTGAAAGGTTTTTTCTTTATAGGCCAAAGGGAATTCGATTTCATAACCACCGTAAACAAAAAGGCGGTCTAAATTGCCAACCTTTAATCCGATTGGAATTCCAATGTTGTAATTTCTAAACTTCTTTTTAACCTTGTCTCCACTAACAGGATCAATGTAATCATCATAAATAAAACCCACATTTCGCACACCTATTCCTGTGAAAAGGCCGAAGGATTTAGCAAAATCGTAGTTTAACATAGTTTGAAGGTTGATCACCGGAGTCCAGCGTAAAACACCACTGGCGTCCTGTTCGTTATCGTCGATGCTGGCAAACGAAAAAATCATTTCTGATCCAAAAGTGGAATAAAATTCACCTGTTTGGGCATCGGCAAAAGGTGCTGCAAGCATTAAGGAAAATGCAAAAATGAGTAGTGGTGTTTTCATAATTATTAGGTTTAAATCAATGGTTTTAGTTTCAATCGAATGTAATTCACTTAGTAGATGGAACGGTTACTACAACACAATAGTTACTGTTTTGTTTTCTCTAACAAAGTATGTGGAAAATATTAAACAAAGGAGATCAAGTGAATTTTACTCAAAAAAAGTCACTGCTGTCCGGTTTAAAAAATAGAAATGTTTAAAAGCCTTTACCTGTGCAACCCTGCCTCGCGGCAAGGCGGGCTCTACGAGGCATTAGAGGTTTGGGCTTACTATTTTCTCTACAATACTAAATCGCCTATGGCGAACCCGCTTAGCAGCGAGGCGAGTTTCGCGTAGCGGATAAAGTATTGTAGAAAAAGATGTTAGATTTTTTGAAATATTCCCCGTAGGGGATGAACAGTTTTTACTAGATACTAATGAAAAAAAGCACTGATGCAGTAATTATTATTTGCAAGACTTTTTTAATTGCAAAAATAAATGGTTATTTGTGTTAGATTGCAAACTAGGTTTGTAGCTAAGAAATTCATTGAATAAATTGGAATATTTTATTGATCATGAAGAATAAATTAAGCAAATCATTTTCATTATTAATTATTGGTGCAGTTTATGCCGTGGCTTTCGCGGTGGTTTATTTTGTGTTCCCCTACCTGCCGGCTGATAACAGCTTTTTGCAAATTTTGTATGCCGATGTAATTGCAACAGCAGTGGTGTTTTTCTTTAGTGTGGTTTTGAAAAATTCAAGCACCTACGATGCCTATTGGAGTGTTGCCCCTCCAATCATAGCCATACATTTGTTTTTGCTCAACCCCGATGGCCTTTATTTGCGACAATTGATTGTAATCGCGTTAGTTTTCTTTTGGGCGATACGCCTAACCCTGAACTGGGCAAGGGGCTGGCAGGGTTTGCGCCATCAGGATTGGCGATACACTAACATTGCTAACAAAACTGGAGCGTTTTACTGGCCGGTGAGTTTTTTGGGCATCCATCTAATGCCAACGATTATGGTATTTTTGGGCTGCTTGCCGCTCTGGTATAGCCTTGCTTCGCCAAATGAGATTAACATACTGGACATGCTTGCAATATTGCTTACATTTGGTTCCGTGGTGGTTGAATGGCTTGCCGACGAACAATTGCGTAATTTTGTAAAACATGCCAAAACAGGCCAGCATATGGAAAAAGGATTGTGGGCCTGGAGCCGCCATCCAAATTATATTGGCGAGATTTGTTTTTGGCTTGGCATGTTTTTATTTGGACTTGCTGCTTCGGGCAAAGAAGCCGCCTGGACCGGGTTTGGGGCGTTGATGATGATTGTGTTGTTTGCATTTATCAGCATCCCGATGATGGACAAGCGAAGCCTCAACCGAAGGCCGGGCTATGCAGGATACATGAAACGGGTACCAGCACTGTGGTTTAAAAAGCCGGCAAAAAAATAAGAAAATCGATAATAATGATAAAACACCTTTCAATATTAACACTTGTCTTTAGCTTCGTTTTAAACAACCCTATCCAGGCCCAAAGCGATTGGGAACTGAAAAAAGAAAATGAAGACATTAAAGTTTATACCTGTAAAAAGCCTGGGTCCTCATTTAAAGCATTTAAGGTTGTATCGCTTATCGAAGCGAACAGTATAACTGTTGTTGCAGCTGCTATTCTTGATGTTGATAAATACAAAAAGTGGATGCCGGATTCGGAGGAAGTAGCATTGATAAAAAAATTTAATGACAGCGACGATATTCATTATGTGCGTACTGCAGCCCCCTGGCCGGTGAACGACAGGGATGGTGTTTACGAACAGAAAGCAAGATACCATAAAGAGGATAATCGAGTGGTAATAGAATTAAATATGTTAAAGGAATATGATTACCCCAAGGACGATAAAGTTGTACGTATGACAGCCGGTTCCGGCTTTTGGGAAATTACCGATGCCGGTGAAGGGAAATATAAAATAGTATATGAATACCTTGCCAACCCCGGAGGTAGTATTCCGGCATGGCTTGCCAATTCTTCAGTTGTAAATATCCCTTTCGAAATGATGGAAAACCTGAAAGCTCTGGTTGAAGAGGGAATTTGGGATGATGCCAACCTTGATTTTATTGAATGATAGTAACTATTTAGGTGATCAACAAATCTATCAAATTTAAAATACCGTTAGCAATAGTAGCTTTTTAAGAACCTATAAACCCATACCTTGTTCCACTTTCGCATCTTCTTCATCCATCACATTTTTATAATGCTCGTAGCGATCAATAATCTCGTTTACGTATTTGTAAGGTTCTTCTCCGCGGCAGTAGCCGTAAAACACTACGGAATCTTTGTAATATTTAGGGTCTGATTTATTCAAAAGGAAATAGTCCACATTGTCGCCCCAAACTTCAGGGTCTCGATCGTACTTAACGGCCAGGCGGCGTGCATCAAAAACATGGGCGATACCAACATTGTAGGATGCAAGCACAAACTTCATCCTTTCTTCCGGATCGCTGATTAGATCTTCAAAGCGATTATCGAGCATTTGCAGGTGCATAATACCGGCATCAATATTTTCTTCGGGTGTTGCCAGGCTATCTATCCCATAAATTTCAGCTGTACCGGGCATTAACTGCATTAAGCCAAAAGCGCCCATCCATGATGTAGCATCCGCTTGAAACCGTGATTCCTGGTAAATCATTGAAGCCAGCAATCGCCAGTCCCACTCAGTGTCACTACTTTTTTCTTTAAGCACCTCATCCCAAGCTGATATTTTACCACTCCTTACCGAGTAATATTTATGGGCATATTGCATCGATCGTGGGTTTACAAAATATTTATTGTAAGTAAAGCGGGCAATTTTGGTATCCTTATATTTCGAAAGCCAGGAATCCACATTTTGTCTTAGGCTATCGGCGCCCTTATTAAGGGCCCATGCAATGTTTTGTGGAAAACTGATAGGTGTGGCCACGTCAATGTCCGGATAGTATTTTTGGTTTACTTTGGCAATGTGCTCGTCACAAATAGTGTAAGGTATTTCACCCATGGCAACCATTTCGATAAGCTTTTCCGAGGCCTGGGGAAACTCTACAATCGTGATACTATCCCCGATTTCCTCCTGCAAATTTGTAAGGCGGGTGATATAGGATGATTTTAAAGGAACATAAACTGCTTTCCCGGCAAGGGCCAAAGCATTTCTTATCAGGTGTTCCTCCACATCGTCAACAGTTTCCATCTTTCGCCAGTTTTTTGGCTTTCGCTGAACCAAAACCTGTCGGGTTTGGGTCATGGGTATGGTAAAGTCAACTACCTGGCTTCTTTGTCCTGTAATAGTCAAGCCCATGGCAATCAGGTCAACCTTACCCGATTGAAGATCCTCAAAAGCATCGTTCAGATCGTTGTTCACCACAATTTCCAGGTCAACACCCAATTGTTTCGAATATGCTTTTAATTGTTCGTATTGATAACCTGCAGGTTCGCCCCGGTAAATAAAATAGTTTGTAGAGTTATAATCTGTTGTAGCAACCAGGACTCCTCGTTCAAGTATGCGCTCCAGCGATGAGTCAACGATTATTGATTCTCTATCATCCTTAAATTCAACATCCTTATGCGTTTCGCAAGAATCCAAAGCTATTATAGCGAACATTGCAAATAGTAAAACAAATCGTAGTTTCATTTGCGCTGTTTGGTTTATTAATAGGCAAACGTACAAAAGTTAAAGTCCATAGAGGTGTTTTTACAAAACATTAACAGTTAAAAAATTGTATTAATTTCGGTGGATACTTACTAAACACATAGCTTATGAAAGGCAACAATTTCATCATTATTATCATTTTACTACTGATTTTCCCTGCTTGTAATACAATTCCATCCAATCAATATTCCATCGAAATTCAGCCCATTAAGTTAAAGATAAAAAATAGTCTGCGCGGTCTTTCTGTGGTTGACAAAAATATTGCCTGGGCAAGTGGGTCTGCAGGTGTTTACCTTGTTACTACAGATGCAGGCGAAACATGGAAAATTGATAGCATTCCTGGTGCATCGACGCTTGATCTCAGGTCAATTTATGCTTTCGACAAACAAAAGGCGATTGTTGTTTCGGCAGGTACCCCGGCACGAATCTACCTTAGCAATGATGGAGGGACTTCCTGGGAGATGACCTTTTCGAGTGATGACCCGGCGATATTTTTTGACGCCATCAAATTTTGGAATGACAGGGAAGGAATGGTAATGGGCGATCCGGTCCAGGGAAAGTTGTTTTTGCTTAAAACCCCCGATGGTGGTGTCTCGTGGAATAGAGTTGCTCCCACAGGCATTCCTCCGGCCCTGGTTTCTGAAGGTGGATTTGCAGCCAGTGGAACATGTTTATTTACTGAAGGTGAAACAAACGCATGGATTGGTGTAGGTGGCGATAGTGCCAGGGTTTATCGCACAATCGATCAGGGCAACAACTGGAGTGTACACCAAACACCAATATTATGTGGCAGCCAGATGAGGGGAATCTTTTCGCTTGCATTTAAAAATGACATCGATGGAATTGCTGTTGGTGGGGAATGGAATATTAAAATGCCACTACAAAGCAGGGCTTTTACCAATGATGGTGGATTAAGCTGGACTTTGGGAGAAGGCGTTGATTCGTATTGCTCGGGAAGTTGCTTTGTGAAGGATGATATTTATTTGGCCTGTGGCCAATCAGGGATTGATATTTCAAACGATGGTGGGCGAAACTGGAATAACATTAGTGACCTGCATCTATACGGAATTGCATTTGACAAGGAAGGGAAAGTTGGTTTTGGAAGTGGGCCGGGTGGGAGAATAGTTAAACTGAAGTTGGTGAAAAAATAAACCGCAGAGTGCGCGGAGGACGCAGAGGATAAAAGGAATATTCTAACCTTCAGTACTACACATTTTCTATCATCGGAACCTTCATTTTCCCAACTATTTCTCTGCGCTCTTTGCGACCTTAGCGGTTAAAGTTTTAAAAACCGCAGAGTGCGCTGAGGGAGAATAAATGCTAAAAAAGCTTGCCAATAATGTCCTCAAACTTCTCCAAATGCTCATCCCCAAAATCAAGGTGTGTAACCATACGGATGGTTTGCTTGCCAAAGAGAACTACATAAATTTTGTTTTCAGCAAGGGTGGATATAAATTTTTTCGAGGGCATCGAATCGGCTAATTTGAAAATAACGATGTTGGTTTCAACGGGCAAAACCTCTTCAACAAAAGAAATACGGCCCATAATATCGCCGAGGTATT
>Ga0075120_10001970_pt1 | contig 15269 bp, 10 predicted proteins | sample AntAceMetag02UKL_FD_69792 | JGI IMG/M metagenome (GOLD analysis project Ga0075120, IMG submission 69792) | Saline lake microbial communities from Ace Lake, Antarctica - Antarctic Ace Lake Metagenome 02UKL | ecosystem: Environmental > Aquatic > Non-marine Saline and Alkaline > Saline | place... | reverse complement strand
TCCATACGGGGAAAAATCGCCAATCAAACCTAGACCATCAAACGCAACAATTTGAACTACTATCAAAACAAAAACCTGAACGAAAAATTAATCAGGCGATCTTCGACGGAGCGGCTGTAGGTGAGCGTGAGTGCAGCAAAATCGAAGGGTGTGAGCCACACACCAATGCCATAACCATCGTGCCATCTCTCAGAATCTTCGCCACCAACCCACACCCGGCCAATGTCGTTAAACACCAGGAAACCCGTTTGCCCGTTAAAAATATAGCTGTTAACATTCAATAGTTTTACCCGTATTTCGGTATTTTGATAAAAGGATTGGTCGCCCGCAAAACGATTGCTCCTGAAACCCCGAAGATTGGTTTTGCCCCCCAGGAAATTAGCATGGTAAAATTCGTACTGGCCAAAATTAACTGCTCCCCCGAAACGAAAGACAAACACCACGCGCGGGTCTTTGCGAAAGCTCAAATAAAACCTTAAATCGGAGCGAAGCTTGATGAAATTTCGTCCATCTTCCCTGATGCTATAAAAACCCGTAGCTTCTGTTTTCCATAGGGTTCCTCTTTTTGGCAACACTTTTTCATCCCTGTTATCGAGCAAAAATTTGGCATTCAATCCTGTGTAGTGATGCGGCAGGTAAGCCGATGAATCGAAATACTGAGGGTAATCCCCGATGAATTTATCGGTGGTGTCGGTAACTTTAAAATACTGGTAGAATGCCCCAAATGCATAGTAAAAATCTTTATTGATGGTTTGTTTCAACATTGGATTCGCCCATGCATATGCATAACGTACACGGTAATATGCCTTATCATCAGTCAATTTTGGCGTTTGATTTCCCAGCCCGAAATAATTATCTACATTTCTGGGAAGGCTAAAACTTGCATCTATTGCCAGATCGAAGGTTTGTGAAATGGAAGTAAACAGGCCTTCGTAGTTGATTCCAAATGCAAGGGTCCGAAATGCAAGGATACCTGAAATTTTATGCATTGTGGAATCCCTGAAATTATAACGGTCGATTTTTAAACCGCCACCTACGAATATGCCATCATCAATATTATAACCCACCTTGAGTACCGGCATGTTTTGATCGTGCTTGAACTGTTTTCGGTTATAATCGTCTATCGATTTCTTTTTTGACAATTGAAGCTTAGTTTCGCTACCCTTAACAATTTTGTTTTTCTTGTCCTTTCGATCGTAAACAATCGTTTTTTTGCCCAGCCCTTGCACCTTCGATTCATCAACAACAAGGTCGTTTCCCTTGCCGGGGATAATCCTTACTTTAATCCCTTTGCTGCCCGTTCCGCCCACCACGAACGAATCCTTTCCGGAAAGGCCATACAACCTGATCTCCTTCGTTTCGTCGAACTTAAATTCGCGGAAATACAACTGATGTTTGATTTTGGCTTTTTTATCACTTAAAGCAAAAACCCTCACTTTGGTGTCGCCATTTTCTTGTCGTTCAACATTAAAAAGCTCGCGGTCCTTTGTGCCAACCACATCCACTGACTCGGACAGAAAAAGATAATAATCCTTAACATAATCATGTAGAAGATTACGACGAGCCTGTAATTTGCCTTCGATAACAGCGCCTGTTGAATCATAAACATTTTGGGGCAAGGCAGCAATCGCTTGATGAATAACTGTGTCGTTAACACTGTTTTGAATATCGCGACTGATCGCCAACCAATCCTTCATATCCGGCTCGGTCATAAACGATCTGTCGAAATAGCGGCCATTAAAGGTCAAACCATTCACATCATCAACTTCGTAATCAAATCCCTGGAATTTGCGCATGGGATACTTGCGTGTAGCGAGCCACATACCCACCCCTTCGTTAACAAAAAATACCTGGTCGCGGTCGCGCGGAATGGGCTTGTATGTTGTGTTCTTGTCTTTTTTAAAACTCGCCCAACGCCATTGGTCATCGTGCCGATCCCAGTCGTTGATGAGAATATCGAAAATCCGGGCGCGCACAACCGCCTGCTGATCAACCCTGTAATCCTGATCTTTTTGGGTTTTTTCGATGACTTCGGCCGTATTAACAATGTCCTCTGAATAGCCGAAGCTTTCGATATCGTCCCTGTTTCCTGCAGGACGTTCTTCGAATAAATACACCCCGTTGGCCAAATCATGCCGATATATGCCAAGGCGAGCATCATCGGGGACCCACATAATTTTTGGATTGGTATGCATGACTCCTGCAGCATCCGCTAACTGAGGAACAGTAAGCGAAGAAAATGGATGAGATGCTGAAATTCCATCCTGAAGTACATCAACAGCAATGGTATTTCGCATGTTTTCAGCAAGTGCCTTTTCCACATATTTGTTTACCGAACGCAACACGTACTGCTTTCCGTTTTTATCTTTCATACGGATAGACCGGGTTTGTTGACCGCCACCCCTTTTAATAATTTCCAATCCACCTTTTTCAGTTCTGATATCAAATACAGGCAACTCAACTTCAGCGTTCCAAACATTTCGGTAGTTGTCGCCCATCAGGAAACGGTAAAACTTTCCTTTGTTATAAATATCACTAAGTTTTACATGCACCACACTATCTGAAAAATCAAGCCCATCCAAAATGGCTTCTTCTTTTACAGCATCAAACACGGGCTTGTTGAAGAGCTTTTGGCTGTAAACAACTTTGCCCAAAGTAGTACTGTCCGGACTGACAAACTCCATCATTACATTTCCGCTCGAATAAAAAGTCAGGCGATTGAAGCCGGTAGCCTGATAGGCAAAATCTGTTTTCTTGGGTTTACGGGCAATGTAAGTTCCCTCACCTCCACCTCCACTAACAATATGATGCAGGCTGTCTTTTTCAAAATATTGAAGATTGTGCTCATGCCCGGCTGTATAGATCACATTGGGGTAATCACCTAAAATAGCCAGTAGGGTTTCTTTAAAGATTTTATATTCGGGATGAGCAAGGTCCTGGATGCTTCCCAGGTATTTTCGATATGCAGTATAAATAAATCCCGGCAAGGGAAGATACATCCAATCTTTAACTTCCAGCAAAGGAAACAACAGGTAGGAAGCCGGAAAATGACCGCCATGCATACCTACACTATACAAAGGGTGATGGGTAGCAAAGATGACTTTTTTATCGCTGTTCCTCCTCAGGGCATCTTCAATTTGGATGAACAGGTCTTCTTCATCTACAAATCCACATTCTCCATCCCGGCCCGGTTTGTTGTCTTTCTGAAACCACCATTGTGAGTCGAAAACAATTAAAGTAAGATCCGGGGTAAGCTCAATTTCTACCGGCCCCGGGCAGCCAAGATCTGGTAAAAATGTGTTTCCCCGGTCAAGATATTGCTCGATGTATGCTTCTTCATTTTTTACACTTTCCCAACCATCCTGCCGGCCCCGCGACCAATCGTGATTTCCGGGCAAAAAAACCACTTCCCCATCAAATGTATCAAGTGTGCTGAGAATGTGTTTTAAGTTTTGATCGGCCTTGTCGAAACCTTTGTCTGTTGAATCGGGCAAACCAAGCGGATAAAGAATGTCGCCCAAAAATACCACAGCGCTATTGTCTGTTACTTCTGTGAGATGTCTCTTAAGCTGTTTCAGGTTTTCGTTATCGGGCAAAGGGTATTTGAGGTCACCCAAAAGGTAAACTGAATACAATAATTCACTTGAATCCTTCACTATGCCCGATTCGAGGTAAGCGTTGCCGGGAGCAAAATAAATTTTTTGTGCCGACAGGGACTGGATTGTCGCTAGTAATACAGTTAAGAAAATGATAATGTGTAATTGTATCCTCAAATGAATTTACGTTTTGTGATGACTATCTGTATAAACCAAAAAGGCGAACTTAACAGCAATAATGTCAATTCCTATTTCGTAATCAGATATTCCAGCTTTTCCGCCCGAGTTAGGAAAGTTCCTCATAATTACAATTTTTCATTATTATAATTATTTCGGATACTATGAAAGAAATAACTACCAATTGCACTTGCATTTATTAAAGCTTCATGCTCTTCCTTCGGCACATCAAAATACTGATAAACTGCCCCATGATTAAATTCAATTTCCAATATTCTATTTTCAGCATCATAACCAACAGAAGCAATATTTGATGATTCAACAGGATTTCTAATAATGCCTTCTGCTTTTTGTTCAATTAGCCTCTTTGCTATTTCTGACGTAATATACTTTTGGTTTTTGCTGGTTGGTTTTCCCGGTATGGTTGGGCTTACCCACCCCAAATCAACAACTGGCTTTATATAATTACCGAAATTTCTGCTATTGTTGAAAACCCCTATATAGTTAAATATTTCCTCTCTTGTTTTAGGATTGATACAGTAATGTAGAACTTTCAGAAACAAATCTTTGACTTCACTTACTATCTTATTTTTTTTCGTTTCCCATCTTTGGTCATCAAGTGACCTAAGATAGCGGTCAACATCTTTCAAGGAGCTAATAACAAGTTCTTTATCTTTGGTCTTGTCTTTGGTCACATCTGTAGGTTTAAGATTTCTTTCGTGAGTTGACAAAGGATGTATTTTAATTGTGCACAAAAAATATGACCGCTCATCATCCGTTTCGAATATTGGAGGTGACGAACCATTTTTTTCAAGTTCACTATGAATTATAGGTATCCCTGTTCCTCTTCCTTCTGTAAGTTTTAATTCTTTTAAAAAACCTCCTATTTTTCTGTTACGATATTCTCTGGCAACCACTCTTTCTTTTTTCAGCATCTTGTTATCAACAGGAGGTAATGGGCCGGGAAAACTTATAATCTCAATTTTATCTGGAAGTATTTGTATTTCAACAGGATTCTCCCGTTCATAGCTTTTGTGATAGACTGCATTCACAATCGCTTCTTCTATTGCTATGTATGGATAATTGAAAAATCTAATCGCCTCTGCACGGTCTGATACTTTTGAAACATGTTCTTTAATAACATTAGCTTTAACAAAACTTAACGCATCTCGTATTTGATTTACTATTGTTCCAGTAAAAATCTTTTCATCATAATCCTTCCCAATTATTTCTTTATGAATCACTAACTCAACTTTAGCCCCGGGTATAAATTGTTCAGGAGAGTCATTAAAAAGTAGTAAACCCGCATTAGTTGGATATAATAATTCATCAGAACCTTTTACAACCCGTAATTGTTTACATAAATCAGGAAAGGAAATTTTGGTACTTTCTTCATATAAAGTACTCATTACTTCTTTCAAATATGACTGCACCAATCTCAATTCAATATCATCAATTGCTGCATTGCGATTCATCCTATCGTCGAAAGGAATCCTTGCGGTAAGTTCTAATAATCTTCTTTCATCAACCGAGCTATCTTTTACTTTTATTGTTTTGGAGCCTCTTTTTACGTAATAAGCCTTTTCAGACTTTTTCTCACTTAAACTTACTGGAGCTTTATATGGTCGATTATCGCCTCCGGGTGCTCTAATTATTAAGATTTGCTTTCTATCTTTTAAGTATGGCTGAGAAATTGGGAAATATGAAGGGGAAATTCTGTTTGAAATCTCAATTAGTTTTTTTTGAATCGAATCAATTTGCTCTGGTTTTAATCCAACGGGTGGAAGCACTGCTCTTCCTTCATTCTCAGAAACACCAATAATGATATATCCACCATCAAAATTGTTAATGTCATTGGCATAAGCACAAAGAGAGTGAATGATACTTTCGGGGTTCCATCCCTTTTTAAGCTCAATTCTATCCCATTCAATGGTATGCCCATTAAGAAGTTCATCAATATTAATTGGTAAAGCCATTTCTTAAGATTTTCTGTCAAACAATAAATAAGCTACACCTTTTGAGTAGTTTTCATCAAACCAATTCCCAACTATCTGCAGTTTCTCAAATGTAGATAAATATATCTTCCTGATTAAGAATTCTTTTAAATTTTTTCATCAAAACATCAATTTCCAAATTAATGGACTCTAACTAATTCTTTGGTTCAAACTTTAAAATCGTCGCATCACCACCATCTCCTTCGTTGGAAATATAAAGCGTTCCATCCGGGCCAAAGCAAATTCCTTCGGGTTGCGCATGGTACTTCGACCTGAGTTTGATCATGGCCAGCATTCTGCCTTCTCGTGTAAATACCATCAACAAGTTACCAACCGATCCGATAACATAAATATTTCCGGTAATGGGATGAATGGCAATGCCCGATGGCTGAAAGGAAATATCGCCCTTGGAGGAATCAAAGTAAGCCAATAATTCAACACCTAAATGCGCCATGGTGTTGTAGTTTTTATAATATTTGATGGTATCCATTTCAATCAAAAAAAATGGAATGGCGTTGAGTTGTTTTGTCTCAAGGCTGAATCCATAAACAGCTTTAAATTCTTTGCCTTCAACTTCATCTAAAAATGGGTGGCCTTTGCAAGCAACCAAAAGCTGTTGCTCTACCGGGTCAAATGCCAGCCCTTCCGAATCATTCTTTTTTGATAAGGGCGTTGAGTGCTTTACTACCGAAGGCAATTCCTCTTTCAGGTAATCTTTAACTTCATACAAATTTCCATTGCTTTTTAAAACCCAGGCATCATCATCAATTATTTCAACGCCTTCATAATCACCAGCACCACCAAAATCGATTTTTTTCTCAACTTCTGAATTCTTTAGGTTGTAGATGTAAATATTTCCTTTTTCATCCTGTACACAGGCCAGCCGGTTTTCATCGATATAACTGAGCCCCGAAATTTCGAGCAACTTTGTTGGAAGTTGCCAACGTTTATCCGGATTATTTAATTCGTACGGGAAAGCGAAATCATTGTGTTCGAAAAGCTTGTATTCTTTTCCAGACTGTGCAAAGACAGGCTGAAATACTAAGGCTAGTATCAGAAAAATAATTGTTCGTTTAAGCTGCATGTTGTTCACTTACTTGTTTCAACTTCCTTAGTCCGTCTTCAGTTTGTTTTTGAAGCATTTTACGAATCATAGGTTTCATCAGTTTCCCAAACCAGGATCTGATCTTGTAATCAATTTCTGTTTTGATGTGGGTATGCTCCCCTTTTTTTTCAAAAGTATAAATAGTAATGATATCACGCAAGCCTTTAAATTTATTCAGGCGTTCGCCATAAACAATTTTGTCCTCATTTTCGAGCCGGCCAAGGGTTTCTATGTCCAGTGAATATTGCCCCACCAGGCAGGTATGCATCGAACCGGATTTGTTCAGGCCTTCGCCTTGCAAAATGATCTCACGGATTTCTTCGTTCCACTCCACCCGTTTTTCGAAGTTGGTGAAGTTTTCATAAATAAGATCGATTGGGGCATTGATGGTGCTTTCCATAAAAATTTTGTGGGGGCTTAAGTCTGGAAAGGTAACGGAAGGTGCATCGGCCAATTCTGATAATAGATTTTTAATAGGAATATATGAATAGGCATGCTCTCCTAATTCTTTGTAATTGTCCTTCCCTTTTACAATTGAGAATTGGCCATGATTATCAATATCCATCTTAGTACTGTCCAGGTCAAATTCATCAGACAATAAAATATATTCATTCTCGGGGATCGAATTTTTCATCAGCTTATGGGCCAGGATTACATCAGACCCATGCAGTTTTTGATGTTCCTTGATGTTGATTTTTTGGACATCGCCCCGGTGAAGAATAAATTTTAACGAGAGTTGTGAGGCCGTTTCGCAAGCTCCGCAGCGGCAAATGCGCTCAGTATCGTAACGACGAAGGTGGCTATGAAAATTTTTGAAGGTGAGTTGACATTGTTCTATCAATTCAGAAACTGATGGGATATCTTCTTTATAAAATAAAACCGCATCGCCTTCAATTTCGGAAACAGTCAGTTTCAATTGGTCGGAATTGATGATCAGTTCCAAAAGCTCAGAAATAATGTGCCGGCTATGGTTGATTTCTGTGGTATTCACAAAATCAGTAAAGCCCGAAATGTCAGGGATAAACAAAAGTGATTCGGCCATTTTAGTTTTTTTCTATCAATAGAACAGATTATAGCATGACTTTGTTTATTCAGAGGAACTTAAATCATCAAGCAGTCAATATTTACTTAAAAGACAAACTCACATTGTGTCCATCTTTGTATTGATAAAAAAAATGATTGAAGATTAACGATTTTTGATTTCAGATGTTTATCCTTCCCTAATAATAGGTTGACTAAAAAATATCAACTTTATGAACAGTCAGACAATATTTTTCTTCAATGAGGTCGGTATTTTCTGATTCCAATATTCCATTACTCCAATTCCCTAAGCCACCCTGTTTATTCCAAAAACTTCTTCTCTTTGCTCTTTTCCCCTCAATCGATACTCGCCCATGGGTTCCCATTCGTACCCGTCTTTCTCCGGAAATTGAGAAATGAGGTTTTGAGAAATAAGAATTTTTTGTTCGAGGCTATTGCACATTTTTTCCAGGCGGGCGGCTGTATGTAATACTTCACCGTGGTAGGCAATCTCGCGTTTCAAATCGCCAACCTCCGCAGCAGTAATGGTTCCTTCATCCAGCCCAGCTTTAAACACAGGAATTGTTTGGTAGTTCTCCAGGTAAAATTCTTTCCTGTCGTTGAGCACCTGCTCGAATGCATAAAATAAATTGATACAATTCAAATCATTGATGCCGCTTTTTGTAGGCCAGGTAAGTACTACCTCATCGCCAACATACTGATAAACCTGCGCTTTGTAGCGGATGATTAAATCAGTTAAATCGTGGATGCAACTTTGAATGAGCCCACTGTAATTGTAATGTCCCAAACGCTCGGCGTTACCGGTTGAGTCTTTCATGTCCAGAAACATGAAAATCCTTTGCTCCTGCCTCGGCTTGTGGTATTTTCCGGTGATCATCGACAACAGTACACCATTGCCAAATTTTCGGTTGATTTGAAGCACGAAACTTATCATCAAAACTACAAACAGGTAATAGATGCCGACTGATACAATACTTGAAACGGAAAATTGTTGCTGCATTTCAGAGAAGGTTTCCATGGGCAATATACTGAAAACATGATAAATGCCAAATACAAATGCCTGTGATAAAACAAGTGCAATTGAATAAAGTATTGTTTTGAATAGTATGATGGCGCCAAAAGATTTCCTGCGTATCCTGGAATTATCCACAAACAAGTTAATCAGCCCAAACATGATCCCAAACAATGCACCCTGCACAAGAATCTCAAGGTGAATGTAATTGCTATCGAGGTAATCGTTAAAAAGGCCCGGTTGTAAATACGGTTCAAGCCCCCACCATGAAATGATAAAATAAAGGTACATAAAGAAGTAAATTCCCAATATGATAAAAATCCACTCTGTTAGAATAGATTTAATTTTGGGTTTTGGTTTGATACGTGATACATCCATGATTTTTGGTGCTATCAATAAAAATTCTGAATCAGCGGATAAAAATACGCTTTTAGTTATTAGCCTGAAGGATTGATTGAATTTAAAAAAAGCTATTTTTGCCGCTTGAACAGGCCCCATAGTTCAATGGATAGAATGTCAGATTCCGGTTCTGATGATCTGGGTTCGAATCCCGGTGGGGTCACAAATTATTAAAAGCCCTGTAGTTATTTAATTACAGGGCTTCTGTTTAATTCAAACCCTCCTTAATAAACTATTGTGTATTTCTTTAGCTGGTATTGGAATGAGATAAATCTATTGTGTAAACAAGTTCCGTTGTGACATTTAGCTTCGCTGTCATTAATTGTCAATTGCGCTTCGCGCGTCATTTTTTTACACTTAATGACTATCAATGACCACTTAATGACCATCAATCACTTTAATTGGAAAAAAAATCAATTTTAACAAATCTATCAACCACCTAAACAATTACACTATTTTAACAAAAAATACAGGATTAGCTTTAATCTAAATTTAGGCCTTCACTTTCAAATCTTCTCCTTCGCTGGTCGCAATTATTGCGGCGCCATTGCTATCGCTCCATACATTTACTGTTGTCCTGAACATATCCAGGATACGATCGACAGCCAGGATAAGCCCCACACCTTCGAGGGGAAGGCCCACAGCAGTTAGAATAATGGTGATCATCACCAGTCCCGCCATGGGGATTCCGGCAGCCCCGATGGATGCCAGCAGGGCCGTTACAACAACAATTATTTGCTGGATAACGCTCAGGTCGAAGCCATAGGCTTGTGCGATAAATATAACCGCCACACACTCGTAAAGTGCAGTACCATCCATGTTAATGGTGGCCCCAAGAGGAAGGGTAAAGCTGCTGATTTTATTGGAAACACCGGAATTGTCTTCGACAGCCTGCATGGTCAGTGGCAGGGTGGCACTAGATGATGAGGTGGAAAAAGCGGTGATCAATGGCGTACGCATAGCCTTAAATTGTTTCAAGGGGTTTATTTTTCCAACGAAACGGGCAATCAAAGGAAGTGTGATAATCGAATGGATTGCGAGTGCCATAATTACCACTCCCATATACAAACCCATGCTTTGCATCAGTGCAAGAAGGTCGTCCTGCTGGGCAACTTTTTCGGCTACCAGGCCAAAAATGCCCAGGGGTGTAAACCTGATGATAAACATGGTGAGTTTCATCATTACATCGAAAATGGCGTTGAAAAAATCGGTGAGCATGTGTTTGGGTTTGTCACTGACCTGGGTGATGAAGAATCCAAAAAGCATGGCAAAAAAGATGACCGACAGCATCTGGCCATTGCTCGAGAGAGAGCTGAAAATATTATCGGGAATGATATTGATTATTGTTTGGCCAAGTGAGTCGCTGCCTACTTCCAGATCTACTTCCTGACCCAGGTTGAGGTCGGCACCAACACCGGGTTTGAAAATATTCACCAGCACCAGCCCTGTTAATATGGCAAACATACTCGTGGTTAAATAATATAACATGGTCTTTAACCCCAAACGGCCTATATTTTCGGCATTACCAATGTTGGTTACACCCGAAATGATGGAACTTAAAATCAAAGGGATGATGATCATTTTCAGGGCGCGTAGAAAAACATCACCCATCCACGACACATAACCAACGTAATCTTTCATGTAAATCCCAAAGAAAATAGCTAGGACGAGAGCGATGAGTATTTGCCAGTGAAGTTGTATTTTTTTCATGTTATCAATGTTTCAGTATTCAGCTTAATAAGATCTGTTTTCATTTTGGGCTAAAGTAGAAAAAAATATATAAACCGGGAGGAAATGATTGAATGTTGAGTGAAGCGAAATCCCGCCTTTGCGGGGCGAGAATGTGTGAAAGAGTGAATGCGGGAATGTGGGAATGAGTGAATGCGGGAATGTATCCAAGTACAAACCATAGTTTATTTAAAGGGTAATCGCAGAGGACGCAGAGAGGGTCAATTACAAAAATCCTTCAATTCCGCTCACCCGAGATTCTAGTTTTCATTTTTTTAACCGCTTACTGATTGCTAAAACTAATTCCTTTAATTTGCCCCCTCTACCCCTATTTCCCCTATAAACCCTATTTCCCCTATATCCCTTACTTCCCCTTTCCATAAAAATTACTAATTTTACACCATTAATTATCTCAAGTATTTATCGCTAACTTTAACTAAAATGAAACTCAAACTACATCTTATCCTCATCCTTAGCCTTGCTATTTCATTAGCGGCTTTTGCCCAACATGAAAACGTGATGATCAGCAGCTCAAATTCACCCGAAGAGCCTTCTATTGCCATTGACCCTAACAATACCGACCGCTTGATTGCAGGGGCCAACATCAACAATTATTTTTATTCGGAAGATGGAGGCCACACTTGGCAGGTGGCAACTTTGTCGTCGGCAACTAACGGAGTATGGGGCGACCCGGTGATGATGGTTGACAATGACGGGAACTACTATTTTTTCCATTTATCCAATCCTGCTTCCGGCAGTTGGATTGATCGCATTGTTTGCCAGAAATCCACAGACGGTGGTGTGACTTGGAATGATGGATCATACATGGGCCTGAACGGGAACAAAGCCCAGGACAAGGAATGGGTGGCGATCGATAGGAATACAGGAGTGATCTACTCTACCTGGACTCAATTTGACGATTATGGCAGCTCCAATCCCAATGATCGAAGTAACATCATGTTTTCAAAATCGACGGATTCAGGAGAGAGTTGGACACCGGCATTGAGAATTAATGAGGTGGATGGCGATTGTATTGATGATGATAATACTGTAGAAGGTGCCGTTCCCTGTGTTGGCCCCAACGGGGAAGTTTTTGTTTCGTGGGCCGGGCCGTTGGGCATTGTTTTCGATAAGTCATTGGATGGAGGTGAAACATGGTTGGAGAACGATATTTTTGTTACTGACTTCCCCGGCGGATGGGCATTTGATATTCCCGGAATCAGTAGATGTAACGGAATGCCCATCACCCAATGCGACCTTAGTGGTGGCGAGAATCACGGGACAATTTACATCAATTGGGCCGACCAGCGCAATGGGACGGATGATACGGATGTCTGGGTGGTGAAATCGACTGACAGCGGCGAAACCTGGACAGGGCCTGCCAGGGTGAATGACGACCCTCCCGGAAAGCAACAATTTTTCACATGGATGACCATCGATCAGACTACCGGCTATCTCTATTTCGTTTTTTATGATCGAAGGGAATATTCAAATAACAACACCGATGTATTTATGGCCATTTCGAAAGATGGTGGCGAAACCTTTCAGAATTTCAAAGTAAGCGAATCTCCTTTTCTGCCCACATCATCGGTTTTCTTTGGCGATTACAACAACGTTACCGCCCACGACGGTGTGATAAGGCCCATCTGGACCCGCCTACATAATGGACAGATTAGTGTTTGGACGGCGATTATCGATCCTGATATCACAAGTATTGAAGAAAGTGCTGAACCTGCCATTCCTTTTGCTTTAGATCAAAATTATCCAAATCCATTTAAAGAAACAACCCATTTTTCATTTAAGGTAAAATCAGCTTCTACCATAACATTAAAAATCATTGATATGTATGGCAGGACTGTAGCAACAATGATTAACAGGGAAACAATGGCACCGGGTGCTTATTTCGAGCACTTCAATGCCTCAACCTACAACCTTCCTGCAGGCGTTTATTATTTCGCACTTACTGGTGACAATCAAAACCAGGTAAGGAAAATGATTATTGAGGAGTAGTTCTGGGTTTAGCGTTTGATGTTCCGCTTATGGTTCTTAGTAGTTTTATATAAGCTGATGGCTGACGATAATGGGGTGTTCGGGGGTGTTATCCTTCGGGGGGATTACAACACCTTTATTCCTACAAGAGTTTATTATTTAAGGCTTTAACTTCTCTTCACGGCAAAGGCCTCCCCAAACTTCACATCCCCATCTTCCGAAAGTTTATACGGAAAATAGTACATCGGAATATCAGCAACAGATTTATGTTGGATGTCCACAGATATAACATCAGTTGTGGTTTTTTCGTCGAGCTGCACACTCGCTTCACAGGCAATGGCATAAGCCCGGGCTGCATGCTCATCGCACTCCTCCTCAAAATATTCGAGCAGCATTTCAATGATCTTGCCATTGGAAGGAACATGCTTAGGATCAATCTCCACTTCGCGGTGGTGTGAGTGGCCCTCGGCATCCATCAGGGCGCCAAAAGGGAAAAGTTCTCCGGTTTCCATCAAGAGCTCTTCGGCATAATTGCGACAATGATCTAGCAGTTCGTTTACTTCTTCGTTTTGCATGGTATGGTGTTTTGGTCAAAAGTACAATAAATTGCCGGGAAATAATAAACCGCTGAGTGTTCGGAAGGCGCAAAAATTGAAAAATGGTATTTTGGAATGCTATTCAAATCAGGCTTCAACCATCAGTTTTTTTAAGCTCCAAACTTCTTCAATCTATTTCAGGTTTTATTTTACGTCCCCTCTGCGATCTCAGCGCACTCTGCGGTTAAAAATCTAAACCGCTAAGTTCGCAGAGGGCGCAAAGTTGGGAATTGGAATACCCAGCATTTGATGCCTTAGCCAAAAACAGTCTTTTTGTATTTAACCCAATTTCACTGAACTAATAAAATTCTGCTTTTCCCCTCTGCGTTCTCAGCGCACTCCGTGGTTAAAAAACTAAACCGCTAAGTTCGCAGAGGGCGCAAAGTTGGGAATTGGAATACCCAACAATGGATGCCTACGCCAAAAACAGTCTTTTTGTATTTAACCCAATTTCACTGAACTAATAAAATTCTGCTTTTCCCCTCTGCGATCTCAGCGCACTCTGCGGTTAAAAAACTAAACCGCTAAGTTCGCAAAGGGCGCAAAGTTGGGAATTGGAATACCCAGCATTTGATGCCTTAGCCAAAAACAGTCTTTTTGTATTTAACCCAATTTCATTGATTAAATAAAATTCTGCTTTTTCCTTCTGCGTGCTCTGCGCCCTCTGCGGTAAAAAACTTCTTTACGTTTGTTTTTTCCTACTTTTGCCCCAAACTCAAAACTATTGAACCCGCTCAAAAGACTCGCAGGCCAAACAGCCATTTACGGACTAAGCAGCATCATTGGCAGGTTGTTGAATTACCTGCTGGTGCCGCTCTATACAAGGGTGCTGATCCCTTCTGAATATGGAGAGGTTACCGAAATGTATGCCTATGTTTCTATACTTTGGGTAATGCTGACCTATGGCATGGAAACCACATTCTTCAGGTTTTCGCAAAGCGAAAAAAATAAACCCCGGGTTTATGGAACTGCTTTCTCCGCACTGGTGGTAAGTTCTCTTATTTTTGGAATCCTGGTTTTGATCAACTCGCAGGTTATTGCCAACTGGTTAGGGTATCCCGACAATCAAAATTACGTAATTTGGTTTGGATTGATATTGGCTTTCGATGCCATTGCTTCAATTCCCTTTGCCAAACTGCGCCAGCAAAACAGGCCCATCCGCTTCGCCACCATTAAATTAATAAATATCGGCCTCAGCATCGGTCTTAACCTGTTTTTTATCCTGCTCTGTCCGTATATCCTCGCCAATCATCCCGATGGATTACTTAGCGAAGCCATTAGTACATTCTTCAAGCCCGAAATGATGGTGGGTTATATTTTCATTTCCAACCTTATCGCATCGGCCATTACACTTTTATTGCTGTTGCCGGAACTGCCATTTAGAAATTTCAGTATTAATTTTATTCTACTGAAAAAGATGCTTGCCTATACCTGGCCTTTACTTATTGTTGCAATTGCCGGATCAATCAACCTGTCGCTCGATAAAATTTTATTACCACGATTGCTTCCCTCCGGTACTGATGTAATGGCGCAGGTTGGGATTTATGGTGCCTGCTACAAAGTGTCAATCATCATGACTTTGTTCGTACAAACTTTCCGCTACGCCGCCGATCCATTTTTCTTTGCTGAAGC
>Ga0075120_10001969_pt1 | contig 15287 bp, 11 predicted proteins | sample AntAceMetag02UKL_FD_69792 | JGI IMG/M metagenome (GOLD analysis project Ga0075120, IMG submission 69792) | Saline lake microbial communities from Ace Lake, Antarctica - Antarctic Ace Lake Metagenome 02UKL | ecosystem: Environmental > Aquatic > Non-marine Saline and Alkaline > Saline | place... | reverse complement strand
AAACTGTGCCCGGCTCAGGAAACCCCGCGGCGGAAGTTCTTTTCATCGGCGAAGCACCAGGGAAATCGGAAGATTTGCAGGGCGTGCCCTTCGTCGGGGCGGCAGGAAAATTTTTGGATAAAATGTTGGAATCGATTGGCTGGAATCGTGAAAATATTTTCATCGGCAATGTCGTGAAGTGTCGCCCACCGGGAAATCGCGATCCTGAACCAGATGAAGTCGAAAAATGTTGGGATTTCTTACAACGACAAATCGAGATTATCGCGCCGAAATTAATCGTCACGCTCGGACGCCATTCGATGAATCGTTTTTTACCAGGACTGAAAATCTCGACAGCGCATGGTCAGCCGAAACGCCGGCAAGACGGACAGGTTTTCCTCCCGCTCTACCACCCCGCCGCCGCACTTTACTCACCGAGTTCGAAGGAAACCCACCTCGCCGACTTTACTAAAATCCCGAAGATTTTGGAGAAACTTACCGACCTTTGAAAATTATAAATTCGTTTTAAGTTCTAATTTTTGAGTTCTAAAAACTATCTTCTCGGAATCCTACTAACCGCCGTCCTCGGCTGGCTCGCACTGGCAATCGTGATTTTTCGACTCGACCCGTTTACTTCAACCGCGCTCGCTGTCCCCTTTTTTTGCGCAGCACTTTTTTTGGGAATGGTCGGCACTTTAACTTTGGTCGGATTTTATGGTCGAGTTTGGTTCCGCCGGGGAGAAATTTATTTGCAACACATCTCAATCGCCCTCCGACAAGCGGTGTTAATTTCGGTCGCGACAGAAGTTGCGCTCGCTTTTCAAATTTTGCGAAGACTGACTTGGTGGGACGGGGTGCTAATCGTCGCAGCCATCACTTTGGTCGAAATTTATTTTTCGAGTAAAGACTGAAACAATTTTAAGTTTTAAGTTTTAAAACAAGATCGAATATTTTAATTTTGAAAATTGAAACATTCGAAATTAAAAATTGTTTTGAAATTTTAAATTTGAAGTCCTGTCCTTAAAACCTTTTGCTAAACTCCCTATATGCTTGATAAATTAAAAAACTTAAAAATCGAAGTTCTCGCGGCGATTGAAGCCGCTTCGGAAGCGGAAAAACTACGAGAAATCGAGATTGCTTTTTTGGGAAGGAAAGGAAAACTGACGGAAATTTTGCGCGGCTTGAAGGATTTACCAGCAGAAGAAAAAGGCAAGGTCGGTAAACTTTCGAACGAAATCAAAAACGAAATCGAAACGACGATTGCGGCGAAATTTACGGAATTCGAGACAGCGAAATTCAACCAACTCGGCGAGACAGAATGGATCGATCCGACACAACCAGGCGAGGAAGCGCAGCGCGGGACGCTTCATCCACTGACGCAATTCATTCGTGAAGCGGAAAAAGTTTTTACTGGGATGGGATTCACCGTCGCGAGTGGTCCACAAATCGAGGACGATTTTCACAACTTCACCGCGCTGAATATCCCTGCCGACCACCCTGCGCGCGACAGCCAAGACACTTTATTTCTAGAGAATTCAGAAAATTTTTTACGAACGCAAACTTCGAGCGTCCAGATTCGTTGGATGGAAAAAAACAAACCACCTTTTCGCATCATCGCCCCCGGGCGCGTCTTTCGGAAAGATGATTTCGATGCTGGTCATTCACCGATGTTTCACCATCTCGAAGGTCTCGTCGTCGATCGAGAAATTTCTTTGGCAAATATGAAAGCGGTGATGGAGGAAGCAGTGCGGCAGCTAATCAACCCCGACGCCAAATTTCGCTGGCGAACGAGCTATTTTCCCTTTGTCGAACCAGGGCTGGAAGTCGACATGAGCTGCACAGTTTGTGGAGGAAAAGGATGTTCTGTCTGTAAGCAAACCGGCTGGGTCGAGGTCGTCGGTTGCGGTCTCGTCCATCCGAAGGTACTCGAAAATGTCGGCGTCGATTCGAAGAAATGGAGTGGCTTCGCCTTCGGTTTCGGCTGGGATCGCCTGGTAATGATGAAACACAGCATCAGCGACATCCGCCTACTTTTTGAAAATGATTTGAGATTTTTACGGCAGTTTTGAGTAGTCGGTAGTTGGTAGTCAGCAGATAATAACTCTCGTAGTGATGAGAGGTTTTTAATTAAACTATTAACTTAATTCAATGTTAAACTGGCTCCTAAAAATATTATGGAGCTTTTTATCAAATTACGAGCGGAGCAAAAAAAAGTTGAAAAACTTCAAGCAAAAGTTGAAAAAATAAATAACAGAATAATAGAAGTAGGCGATATTAACTGCTGCAATTTTAGTAGTGCGGTAAAAATGATGCATAAAATCGTTTTAATGTTTTTTCAAGGAAATAAAAAGATAAGATATCAAGATGCAGAAGATCAAATTAAATTTGTAGAGAGTTTACTTAAAGGTTATCCAGCAGACAGAAAAAAAATTAGTTCTCTTTTTTAAGTCTTTTCGCTAAAATCTCCCCACTCTATTCTTGGGGCTGTAGCTTCCGCCTAGAACAAGGCTCCGGCGGACAAGCAGCCGAATTAGAACGTCCCGATGGACATCGGGAAGATCAGAGATAGAAAATACACATCTGGGGCTGTAGCTCAGTTGGCTAGAGCACTCCCATGGCATGGGAGGGGTCAGGGGTTCGAATCCCCTCAGCTCCACCAAAAGGGACTTGGGCGCAAATTGAGAAAATAATTTTCTCCTTTTTAACTTTACTTAAAGCCTGATAGGTTATCATCCTGAGGTTCGGCAAAACACGACTAGTCCGTAGGGAGCTTTTAGATTTGGAAGCAGTTTTTCGCAACTTTGCTACAATTCTCTCGTGGCAAAACTTCCTTTGATTATTTCCGCTCCTCACGCCTGCTCGACAGTCCCGCGGAAGTGGAAAAAGCGGATGCTTTTGAACGACGAACAACTTTGGCATTTCTCCGATCCTTTCACTGCAAAAACTGTTCATCACCCACGCGCCTTTTCCATCCACATCGCCAAGAATCATCGCGCCTTAGGAGACTTGAATCGCGCTCCTACACCCGAGACAGCTTTTCGGAAATACGATTTTCACGGCAAAAAGAAAGTTTGGAAGGATGGTCGAGAGCCAACGAATTTTGAGAAAGCCGAACTTTTGCAAAGAAATTGGTTTCCTTATTATGAAGAAATTTTTGAGAAATTAAAGAAATTAATCGCGCGCGGCGCGAAACGAATACTCTTCGTCGACCATCACAATACCGCCTCCGATCATCCCGCCGGCGACGGGAGAGAATACATGCCAGCCATCGTAATTTCTAATTTCGGCAGCAAACACCGCGGTGCGCGAGTGAAAAGCCGAGGCGATCTTTCGCTCCCCGCCCCCGCTTTGAAATTCTTTCAAAAGGCACTTTGGGAGAAAACCGAGCTTGGCAGTGAAATTAATCAGGTTTATCACGGCGGTTATTCGATTCAGTGGATCGTGGAAAATGCCAAACTAATCAGTCCAAGCGTCAAAGTTTATGGGGTTCAGTTCGAATATAATCTCGGCTTGATTCATAATCCTCTCTCGAGGAAAAATGATTTGATCGCGATGGAAATTTTGCAGCGGAAAGTGAATCGCGCCATCACAAAATTGGCGGAATATTTGAAATGTGATAAATGCTGAGTAATACTTAGTTAATAGTTTCTAGTATTTTGCAGAAGGGACTTTATCCTTTATCCTTAATCCTTAATCCTTTATACTTTTAGCATGATTGATTTAAATAAGCTTCGCGTAAACCCGCAAGATTTTTACAATTCGCTGAAACGCAAAGGCGTCGAGATTGATGTCGATGAGGTTCTCGAGCTCGACGACGAACGTAAAGAATTGCTGCAAAAAACGGAGTGTTTGCGGAGAATTCAAAATGAAGCGAATCAAAAAATCGTCAAGGCAAATTCTGGTGAGAAATCAAAACTGATTGCCGAGATGAAACAAGTCGCAAATGATTTGAAAGCAAGCGAAAAAGATCTAGCTGAAACGCAAAGCAAATTGGAGATACTGCTGATGACGATTCCAAATCCGCCGCATGAGTCCGCCCCCGACGGCGGCGAAGACGATGCGAAGGAATTACGGAAAGTCGGCGAAGTGCGAAATTTCGAATTCCCACCGCTCGACCACGCTAAGTTGGGAGAAATTTGTGATTTGATTGATACGAAACGCGGCGCGAAGGTCAGCGGCAGTCGTTTTTATTATTTAAAAAATGAGGCTGTTTCAATGGAATTTGCACTCGCGAATTACGCCCTCGAAATTTTAATCGCGAAAAATTTCACTCCAATGATCACCCCGACTTTGGTGCGAGAAAAAGCGATGGAGGCGACCGGATTTTTCCCGAATGAAAAAATGAATATTTACGAAGTGAATCCGACAACTGCGGAGAATCCCGAGGGAGACGATCTTTTCCTCGTCGGAACGAGTGAAGTGCCACTAACGATGTTTCACGCGGATGAAATCTTGGAGGGTGAATTACCAAAAAGATATGTCGGATTTTCCACCTGCTACCGCCGCGAGGCAGGCGCCTACGGCAAAGACACGAAAGGAATTTTTCGGGTACACCAATTCGACAAATTGGAAATGTTTTCTTTTTGTGATTCGGCGAAAAGTTGGGATGAGCACGATTTTCTAGTGAGTTGTGAGGAAGAAATTTTGCAGGGATTGAAGCTCCCCTACCGCGCAGTGAATATCGCCGCCGGCGACCTCGGCGCTCCCGCCGCAAAAAAGATTGATCTCGAAGTTTGGATTCCATCAGAAAAAAGATATCGGGAGCTCACGAGCTGCTCGAATTGCACCGACTTCCAAGCGCGCCGTGCGAACATCCGTTTCCGAGGAGAGAACGGGACCGAGTTCGTCCACACGCTGAACGGAACGGCAATCGCAATGACCCGGATGTTGGTCGCAATTTTCGAGAATTATCAATTAAAGAACGGGTCAATTGAAATCCCCGAAGTCCTGCGAAAATGGATCGGAAAAGGTGTGATTGCCTCGAAAAATTAAAAGATGGAAAACCTTTTGCCAGAAAAACCGGAGCCCAAATGGTATTTCCAAACTTCTTTTTTGGTAATAATTTTTTTGATGGTGGGACCACTCGTGCTGCCGTTAATTTTGTGGCATCCCTCATTTAGCCCCAAAAAGAAAATCATCTTGGGCGTAATTATTGTCGTCGTAAGTTATTTACTGGGAATCGCGCTCATAAAATCGCTCGCCTCCATCGAGGCTTATTATTCTTTGGCGCTCCCATATCTTTAGAAAATGCGTTTTACTTCAACTCAAAAGTCTGTGCCGCGACAAGAAGCACTTCGCTGGCATCCTGAGTGGCAGAAAATTGAACACTTTTCTTTGAGTCAAATTCAACAAAAATAAAATTTTCTGTTCCTCCGTCGATGATTGTCCCGAAATCAAAATTCGTCCCAGCGACAATCTTCGCTGTCAAGATCGGCAAACCAGCCGGAAATGGTTGGTTGGAAAATTCAATCCGACCCGCCGTCGGTTTGCGCCAATACCAATCTTTAGGATATTGAAACTGAAAACCGTTGCCGTTGTCGGTGAATAAGCGGTAACCAGCGGCGACACTAGAAATAATCTCTCCGTTGGTGTTTACAACCGTCTGCGCCTTACCGAAAGCAGTATCGGCACCTTCGATTACCAACCAATCCTTTTCTTCTCCCGGTTTAAAAAAAGACTGCAACTCGACCGCGACCTCATCTTCGACGACGGTGTAAACGAACAGTAAGCGACGAGTTTGAGTCTCTTCGGCTGGATTACCAGCGGTGAAAATCGCGTAAACGAAATTGGGATCAGTGAAAGCCAGCTGAACTAGACTCCATTCTCCAGAATCCGCTACTTCTGGCGAGAGAGAATTGATGTTTTCAGTAAGGTAATTCAAAACTTTTTGCTGACTAGCAGAGAGCTGGCTAGGCAGAGCGGTAGCATCAGGTAGTTGAATTGCGGATTCGACTGGAGTACTGTCCAATCTCCGCCACATCGCGCTTTTGCTGCCGGAATCGACGAGAATCCAAGTAAGCGGGGTGCTTGGTTTTTTGGAATCTCGGTCGCCGTAATACCAGCCGCGTTGCAATTCCGCTGCGGAAATTTCAGACAAATCTGCATTCGCTTCAATCCGATCGGAAGTGACGGCCTGCGGCGCTTCAGAATCTTCCCCGGCAATACAAATACCACCCGCGTCAGGATAATTACCACTCAAGCGACATTCTAAATTGGCTACACACTGAATCGCAGCGATGCCGCCACAAAATTCTCCAACTTTTGCAGCTGTTAGCCCCGAGGAATCCGAAGTCAGCGATCCACCATTCAGCTGGACGCCTGCCACGACAAAGCTTTGAACAATCTCGAGGTAATACCTCCGATTGCGCGCTCGATTGGTTTCGGAATTGTCGTACCAAGCTAAAGTAAAAACTTTGTCGCTATGACTGAGATAAATCACCGAACCGGTCGCATTTTGAAATTGATAACCACTCAAACCCGCCACTGCCACCCGCCGCAAAGCATCCGCGGTGTAGCCGTAATTGTCAATCAGCCAATCAGCCAACTCCTGTTTAATTGTATTTTCTAGCACCACGATTTCAATAATTTTTTCTTCCGAATCAAAAAAGGCAGCGCCTCGGCGAGTCTGCTGGGCAGTCAAATCTTTGGGATATTTCGTAGAGAAATCAAACTGGGTGTCAGCGTAGTTTTCGTAAACATCCGCCTTGCCTGCGGTCGAGCCGCCGACCGGAGTCAGCGCAACGACTTTCATAATCTCCAGATTGCCCTCGACTGTCGGCGAGATAATTCCTTCGATTTCAACTGTTTTGCCGACGAAACTGTCGAGCTTGATTTGTGGTCCAGCCGCCACGAGCAACGCAACCAAAGTTCCATCTTTCTCAAGCCGGTGCGTGCCTTGTTGGTAAATCGACGCGCCAAGCTGTCGTATCACGCCGGTCAGTTTTTCGAAAGAAACTTGATCTTCGACAAGTGGTGGAGTGGAATCTTCGCCGCAGGCAAAAAGAACGATCGGAGCAAAGACGAGACAAAGCGTACAGAAAAGTTTTTTCATTTTGGAGGAAATTAACTTCTCAGATTTTAAGCGATTTTCGCCACTTCTCCAAAATATGCGAATCTCAAAACTCCTCTCCAAAAAAAATTAGGAAAGTGTTTCTTAATTTTTACTTTTTAATTCTTTCACCGCCGCGACCATTTCACGCAAACCTTCTTCCGACTCCGGCAAACTGCGCGTCTTCAGCCCGCAATCTGGATCGACCCAAATCTTCTCAGGCTTGAAATAAGTCAGAGCCTTTTCGAGATATTCCGAAATTTTCTCAGCGGGCGTAGTTTTATGAGTGTGGACATCGTAAACTCCCAAACCAACATCCTGCGGAAATTCATGTCCTCGAAGCTGATCCAGCAACTCGAAGTCGCGACCAGCGAATTCGAGATCGATTTGATCGACCGGAAGGAGGTGAATCTTGGGAGCGAGGTGCTCGAAAGCACCGTAACAAATGTGCGTAATGGAATACATTTCGAGACCTTCTGTCACCAGCCGCAAACCTTCCGCCGCCAGCTCAATCTCATCGGAGCGAACAGAGAGTGCCGGTTCATCGACTTGAATAATGCGACAACCAGCCTTTTGTAGCTCTTCCGCTTCCTGACGCAAGACTTTGGCAAAGGCACGAACGACTTCTTCACGACTACTGTAATGCTCGTTGAAACTCCAATCCATCATCGTATAAGGACCAGTCAGCATTCCTTTGACTGGTTTATCAGTTAACTTTTGAGCGTACTCGAAGAAGTGCTTCGTCATCGGCTCCGTCCACTCGATCTCTCCAATAATGCGTGGTTTTTTGTAATAACGATTGCCGTAAGAACGAACTGGCTCGGAAATCTCAAAACCATTTAATCTTTCTGCAAAGAAAGTTGCCATGTCTCCCCGCTCTGCCTCTCCGTCCACGAGAACATCGAGTCCGACTCTTTCCTGCATTTCGATGTACTCTTTCGTCGCTTTTTCCTCTAGCTCAAGTAATTCCTCGCGAGAAATCTCTTTGCGGTAAAACTTTTTCCGTGCCTCTGCCAAATAACTTGGCTTCGGGAAAGAGCCAACTGTCGTCGTCGGAAAAAGCGGTAAATTTAGGTCAATTTTCATTTTAAATTTTTGAGAAGAGCTATCTTTTGCATGGCAATCTCATGAGGCAAGTACTCGACATGTGAGGAAGTAGAATAAATAATCTCCGCAGCGGCGGCAAAAGTTGATTCAATCTTATTTTTGTACTCAGTGAAAAATTCCGCACTCTCGATTTTCGTCTCACGAGAGTCGACAATCCCAGCCTGCAAGATCATCCCTTCTTTTTCGAAATCATGAGAGTGGGGTTTCTGAACGTCGATTCCTACTCCGCACTTAGCTGAAATTAACGCCTGAACTATCTCTTCGCTAAAGTTTTGAAAATACGAAACAACCACAACCTTCACGTCTAGCTCTCCAAATTTTTTATAAATCTCCGACACCTCAGCCCTATCATAATCTCCCCAACCCAACTCAATCTCATGAATCTCGATCATCTTCGCCCCTGCAGCAACTAAAGCTTTCGCCTCCTCAAGTAAGCTCGCAGCAATCACTTCACGTAACTTTTTTTCGTCCTGATAAAAGGTATCGACACAAGAAGCGGCAAAAGTGAAAACTCCTGGCAATGTCGCCTTTACGTTCTCGCTAACGCTCAAAGCAAACTTGAAATCCCCCAAAGTTTTCGAAGGATTAAACTGGAGGTCACCTTCGACCACCGGTTCGCCATAAAGAGTGTTCGTATTATAAAAGCGGTGAATTCCTCGACGTGTAATCCCGTCCCAAGCTTGTACAAAAGGTGAAAAAAGATCGGTCCAACGAATCAAACCGTCGGTCGGTAAATCGATGTCGGCGCCAATTTGCTCGCGGACGACTCGTTCAATATTTTTCTGAATAATGGTCTCTAGTTCTTCTTGCGAAATCTCCCCTCGATCAGCTTTGTGCAGATTCGCCCGCAGAGAGGGAACTTCTTTCGAAGAAGAAATTTTTGGAAAAATTCCAGTGGTGGTAGTAGAAATTTTCATTTATTTGTAAAAAAAGCCGAGAAATTTTAGCAGTTTTCCTTTAAATCACAAACGTCTTAGCGCTTCCTAAAAATCAAGAGGCATCACCTCGAAATCAGGATAACCATTCCGCTCATTAATCTCCACTTCGAAACACTGCCGACCAGAGATATGACTCCACTGCGGATCTACATAACGATTGCGAACCTGCGTTTCGAAATCTTTGTTGGAATGAGTAAAGCTGGCACAGAGTTGATAATTTTCGGAATCAATAATTTGAAATTCGTATTTTTCATTAGAAACCGGATCGAGCAAAGATTCTTCACGCAACTTGAAATCATCCACTAGGTCATCCAAGCTTTGCGGTAGCTTTTCTTCATTACGATAGAAGTCACTGACAGAATAGGTAATCTGTTGTAATTCATTTACTCGCTCTTGGTCCTCGCGAAGCTCTCGAGCTTTCTTTGGTGAATCAATTAGAGAAAATGAAACTACCAGACAAGCCAAAACTACAACCAAGAAAACCCCTCCAAAAACTTTCATCCTAATGTCTCGTCGCAAATCCTGACGCTTCAAATCAAAGAAATAGTAGCTCCCAAAACTACCTGCAATTATAAAGATCGTTAAAGATTTGAGGAAAAATTTAATCGTCACTTCACCAGCTAGGAAAGAATTGAGCGTAATAATAAGGTCACCGATCGCCACGGCAGAAGCGATGAAGAGTGCGAGATAAGTCAGCCATTTACGAATAGAAGCCTCAGAATCCAGCTCTCCAGTGGCCAGAGCGCCATTGATCTTGCGAGTGAAGAAATAGTAAATCGGTGCTGCAATAATCATTGAAGAGATTGCAAAGCGCAGAATTTCATTCTGAAAATCACCAGAATAACTAGGTGTAGTCTCGGTGATCATGAAATTAATGAGCTGAAAAATCACTTGCCCGATCGCGATGGCAGTGAAGCCAAGGGCGAAAAAGGAGATTAGGTAGAAAAATGCATGCTTGGCATTGTGAAAATTGGAACTCATTTTTGTTGGGGTTAGTGCAAATAAAATTCTAGCAGAAAAAACAGCGTGCATGTCCACCTCTGCTTCATACTCCATGTTCTAATATTTCGCAAAGTGCGCAAAAGCCTTGTTGGCAGCTGCCATGCGATGCGAATCCTCCTTCTTTTTGCAAGCCGGTCCCTCCCCTTTAGCAGTCTCGAGAATCACACCCGCTAGTTTGAGATGAATCGGTTTGCCCTTCACGCTGCGCGCTGCGTCGAGAATCCACCGTACCGAAAGAATCCTTTGGCGGTTAGGATTGACCTCGATAGGAACCTGATAAATCGCACCACCGACTCTCTTCGGACGAACCTCCATCGCTGGAGCCGCCTGCTCGATCGCGAGAGCAAAAATAGCAATTGGATCCTTTTCAGTTTTCTTAATCTCCTCTAGCATCTTACGAAAAATCTCCCGCGCGATGGATTTCTTCCCACCGAGCATGATACAGTTGATGAATTTTTCTTGAAGCGGATCCGCACCGGGCAAAAGTTGCGTTTTGAACGGAATCCCGTTGATGATTTTGCGTTTCATGGTTTTGAGTTAAAAAATTTAAATTTTTAGAATAAATGGAAGGCTAATCTCATTTTGAGAATTTAGGATACTCTGATTTCTCCTAATTTTAAAACTTGATTTTTAAGATTCTAATTCTTCTTCGCCTTCGGCTTCTTCGCACCGTATTTCGAACGAGATTGTTTGCGATCAGCGACGCCCTGAGTATCGAGGACTCCGCGAATGACATGATATTTGACACCAGGAAGATCCTTTACTCTTCCTCCGCGAATCATCACGACTGAGTGTTCTTGCAAATTGTGCCCCTCGCCAGGAATGTAGGCGATTACTTCATAGCCATTGGTGAGACGGACACGAGCAACTTTTCGAACAGCAGAATTCGGTTTCTTCGGCGTCGTCGTGTAGACACGGACACACACTCCCCGTTTTTGCGGACAGCCCATTTTCATCTCCCGCGTCGACGACTTGAGAGAGTTGGAGATGAATTGTAAAGCCGGAGATTTAGATTTGGCGCGAGGAGTCCTCCGCGACTTTCGAACGAGTTGGTTGATTGTTGGCACAGTAGAATTAAAAATTAAGAATTAAAAATGAAAAATGTTTTTAGAGTTTAGCAATTGAGTAAAAATTTGCCAAACTGTATTCTGTATTCTGATTAAAGTGTCATCGCTTCGGGATGCATCTTTTGATAAGTCTTGCCCGCCGGAATGAGCTTACCGATGATGACATTCTCTTTCAGACCGTGGAGGATGTCGATTTTTTTGGTCGTGGAAGCTTCGACGAGGACGCGAATCGTTTCTTGGAAACTCGCTGCCGAGAGCCAAGAATCGGTTTGCAGCGAGACCCGCGTCAGACCGAGCAGCAATTGCTCGACACTGGCTCCTCTTTTACCGGCTTCAATCAACTCTTTATTAACCCGCTTCAAACGAACGACATCTGTGACCTCGCCTGGCAATAGTCCGGAATCACCCGCATCGTTGATGCGAACTTTGGAGAACATCTGGCGAACGATCACCTCGACATGCTTGTCGTTGATTGACTGCCCCTGAGCGACATAAATTGATTGAACCTCTTTCACAATGTAGCGCTGGACTGTCGTGACATCGGTCAGCTCTAGCATCTTGCGCAGATTGAGATGCCCGACGGTGAGCGGTGCACCCGCACCGACGAGATCACCTGTCCGGACAGAGAGACTGACTCGCGCCGGAATCTCATACTCCCGCTCGCTACCTTTGGTGTGAGCAACGATGATTTGATCTTCGGTAATTTTGTGAATTACTCCTGCATTTTGCGCTTTGATCGTAAGACGATTGCCGATACCTCGAGCGATGATTTGTTTCACTTTAATCTTTTCACCTTTTTTTATGTCAACTGTGAAACCCGCCAAAGAATATTTGTCGAAACTTTCCCCACTAGCGGTGATGATGACGACTGTTTTGCCGTCCCGCTTCACTACTTTCACTTTTCCGGCAATTTCGGAAATGACCGCCTCGGCCTTGGGGGCACGCGCTTCGAATAATTCTTCAATCCGATTCAAGCCTTGAGTAATATCATCTTCACCGGCAACACCTCCCATGTGGAAAGTCCGCATCGTCAGCTGAGTACCTGGTTCGCCGATTGATTGAGCCGCGATAATACCGATGGCAGTGCCAACCTCGACGGTAATGTCACGACCTAAATCGCGACCGTAACAACGTTGGCAAACTCCGTTTTCAGATTGGCAAGTAAGGATAGACCGAATTTGAACTTCGTTAATCCCAAGCTCATCGATTTTTTTGACCAAAGGCCGATCAATCTCGCTCCCAGCATCGGCAAGTAATTCGCCGGTTTTGGGATCAGCTAGAGGCGCATACAAAGTCCGACCGAAAACTAGATCGGCGAAATTTTCTCCAATCTTTTCGATGTCCTCACGATGCTGAATAACAAAATCTTTGGATCCACAGTCCGCCTCGCGACAAATAATGTCTTGAACCGCATCAACCAATCTGCGAGTCAAATAACCAGCTTCCGCAGTTTTTAGCGCGGTATCAGATTTACCTTTGCGACCTCCGTGAGTCGCGATGAAGTACTCGAGAATAGTGAAACCTTCTTTGAGCGAAGATTTGACTGGTAACTCGATTGTCCTACCAGCTGGATTCGCAACCAAACCTTTCATACCAGCGAGCTGTGTCACCTGTCCCCAGTTGCCACGTGCCCCGGAATCAATCATCGCAAAAATGTCGTTGTCTTCGGGTGTCGCTTTTTGAATTTCTTTGGAAATGCGTTGCTTAGTCTCCGCCCAGACTTTGATGGTGTGATGATATCTCTCGTCATCGGTGATGAAACCTTTCCAATATTGATTGTTAATTTGTTTGACCGCTTCGTTGCCTTCTTCGACCATCTCATTTTTATTATCAGGAACGATGACATCATACATCGAAATACTTAGTCCTGATTTGGAGGCAAATTTGAAACCAACACGCTTCAAGTCGTCAGAAAGTCGCACCGCCCGATCTTGCCCGATATCTTGGACTGCATCGGCAACTACATTTTTGAGAACATTTTTATTCATCACTTCATTACGATAACCCAGTTCTTTTGGCACGAAAGAATTGAAAATCATCCGCCCGACAGTCGTCTCGTAAACCTTCTCACCTGCTGCCATCCGACCCTTGATCTTGGCATGAAGATGGACGAATCCCATTCGGTAGGCATTCACTGCTTCGGAAATATCGGTGAAAACCATACCTTCACCCAGCATTCCGTCGCGAACTAGAGTGAGATAATAACAGCCCAAAACCATATCTTGAGTCGGCGCAGTCGTCGGTTCGCCGGTCGACGGTTTCAGCATATTTTGCGTCGCGGCAATTAATGCAGAAGCTTCGACCTGAGCTGCCGTCGAAAGTGGGAGATGGACCGCCATTTGATCACCGTCGAAATCAGCGTTGAAAGCTGGACAAACAAGCGGGTGAATTTGAATCGCCTTGCCTTCAATCAGGACAGGCTGAAAAGCCTGGATACCGAGGCGGTGAAGTGTCGGCGCACGATTGAGGAGAACTTTTTTGCCCTCAATGACCTCTTCAAGCGAATCCCAAACTTCGCGACGATTCTGCTCAATTAATTTTTCGGCGGATTTCACATTGTAGGCCAAATCGCGTTTAATCAAAGCTCCGATGACAAAAGGTTTGAAAAGTTTGAGCGCCATTTCTTTGGGCAGACCGCATTCGCTGAGGTGAAGTTTTGGACCGACGACGATGACAGAACGACCAGAATAATCAGTGCGTTTGCCGAGCAAATTCTGACGGAAACGACCCTGTTTGCCTTTCAACATGTCAGACAGCGAACGCAGTTTGCGCTTGTCTCCGACGGAGAAAACAGCCTTCGCCGAGCGAGCGGAATTGTGGAGCATTGTGTCGACGGCTTCTTGCAACATTCTTTTTTCATTGCGTTGGATGACTTCCGGCGCGCCGATTTCAATCAATCTTTTCAGGCGATTGTTGCGATTTATAACCCGTCGGTAAAGATCATTCAAATCAGATGCCGCGAAACGACCGCCATCGAGGTGAACCATCGGGCGCAAATCCGGCGGAATGACCGGCAAGACAGTGAGAACCATCCACTCTGGCTTAATCCCAGCTTGTTTGAGCGAGCCAGCTAATTTAAGTCTTTTAATTGTTTTTTTGTACTTTTGTCCCGTCGCCTTTTTTAATTCCTCGGTTCGAAGTTTGATGAATTCGTCCAAATCAATCTCGGCAATAATGTCGCGAATCGCCTCAGCGCCAATCCCCGCCTGAAAAACATGCCCAAATTTCATCGATAAATCGCGGTAATTTAATTCGGAAACAACCTTGCCGACCTCTAGATTATTGAGCTGGTCTTTGGAATCATGATACTGCTCGGAAATTTCTTCAATCGTCGAGACAGCTTCATCTTCCAGCACGGTTAATTCTTTGGCGACAATATCTTTTTCGGTTTTGTCAGTTTTTTGACGTAATTTTAATTCGTTGGTTTGATTTTTAAATTCTTCCTTCGCCGCTTTTTGCTGATTCTTGTATTCAATTTCTAGCTCGGATAAAGCCTTTTCTTTTGCCTCTTCATCGACCGATTTAATAATATAAGCCGCGAAATAGACCACTTGCTCGAGTGTCTTGACTGGCAGGTCGAAAAGCAGACCAATGCGTGACGGAGTCGAGCGGAGATACCAAATATGGGTGACGGGAACCGCGAGCTGGATGTGACCCATTCTTTCTCGGCGGACAACGGAACGAGTAACCTCGACACCACATTTTTCACAAACGACACCCTTGTAGCGGACTCGTTTATATTTGCCACAATAACATTCCCAGTTTTTCGACGGTCCAAAAATCTTTTCGCAAAAAAGTCCGTCGCGTTCCGGTTTCTGTGTGCGATAATTGATCGTTTCCGGTTTCACGACTTCGCCGCAGCTCCACGAGTGAATCTGGTCGGGCGAGGCAATCGAAACGGAAATCGCGTCGAAAGCTTGTAATTTGTCGCGGTCGAGAGTTGGATCGTTGGCCATTTTGGGGAATTAAAATTTAGGATTCAAAATTTTCTCAAATTATTCTTCTTTTTCTTTCAAATCATCTTTCATCTCGCGAATCGCGGATTCACCGACAGCGTCGAGCGAGGCTTCCTCGTCTTTTGACTCGTCGGAAAATTTTTCGAGCTCGGCGATTTTGTCCTCCTCGGGAATTGTTTCACCGGCTTTC
>Ga0075120_10001968_pt1 | contig 15288 bp, 10 predicted proteins | sample AntAceMetag02UKL_FD_69792 | JGI IMG/M metagenome (GOLD analysis project Ga0075120, IMG submission 69792) | Saline lake microbial communities from Ace Lake, Antarctica - Antarctic Ace Lake Metagenome 02UKL | ecosystem: Environmental > Aquatic > Non-marine Saline and Alkaline > Saline | place... | reverse complement strand
CGGGGAGGCCTGCCTGGCAGAGACGCTCACCGCCATCATCAGCGAGAGCGTCGAGGACGCCAACGCGCAGGTGTACGCCGCCGCGCAGAGCAGTGGCAGCGATATGGGCTCGACGCTCACAGCAGCACTGGTGCGTGACGACTTTGCAGTTATCACCAGCGTTGGCGACAGTCGCGCCTACCACTGGCACGCGGGCACGCTCCGCCAGGTGACGACCGACCATTCCGTCATCGAGCGGCTCATTGAGACAGGCGAGATCACGCCTGAGGAGGCAGCCAATCACCCGCAGAAAGGGGTCCTATATCGCAGCGTGGGAGACAGTCAGACCGTGGAAGTGGATGTATTCAGCCTGCAATTGACACCGGGCGACCGGCTGCTCCTGTGCTGCGACGGCGTCTGGGAAAGCCTGGGCGATGACGGACTGGAGGAGATGATGTTGTTGGAGAACGAGCCGCAGCGGATCTGCGACGAGGTCGTCCGCCGTGCTCTGGAGGCTGGAGCCACAGACAACATGAGCGCGCTCGTGGTCAGCGCGATGGATTTGTAGGTCCATAGGAGTGGGGAGTGGGGAGTAGGAAGTAGGGAGTAGGAAGTAGGGAGTAAGGGGTCATTTGGAATAATGAGGAGGTACATTTATGCCTGGAGAAGTCCAATTAGCCGTCCAGATCAATAAAACTATGTTCCCTGCCACCGGAGGCCAGCAGTTGGTCTACGTGCTCATTGAGGCCATGCCCACCGGCGCAATCGCCAACGTCCAAATGCCGCTCAACTTCGGCCTGGTGCTGGATCATAGCGGCTCAATGAGCGGAAGGAAACTGGCCAGCCTTAAAGAAGCAGCCAAACTCGCGATCGACCGCATGGGACCACAAGACCTGGCCTCCGTCGTCATTTTTGACGATAAGGTGAAAGTGATCGCTCCGAGCCAGCCGGTCACCGACTCTGCCGGGCTCAAACGCCAGATCGAGCACATCCGCGACGGCGGTGGCACCGAGATGTCACGCGGCATGCGCAAGGGGCTGGAGGAACTGCGGAAGGGCCTGGGGTCCGACAGGGTCAGCCGCATGCTCCTCCTGACCGACGGGGAGACTTTTGGCGACGAGGACGTCTGCCGCCGCCTGGCCGCCGAGGCTGGAGGGCAGAACGTCGCCATCGCCGCACTGGGGCTGGGAGAGGAGTGGAACGAGCAACTCCTGGACGACATCGCCCAGGCGAGCGGCGGCACCTCCGACTTCATCCCCGAGAACCAGCCTGCCGCCATCCTGCACACGTTTGAACAGCACGTGCGGGCGGCCCAGGCTACCGTCGTGCAGAACGCAGAGATGATCCTGCGGCTGTTACCGGGGGTGATGCCCCGGGCGGTCTGGCGGGTGACACCACTGATCGCCAAACTGGGCCATCGCGCTCTTTCGGACCGCGACGTCCAGATCACGCTGGGCGATATGGACCGGGAGCAAGGCCAGAGCGTGCTGGTCGAGATGCTCATCCCACCCCGCCAGCCAGGCACCTACCGCATCGCTCAGGCCGAGGTAAGTTACGATGTGGCTGCAACAGGTGTGGTGGGGGAGAAGGCGAAGACCGACGTCATCCTGGGCTTCACGGCCGATCCGGCTCAAGCGACGCAGACCAACCCTTATGTAATGACCGTCATCGAGAAGGTGACGGCACACAAGTTGCAGACGCGGGCGCTGGACGAGGCAGCGGTGGGTAACATCGCCGGGGCGACGCAGAAACTGCGGGCTGCCGCCACCCGCCTGTTGGCACTGGGGGAGGAGGAACTGGCCCAGACTGCGCAGGAGGAGGCCGAGCGGCTGGAGCACGGTGAGGGCCTCTCGGCCCGTGGCACGAAGAAACTGCGCTACGAGACGCGCAAGTTGACGCAAAAACTGGAAGATTAGTAGACTGCAGATTTGCAGACTTGTAGATTTGTAGGCTTGCAGATTCATAAAGGAGGAAAGCCATGCCTGTATGTCCAAATTGTGGTTCGCAACAGCCTGATGGGGCCGCTTTCTGCGATGAGTGTGGAGCGACGTTGGGAGGAGCGGTACCGGCAGCGATGCCGCCGGCCGCAGCCTCGGCACAGCCCGCTCCCACCGTTCTGGCAGGCGCCTGCACCGTCTGTGGTGCACCCGTGACGCCCGGTGAGACATTCTGTGATAACTGTGGTGCTGCTTTAGGCCCGGCAGCCCCGGTCCCGCCGCCGCCGGCTGCCGCCCCTGTTCCACCTTCTCCGGCGGCAGCACCCGCCCCGGCGCAGGCCGGCGTGATCTGTCCCAATTGTGGCGCTCAATTGGAGCCTGGCAGCCACTTCTGTGACATGTGCGGTTCGTCAGTTGGCGCTGCCGCGCCACCGGCTCCGCCGCCTGCGCCAGCGCCGGCCCCACCGACGCCGCCCGCGCCAGCGCCGCCTGTGCCGATCCCGCCAGCGGCCCCTGCTCCTCCACCAGCCTATCCATCTCCGGCGCTCCAGTACCGACTGGTCGTCCAGGGCACCAACGCCACGCTACCCTTCCCGCCCGGCAGGACCGAGATCATCCTCGGACGGGAGGACCCGGTCAGCAACGTCTTCCCTGATATTGACCTGACCGACCACGGCGGGGATGAGGGAGGTGTCTCCCGCCAGCACGCTCGCATCTTCATCCAGGGCACCCAGGTCTCCATTGAGGACCTGAACAGCACCAACTACACCTACGTCAACCAACAGAGGTTGACGCCAGGGCAACCACATCCGCTCAACAGCGAGGATGAGGTACGGCTGGGGCGGGTGAAACTCAACTTCCATTCTATCTGACCGGAGGTGATGTATGGCACTGACAAGCGGACAAGTACTGCAGGATCGCTACCGTATCGCCTCCTTGCTGGGACAAGGGGGGATGGGGGCAGTCTATCGCGCCTGGGATAGCCGGCTGGACGTACCCGTGGCGCTCAAGGAGATGACCTCGCAGCTCGATCTGAATCCTCAAACCCTGGCCCAACTGCGCCAGCAGTTCCAGCAGGAGGCGCAAATCCTGGCACGCCTGAATCATCCCCACCTGGTGCGGGTCGGCGACTTCTTCGAGGGAAGAGACAACGCCTATCTGGTGATGGACTTCGTCGAAGGGGAGAGCCTGGCTGACATCATCAAGCGAGAGGGGGCGATGGCGGAACCCCAGGTAGTAGCCTGGGCGGGCCAGTTACTGAAGGCCCTGGCCTACTGCCACAGCCAGGGTATCATCCACCGGGACGTCAAGCCCCAGAACGTCATCATCCGGCCCGATGGGCAGGCGGTGCTGGTGGACTTCGGGCTGGTGAAGTTGTGGGATCCCAACGACCCACGCACGCGGACGGCTATGCGGGGGATGGGGACGCCGGAGTACGCGCCGCCAGAGCAGTACGACGTGGAGATGGGACACACCGATACGCGGAGCGACGTTTACAGCCTGGGTGCGACGCTATACCACGCGCTCACGGGCCAGGCCCCGCCGACGGCGACCTTGCGCATAGCGGACCCAGCACGGTTCGTGACGCCGCGGGCGACGATGCCCAAGATAAGTCTCACTACAGAGAAAGCGGTGCTGAAGGCGCTGGAGTTGGCCCGTTCCCAGCGCTGGCAGAGCGCGGCGGAGATGGGAGAGGCGCTAGGGATTACCGGCCTCCCGGCTCCGGCACAACTCCCCGACCGTGATGCTCCGGCTGTGCCCGTCAGTGAGAAGACGAAGGTGATGCCTGGAGCGCCATCGGCCGCCCCATCCCGTCGCAGCATCCCCGGGTGCGTCTGGGCGCTGGTAGGACTGGCCGCGCTGGCGCTGGTGATAGGATTGCTGGTGGGAGGAGGGGCGGTGATAACGAGGATAGTGACTGGGAGAGGCGTCGCCGCACCTACGACGCCGGCCGTGGAGACGGCGCTCCCTGTTACTCCAAGCAGCGTGGGTGAAACGGACACGCCATCACCCTCTCCTGCGCCGTCGGCCACGGCGACGCGTACGCTCACTCGCATGCCCACCGGGACGCCGGTCCAGACACCAACGCACGCGCCAAGCCCAACGCAGAGGGCCACGGCGACACCACTGACCACGGCGACGCCCCGGGCGACTGCAGCCACAGCGACATCCGCACCGCAGGCTGCCACCCAACCCGCGCTGGTAGCCCCAGCCTCAGGAGGCGAATACAACAGCCCTGTCACCTGCCAATGGAGCGGCTCGCTGGGTACAGGGCAGGCGTATCAGGTCACGCTCTACCACCCCGAGAGTATGCACACAATCCAGAGCGATCTGTTGACCACCCAGAGCTGGACCACGGCTCTGCCTGGCGAAACCGGGGAGTGGCGTTGGAGAGTGTCAGTAATGGAGAACGGGATGGCAGTGACCACCTCGCCCGAGGGGATGTTCTGGTACAACCCGTTTCCTGGTGGAGGTGATGGAGGTGGAGGCGGAGCGAATACGCCTGCTCCTCCGTGAGTAGGCAGCGTCAAGACCACGTTCTGGCTCTCATACCTGTGGGAGATGTCTGAGGCAATCCAGGAACACGAGACTGGATGAGGAGCAAGCCGGCTTCATCGCAATGGAAAGCCCATATTGAAGGGAGACGCGAAATGAAAAGAATCTTGCCGTTCGTCGCCGCTGGAATATGCTTGATCGGATTGAGTCTGGTATGGAACGCGCTCGAGGCAGAGGCATTGCCTCCACCCAGCGCAGGCGCGGTCGCGCCTGCCATCCAGGAGCAACCCGCGCCAACCAACACTCCAGCCGCACCGGAGGAGGATATCCAATCCACGATCTACGAAGCCCTGCCGCCGCTGGCCGTGGTAGGAACGCCTGAACAGACACAGGCGGAAGCAATAGTCGCCGAGCAGCCGATTGAGATTGAGGATGAGCACGGAGATGAGGATGAGGCCCACGTCCAGTGGGCATACCAGCATGCCCAGGCCCTGCGCCAGGCAGGGATACGTTTCAGCACGAACCCGCTGCCGGCGCCACCAATCAACACGCCTGCCGCGCCGGAGGGGGATATCCAATCCACGGTCTATGAAGCCTCGTCGTCGCTGCCCGTGGCGGGAATGACGGAACAGGCACAGGCAGAAGTAATAGTCGCCGAGCAGCCGATTGAGACTAAGATTGAGATTGAGGATGAGGCCCACGTTCAGTGGGCGTACCAGCATGCCCAGGCCCTGCGCCAGGCGGGGGTACGTTTTCGAGTGCTAAACCCAGGCGTGAGGGTCACTGGAAGCACATCGCCCCGGTCTCCGTCGGAGACATGCATGAATATGCTCTGGAACCCTCAGATGGATGTAGTGGAGTTCGGCGATGGAACCGGCTCGATAGAATACTGGTCCATCCTGGATCAGAAGGTATACTATAGCACAGTCGATTACAATTCAGCATCCTACTCCCTGGCCATGGTGGACGAGACCGACGGATCGGACACAGATCTCGTCGATGCTAGTACGGACTGTGACGCGTTTGGGCAAGGATTCCAGGCTCCTGGCAGGCTGACCTTCCTCCAAGCCTCGTACAGCAGACTGTATGCCAATGAGAACGAGATTGACGCTGCTTTTTACGTCCTATGGATGTTGGATAGCCAGGGTTATCTGGACGAGACAGTAGCCTATTGGTCGATCGGCGCGGGAACAGGTTGGAGCGATCGCCAATCGGAACCACTGTCCAGCAGTGACTTAGCCCAGGTATCTGGAAAGCCTCTCGCGCTCGTATTCTACTTAATTAGCAACCGAACATCCCCAAGCGAGATTGTCTGGCTGGATGATGTGCAGGTGACAGCGTGCTACGAACTGGGTGCCAACGCAGTCTATATACCTCTCACAACCAGGCAATTTGGTACCGGAGAACCGGAAACCATCACCTGCAATCCCTATGAACCGGATTCGGTAACTCAACGCGGGTCCAGCACGGTGGGCGCTACTTGTGACGGTTCCTTCAGCGCTATGGATATGCAGGACTACTACTCGCTGAGTAACCCGAACAGTGTAGAGAAAGTCTGGCTGCAATTCACCAACCTGCCATCTGGCACCAACTGGGACGCCCTGATCTACGAGGACAAAGGCGGTGGAACATACGAACTTCTGTGCTATACAGGGGAAACCCCAGGAGACCAGGACAAGTCCGTGAAGTGCACACTCGACGTCAGCAAGACCTACTTCGTGATGGTCAATGCAGGCACAGCGCCGGGTATTGGCGACAATACGTACCAGGTGTCCGTCGTACAGCGATAAGAAAACCCTTGCGAAGGTCTGAACAGCAACCCTCGCAACTAAACCAACCAATTTCACAAATTCGGGCATCGTTTCAAAAGCCGCTCAGTATGCACCTTGCTCCGGCTGGACATGACGGTTCAGCCGCAGGGCGAGGCATTTGATAATCCGTCGCGAGCGCAGAAGCGCTACTCCTGCTGCCCTGGCCCACTCGTCGCTTTGAGGCGAAGCCTTGATAGACGCTTGCCAGGACAGAAAGAGGTGAGATAATGGCACACAGACAGATAGGAATCCGTAACCGGCAATTCGCAATCTGCATCCTGTGGGTGTTGCTCCTGGCAACATCGGGCTGCAGTTGGCTGCGGCCTGAGGAGCCAGCCGCACCCGCATCGCCTCCTGACTTGCCCACGGCGACCTCAACGCCCCCATCCACTCCCACTCGGGAGCCCACCCCCACCGTGACGCCGCAGCCGACTTCCACACCCTGTCCCACCTTCACGCCCACGCCCACGCCAGCAATCCCCACGGCCACCCCAACAATCTCGCCGACTCCCTCCCCGGCCGAGCTGGCTGAACAGTACCCGGAGTTGGCTGCTATCCTCAACAACCCTGAACTACACGCCCTATACAAGGAAATGCTGACGCTCTACCAGCAGGTAGGCGAGCAAACAGCACTGGAACTGGCCCAGCAGTACGGTCTGCTCACCCCCGAAGGGAATATCCGCGCCACGCTCGTCCTGGACACGCTGGACACGGAGGACACCGCCGCACTGGTGGCCCAACTGGAGGCAGCCGGTATCACCGTTGTCAGCGCCGAGGGCGACCGGATCGAAATCGCCGTGCCGATGGAACTGATCCAGGCCCAGGCTCAGGCTGGCCAGCCTGGCGCTATCCTAATCCAACTCGTGCAACTGGAGCACGTCATCGGCATGCGGCCGCCATGGTAGGGCAGAGTAGTCTCGCCGTAGATCACGTACACGCCAGAGGGAAAAAAATGAGTCTGACCGCAGGTGACGTATTGCAGAATCGCTACCGCATCGTCTCCCCGCTGGGGCAAGGGGGGATGGGAGCGGTCTACCGCGCCTGGGACACGCGACTGAAGGCTCCCATGGCGCTCAAGGAGATGATCCCCCAGCCGGGGCTCAATCCCCGCGCGCTGGCCCAACTGCGGGCCCAGTTCGAGCAGGAGGCCGTGATCTTGGCCCGCCTCAACCATCCTCACCTGGTGCGGGTGACCGACTTTTTTGAAGAAGGAGGCAACGCGTACCTGGTGATGGACTTCGTCGAGGGGGAGAGTCTGGCCGACCGTATTGAACGGGAGGGCTCGCTGCCGGAGGCGCAGGTGCTGGAGTGGAGTGACCAATTGCTGGACGCGCTGGCGCACTGCCATGCCCAGGGAATCATCCACCGCGACGTCAAGCCGCAGAACGTGATGATCCGCCCCGACGGGCGGGCGGTGCTGGTGGACTTCGGGCTGGTGAAGTTGTGGGACCCGCGTGACCCGCGCACGCGGACGGTGATGCGGGGGATGGGGACGCCGGAGTACGCGCCGCCGGAGCAGTACGGCACCCAGCCAGGTCACACCGGCCCTTGCAGTGACCTGTACAGCCTGGGGACGACGCTGTACCACGCGCTGACGGGGCAGGCTCCGCCGACGGCCAGCGACCGGATGGCGGCCCCGGACCAATTCGTGCCGGTGCGGAGTTTGAATCCCCGAGTGAGCGGCAAGACGGAAGCGATAATATTGAGAGCGATGGAACTGCCGCTTGCCAGCCGCTTCCAGAGCGCGGCTGAGATGGGGGCGGCGATGGGCGGCGGTGGAGCGGTCGCCCAGGCGCGCCCGGCCCCACCGAAGCGGCAGCCGACGAAGGTGATGCCGGGGGCACAGCCCGCCGCCCCAGCCTGGCACAAGCGCATACCCGCGTGGACCTGGGCGCTGGGCGGGGTGGCCTTGTTGGCGTTGGCGTTGGTGGTGGGAGTGCTGATACTGGTGGCAGGAGCGCTGACAAGTGCGGGAGGTGGAGCCACGTCGCTGCCGCCGCCTTCCCCCACACCTGCTGGCTCCTCGCTGGGCGACACCTGGACCCGCCCCACCGACGGGATGGTGATGGTCTACGTCCCGGCCGGGGAGTTCGAGATGGGCAGCACAGAGGGCGACAGCGATGAACAACCGGTACACACCGTGGCGCTGGACGGCTTTTGGATGGACCAGACCGGGGTGACCAACGCGCAGTTCGCGGCCTTTCTGAACGAGCGGGGCAATCAGACGGAGGGGAGCGCGACCTGGCTGGAGCTGGAGGACGAGGACTGCCTGATCGAACGGGTGAGCGGCGAGTTCCGGTCCAGGAACGGCTATGTGGAACACCCAGTGATTGAGGTGTCCTGGTACGGGGCGGCGGCTTACTGTGAATGGGTCGGGGGCCGATTGCCCACCGAGGCGGAGTGGGAGTACGCGGCGCGAGGGCCGGACGGGCACATCTATCCGTGGGGCAATGATGCGCCAACCTGTGAACGGGCACACTTCGGGGAGTGTTCGGGGCGCACGGTGCCGGTAGGTAGTCTGCCGGCCGGCGCCAGTTGGTGCAATGCGCTGGATATGGCGGGCAACGTGTGGGAATGGGTGGCGGATTGGTATGGGGAGTATGCCTCCGGGCGGCAGGTGAATCCGACAGGGCCTTCTTCCGGGGCATATCGGGTGCTGCGCGGGGGCTCGTGGGACATCGTACCGAACCTCGTGCGCGGCGCCAACCGCGGCAGGCTCCTTCCTGATGCCACGAACAACGACGGCGGTTTCCGTTGCGCCAGGGGTTCTCAGTAAGAAACACGAATAGTCGAAGAGAACACGAAAAGCACGAAGTGGGGAAGCAGAAATGGATGCTGAGAAGGATCTGGAATACGAATACGAGCAGATCACCGAATACTGGCGTAGTGCTACAAGAGCGGCGCGCTGGGTATTCCACGCATGGATACGACTTTGACGACGCCACCGGCGCGATCATTGTCTGCGCGTTAGAAGTACATCGAACGCTGGGACCGGGGTTTCGAGAGATCGTGTACCAGCGGGCTTTTGCGTTGGAGTTGCAAGTGGCTGGCCTGGAGTTTGATCGTGAGGTCAAAGTACCTATCTTCTACAAGGAGCGTCAGATTGACACCCGCCGAGCCGATTTCGTTGTAGAAAACGTGATGGTCGAAATCAAAGCCAAAAGCCAGGTGGCGCCGGAAGACTATGTGCAGACCCTCAACTATGTCAAAGCATCGGGTTGCAGGTTGGGCCTGCTGTTGAATTTTGGGGCTTCTCGCTTGCAGATCAAACGACTGGTCAATTAGAAACACGAAGGACGCGAAACAGAAACACGAATAGTCGAAGAGGACACGAAAAACACGAACGCGCACCTTCGCGCCCTTCGCCCTTTCGAACCTTCGTGTTTCAAGAGGGGGGAAGGACGGACCAAATACGCTGAGGTGCCTGCCCCGGGTAGTACCTCGGGGCAGGGCGCGGGTGGTGGAAACACGAAAAGCCGAAGTGCAACACGAAAAGCCGAAGTGCAACACGAAAAGCCGAAGTGCAACACGAAAAGCCGAAGTGCAACACGAAAGACGAAAGTGCGAAACACGAAAGCGCGCAATGCGCGCCGCTACATGTTTTCGTGCCCTTCGCCCCTTCGAACCTTCGTGGTTCAACGTGCTCAGCGGTTCGGGGCGTTGAACCGCTGAAGGCGCTGAGAGGCGCTGAAGACGCTGAGAGGGATGCCTCCAGCGGGGCGACACGGTACGCCTGTAGGGGGGGCACCCAGCCGGTGCACTGCACCTGGGACACTACAACTAATTTGGAATAAAACGAATGGCTGTGTGGGAGGAAATATGTCCAGTTTCTGTAGTTTCTGCGGTCAAGAGTTGAAGAATCCCAACGCCCGTTTCTGCCCAACGTGCGGACGCCCACTAGCACCAACCGGCTCTCCCCCTTCTTCCCCCCCCGTGGGGGGGATTAGAGGGGGGGGAGTACATGAACAGCCGCGCCTGGTCATCCGCGTGACCGGACAGCCGCTGCGGGAGACACCCCTGGACCGTGTGGCCCTCACCATTGGTCGCAGCCCGGACAACGACATCGTCCTGCCGCCCAGGTACGTCTCCAGCCACCACGGCCGGCTGGAGCAGCGGGACACCGCCTGGCACTACCTGGACCTGGGAAGTACCAACGGCACCTTCGTCAACGGCCAGCGCGTGCAGAGCGCTGGCCTCAACGATGGCGACATTCTGCGCATCGGCGACCCCCAGGGTAACTCGGTCAGCCTCACCTTCCGGGCGGCTGGGGCGATAGGTGCGCCGGCCCCGGTTCCCGGCGTCGTCCGTGTAGGGGCCACCGCCTTGGGTATGAAGACATCGCTCGTCATCGGACGCGATCCCCAGGCCGACGTTCCGCTGGTCACACCGGTTGTCTCCTGGCACCACGCCCGCCTCGACCACACACCCCAGGGGCACGTGCTCACCGACATGAACAGCACCAACGGCACCTTCGTCAACGGGGGGCGACTGACACGCCCCCAGCTCATCCAACAGGGCGACGTGGTGCAGATCGGCCCATTCAAACTGGTGTACGAACAGACCGGCCTCCAGCAGTACACAGCCGCCGGTGGTGTGCGGCTGGATGGCGTGCGATTGACGCGGGAGGTAGGGCAAGGGGAGAAACGGAAGCGCATCCTCGATGACATCAGCATATCGGTCTACCCCCGCGAGTTTATCTCGCTCGTGGGCACCAGTGGCGCGGGCAAATCCACCCTCATGATGGCCCTCAACGGCTTCACCCGCGCCGAAGGACAGGTTCTGGTCAACGGGGACGATCTGTACCGCCACTTCGACCTGTATCGCACGATGGTCGGCTACGTGCCCCAGGATGACATCATCCACAAGAACCTGACCGTCGCCAGCGCGCTCCGTTACGCGGCCCGGCTGCGGCTTCCTCCCGATACCTCAGCGCAGGAGATCGAGCAGCGCGTTGACCAGGTTCTCCAGAAGGTGGAGATGGTCGGCCAGAAGGACCAGGTCATCACCAGCCTGAGTGGTGGACAGCGCAAGCGAGTCAGCATTGCCGTCGAGTTGCTGGCCGAGCCGAATCTGTTCTTCCTCGACGAGCCCACCTCCGGGCTGGACCCTGGCCTGGAGAAGAAGATGATGCACACACTGCGCCACCTGGCCGATGGAGGACGGACGATCGTCCTGGTGACCCACGCCACCGCCAACATCGTCCAGTGCGACCACGTCTGTTTTCTCTCCCAGGGACACATGGTCTACTTCGGGCCGCCGGAGGAGGCGCTCCAATTCTTCGGCGTGACGAGTGGCGATTTCGCCGACATCTACGACCAACTGGACGACCCCGACCCGAAGGTGGCGCGACAGAAAGCAGTCGCGTGTGAGGAGAACTTCAAACAATCATCTCACTACCGGCGATACGTGGAGGACCGGCAGCGCGAACTCCCCCAGGTCCAACAAAAGGCGGGCGAAACCGGATCACGGCGCCGTCCGAAGGTCAACGTGATACGTCAGTTCCTCGTCCTCACCCGCCGCTACCTGGACCTGGTGTTGCGGGACAGACTGCTTCTATCTGTCCTGATGATAGTGATGCCGATGGTTGGAGCACTACTGTTGCAGATTTCAGATCACAACTGGCTGATCGGCAACCCGCCGGCCGAGATTGAGAGCCAATTGGCCGCCGACCTGGCGGCTGGAGAAAGCAGCGCCACCTATATGATCGTCGGAGACAGCCAGACTCTTCTGTTCATCATGGCGCTGGCCTCGGTACTATTAGGTTTGTTCGCCTCCGTCTACGAGATCGTGAAGGAATGGTCGGTGTATCAGCGGGAGCGCATGGTCACCCTGCGCATCCTGCCCTACATTGGTTCCAAAGTGGTGGTGCTGGGCCTCTTTGCCCTGATCCAGTGCCTCCTGCTTATGCTGGTGCTCAGTATCAAGGTGGACTTCCCCAAGGAAGGAGTCTTCTTGCCAGCGCCGGTGGAGATGTACATCACACTCGTCCTGGCGACGCTGGCGGCGACCCTGATGGGCTTGCTCATCTCCGCCATCGTGCCCAACCTCAACACAGTGATCTACATCGTGTTCCTGGTACTGTTTTTCCAGATGATCTACGCCGGGGTACTCTTCGATCTGCCGGGCCTTACCAACCAGTTCTCCAACCTGACACTCACCCGTTGGGCGATGGAAGGGATGGGCACTTCGGCGGACATGGAGTGGTTGAACACGCTCACCCGTACCCGCTTCCAGCCGGACCCCGTCACCGAGGAGGTCTCGACGGAGATCGAGAAGCCCGACGAGGATTGGGAGCCGGTGACGGTGGTTACGACCACCCAGGAGATCGAGGTGCCCGTTCAGTTAGACCCCACCCAACCCGTCATCACCCAGACCGTGCCCATTTCGGTCCCGGAGGTGACTGTGAACGAGATGATCACAGTCACAGAGACGGTCACGGAAACGTTCACCGTCGAACCGGAGCCGATGGATATTTCCAATGAGCAGGACTTCCGCATCCAGTACACCCACACACCGGAGCACCTGTGTAAGGACTGGTTGATGCTGATCGGCTTCGGACTGGCGTTCGGCCTCGCCACGGCGATCGTGCTGAAACGGAAGGACGTGGGGTAATCGGATTGCGGATTGTGGATTGCGGATCTCACTTTCGGGAACTTGTTGATCGACAAGAGGGATGGTTCAGAGTTCCGCCAACTCACCTACGACAACCAGGACGCAGACCCTGCCTGGTCGCCCGATGGATCTTACATCGTCTTTACCCACGCTCGTGATACGACGGGGGATGGCTACGTGGGTTTGGACGACGCGAGCGACCTGTGGGTGATCCCGGCCAGCGGTGGTGACCCCATCGTACTGTTGGAAGGGCCAGAACAGGATTGGTCCCCCGACTGGGCCCGATAATGAGGTGCGACGCACTTCGGAAGTGCGTCGCACCTTCAGAGGAGTGAAAAATGACTCTTACAACTGGACAGACACTTCAAAACCGCTACCGCATCGTCTCCCCGCTGGGACAAGGGGGAATGGGGGCGGTCTATCGCGCATGGGACACCCGCCTCAACATCCCTGTCGCCCTCAAGGAGATGATTCCCCAACCAGGGCTCACCCCCGATGTGCTGGCCCAACTCCGCCAGCAATTCCAACAAGAGGCCGTGGTGTTGGCCCGCCTCGACCATCCCCACCTGGTGAACGTGACCGACTTTTTCGAGGAGGAGGGCAACGCTTACCTGGTGATGCAGTTCGTCGAAGGGGAGAGTCTGGCGCAGTGCATCGAACGGCAGGGGGGACTGCCGGAGGAGATAGTGCTGGCCTGGGCCAAACAACTCCTCGACGCGCTGGCCTACTGCCACAGCCAGGGAGTGATCCATCGGGACGTGAAGCCGCAGAACGTGATCATTCGCCCCGATGGACGGGCGGTGTTGGTAGACTTCGGGCTGGTGAAGTTGTGGGACCCGAGCGACCCGCGCACGAAGACAGCGATGCGTGGGATGGGCACGCCACAGTACGCCCCGCCGGAGCAGTACGACATACAAATGGGACACACCAGCCCCCGCAGCGACATCTACAGCCTGGGGGCGACCATGTACCATGCGCTGACCGGTCAGACCCCGCCCACGGTCACGCAGCGCATCGCCAGCCGGAGCGCCTTCCAGCAGCCACGGACGCTGAATCAGCGCATTTCACCGGCAACCGAGGCGGCGATGCTGCGGGCGATGGAACTGACGGTAGAGGACCGCTTCGCCACGGCGCAGGAGATGGCAGCAGCGTTGAGCGGTCAAGCGCCCGCCCCACCCCACCCAACCGCTGTACCCCAACGCCAGCGGACGAAGGTGATGCCAGGGGCACAACCGGCAGCCCCCCCGCGCAGGCGCGTGCCGGGGTGGGCCTGGGCTGTGGGCGGGGTGATCCTGCTGGCGCTGGTGGTAGGAGCAGTGGCGCTGGGAGTGGGGCTGATGATGGCAGGGGGAGGCGCGAGCGGTGGCCCCACGCCCACGCTTACGCCATCTCCCGCACCCGCGGCCACACTGACGCACACACCCGCCCTCGCCCCTACCAGTACACCAACGCGCACGCCAACCCAGACGGCCCCAGAGACGGTCCTGCCCACCAGCACGTCTGTGCGCACACCAACGGTAGAGGCCACGGCGACGGCTCAGCCAAGCCCGACAGCGACACCCCGGCCAAGCCCGGCGGCAACGTCCACGTCCGTCCAGCCTACTCGCACGCCGGTGCCACCAACACAACCGCCACCACCAACACCGACGGAACTGCCACCACCAACTGCAGGCCCACCGCCCGAACCCGGCGCGGGGCCGGAACTGATAGGCCCGGCTAGTGGGGGTGTGTACCAGAATCCGATCACCTTCGAATGGTACGGTTCTTCGGGCCAGGCGTATCAGGTCACCGCCCGCCACACTGCGAGCGGCCACACAGTCCAGAGCGGATTGATCGAGGTCGGGATAAATCCGATGCCGAGTTGGATCACCAACCTGCCAGCCGACAAGCCCGGCGAGTGGCGCTGGACAGTGTCGGTGATCCAAGGCGGGAGCGCAGTGGCCTCCTCGGCCGAGTGGATGTTTCAGTTCAATCCATAGGCGCGACGCATAGGTGCGACGCACTTCGGAAGTGCGTCGCACCTCCAAGGAGTAACGTATGCCCCTTGCAACCGGACAGAGCCTGCAGAATCGCTACCGCGTCGTCTCTCTGCTGGGACAGGGAGGAATGGGCGCGGTCTACCGGGCCTGGGACACCCGGCTCAACATCCCCATGGCCCTCAAGGAGATGATCGCCCAGCCGGGGCTCGATCAATACGCCCTGGCGCAATTGCGCCAGCAGTTCCAGCAGGAGGCCACGGTTCTGGCCCGCCTCGACCATCCTCACCTGGTGGACGTGACCGACTTCTTCGAAGAGGAGAGCAACGCCTACCTGGTGATGAAGTTCGTCGAGGGGGAAAACCTGGCGCAGCGCATCGAACGGCAGGGAGCGCCGCCGGAAAAAGAGGTGCTGGCCTGGGCCGGACAACTCCTCGACGCGCTGGCCTACTGCCACAGCCAGGGAGTGATCCATCG
>Ga0075120_10001967_pt1 | contig 15297 bp, 8 predicted proteins | sample AntAceMetag02UKL_FD_69792 | JGI IMG/M metagenome (GOLD analysis project Ga0075120, IMG submission 69792) | Saline lake microbial communities from Ace Lake, Antarctica - Antarctic Ace Lake Metagenome 02UKL | ecosystem: Environmental > Aquatic > Non-marine Saline and Alkaline > Saline | place... | reverse complement strand
AAAGTTCGCACGCTCATTGCGCGTGACTTCACCGAAGCGTTTGCGCGGTGTGATGCGATTGTTTGTCCGGTGAGTCCGACGGCGGCGTATCCGCTGGGCAGTTGCGCGGATGATCCGCTGAAGATGTATCTAGGGGATATTTTCACGGTGACGGCGAATCTGGCGGGTATTTGCGGGCTGTCGGCTCCCTGTGGATTCACGTCTGGTGGTTTGCCGGTGGGTCTTCAGGTTCTGGGCGCCCCTTTTGCGGAGCAGAAGATACTGGACATCGGATACGCCTACGAACAATCCACCGCCTGGCATTTAAGCGGGCCGACCATTCAGGGATTAGGAAACGGAAACGCATCATGAACTACCAAGTGACGATTGGACTGGAAACGCATATCCAGTTGAAGACGAACAGCAAGATATTCTGCGCCTGTGCGAATCATTTTGGTGATGAGCCGAACACGAATGTCTGTCCGGTTTGTTTGGGCTATCCGGGGGTCATGCCGGTGCTGAATGAGGAAGCTGTGCAAAAAACCATCAAGGCGGGGCTCATGATCGGTTCGCGTATCGGCGAGTTCTGCAAGTTCGACCGTAAGAGTTATTTTTATCCCGACATGCCGAAGAATTATCAGATCACGCAGTATGATCGGCCGTTCTGCATTGGCGGTCAGGTTGAAATCGAGATCGAAGGACGGAAAAAAATCATTCGCGTCAATCGGATTCATCTCGAAGAGGATGTGGCTAAAAATACACATGCGACGGCCTCGAGCGAAGTGGATTTTAATCGGGCGGGCACGCCGCTGATGGAAGTGGTGTCGGAGCCGGATATGGAAACGCCGGAGGAGGCGCTGGCCTACCTGCAGGCGTTGAAACAGATCATGGTGTATGGCGGCATCAGCGAGTGTAATCTCGAAGAAGGAAACATGCGATGCGATGTGAACATCAGCCTTCGCCCCGAAGGACAGGAAAAACTGGGCGTGAAGGCCGAAATCAAGAACATGAACACCTTTAAAGGCGTGTTTCAGGCCCTGCAGGCCGAAACGCGGCGTCAGGAGAGCATTCTGACGAGCGGGGGAAGTGTTCGGCAGGAGACCCTTCGCTTCGATCCCGATGCCTGCGTGACCATTCCCATGCGCTCGAAGGAATACGCACACGATTACCGTTATTTTCCGGAGCCGGACCTGATGCCGGTGGTGTTCGAACCGGACGTGATCGAGCGTTGGCGCAGTGAGCTTCCCGAGCTTCCGCAGCAGCGCCGCGAACGGTTTGTGAGTCAATACGAGCTGCCGGAATACGATGCCGCCGTCCTGACGGCGGATAAACACCTGGCCGACTACTATGAGCGCGCTGCCGCCGGAACGAAAAATTTCAAGGCGGTGTCGAATTGGGTCATGACCGAGGTCATGCGGGTGCTTTCCGAAAAGGGATGCACGATCGAGCAATTTCCGATTGGGGCCGATGCCTTGGCCGAACTGGTTGCGCTGGCCGATAGCCAGGTGATCAACAGCAATTCCGCCAAAGAGGTGTTTGCTCTTCTCTTAGAGCAGCCAGGCGCGAGCCCGAAGGCCCTGGTCGAGAAGCGCGGCATGGCGCAGGTCAGCGACTCATCGGCCATCGACGTTTTCGTGGATCAGGTGATTGCCGAACAGGCGAAGTCGGTGGAGGATTTTCGCGGCGGCAAGCAGGCGGCGTTGCAATTTCTGGTGGGGCAGATCATGAAATTGAGCCGGGGCAAGGCCAACCCGCAAATGGCCGCACAGGCCCTCCGGGACAAAATCGGCTCGATATAATGCGGGATGCGAACGTCCTTGAAGGTTCCCTTCCACGATGATTCCAAGTCGTTCAAGGTCAGGGGGGCGCTGGAAGTTCAATGGCACTGAGGTGGATACATGGGCGCGGTCTGAGAGAGCCTCCGCCCAAGCGCTTCGCTGGCGCCGAAAAAATCGGTTCCCGCGTCGGACGTATCTTGCAGCAGTACAAGATGGGAAAAAGTCGTTGAATTTCTAATAGATGCGATCGGCGGCAAAAAGAAGACACGTTTAAGGCCGCTCTGCCCGAATGCGGAAGAACGTGGTTGTGGCGCAGGGTTCCGTGTTGGTCCATTGAACGGACAGGCCTGTCGGGGGGATGTTGGTGAAAATGGGTGCCCAATCCTCCGGAGCGGCAAAAAGGTTGGTTACGCATTCAATGTATTGCGCGGCCACTTCTCCGCCCTGCCAAGCTAAATAGAGGCCGCCCTGCCGTTCCATCAGTTCGGTGAAGTGTAGGTATGAATCCGGGTCGTTGGGGTCGGTGTCGGCGGTATATTCTTCGGCATTGCTGAACCGGTCGCCATCGATATCGGCGTCGCCGCCCTGCTGCCCGCCGGCGGTAAGCGGATCCAGATTGTGGGCTTTTTCCCAGGGGTCGCTCATGCCGTCGGAATCGGTATCGGTCGAGCGTGGATTGGTGCCATCACCATATTCCGTGATGTTACTGCGGCCATCTCCGTCGGAATCGAGTTCTGCGTCGGAGCCCTCATTGGGGTCGAGGTTATAGTTAATTTCCCATCCATCGCTCATGCCGTCGCCATCCGTGTCGGCATTATTGGGATCGGTCTGGACTGCGTATTCTTCAAACGTGGTCAGGCCATCGCCATCCGTATCGTCATCGGTGCCCATGGGCGTTTCGAGGAGCGCATTGGCAGAGGCCAGCCAGACGTCGGAGATGCCGTCGCCATCGGCATCGTCTGTTCCGGAGCGTGCGGCCACGGAGTTGGTGAACAGACTCCAGTTTCCTGCTTCGTCGGCAGCACGCAGGGCGATGTAATAAACGGTGTCCGGGGTGGGCACGTTTACGTGGACGCCTTCGATGGTTCCGGCGGGTTGAGGTGTTTGGGACACGAGGAGCTGTTGGGCGGAATCCCAGTTGGCCTCGGTAATTTCGTTGGTGTCGAATCGTGCGTGGTAGACGTAGGCCGTTCCGTTGGTGTCATCATCACCGGTGGCGGTCCAGGTGAGGTCGAGGGTGGCGGGGCTGTCGCCGGGTTGGACTTCGAGATCGGCGATGGCGGCGGGAGGATTGGTGTCGTTGGACGCATCGCCGAAGAGCGCAAAGGCTCCTGTGTTGGTGAGCAGCACGGAAAAGGTATTGCGTGAGGGATCTTGTGCGGCGTCGAGTGCGGCCCAGTTGGTTGTGGCGGGATCCCATTGATGAAGCAGTAGGGTTGTTTCGTCGATGCCGACGACGTCATCGTCTTCATACTGGAGGTTGAGCGAAGCCGGGGTGTTGCTGCTGAGGATGGACCCGTCGGCAAGTGCGCAAGCATAGACGGAGCCAATCTGATTGGTGTGGGTGAATCCCGCCGGAATGAACACGGGGCCATTTCCCTGGTAAATGAATCCTACGTAGGTGGTCGCGGAGGTGATGCCCCCGAACGTGAATTCGGCGATGCCGTTGGGTGAGTAGAGCCGTTGGTCTTCGCTGTTCATGGCGGCGAAGTTAAAACCGTCCCACGTGATCCATTCCGAATCGTCCAGAAGCGTGCAGCGAAGGTGGATGGAACCATCCAGGGACTCATCGAGTGCCAGTTCCCCGCTGTAGAGGTTGCCGCTCCCGCTCATGGGAATGTCGTTGGAAATGGCATCGGAGATATAGAGGGTGGCCAGCGGATTGGTGGCCAGCGCGAGACCGCTTTGCAGGGTCAGGGTGATGTTGCTGGATGTGGTGAATGATGGCAGGAGGAGCAATCCCATGCCGCCGGGCGTGAGGGGCTGTGGCAGTTGTTTGGTCAGGCGATTAGCCTGTTCGAGTTCGATGCACAGGGGATTCTCGGACCGATTCAGCGCGGTGAGGTTGAGCATCGTTTCGCGTCCGTTCCAATAGGCGGCGAGTCGGTCGCCCGGCGTCCAGGGTTCGAGAGCGATCCGTCCGGAACGATCTGTTTTTCCGAGGACGATGATGCGCGGCTGTTCGCGGGCGGGAAGCAGCGTGACCACGGCGTTGGCTGCGGGGGAACCTTGGAATGTGACCAGCACGTAGGCAGGTTCAGAATACCAAGCATCGGAGTCGCCCATGCTCATGCGGGTGGTTCCCAAGGGGCTTTTAAACGTACAGCGCGAATAGGGGCCGGGTATGTCGGTGGGGCCGGGGCGATCCTCCGAGGTGGATCGTCCATTTTCATACACGCCATTCGGAGGGGTGATGATGGAGACGGGGATTCCATTGTAGTTTTTGTGAAATTGGATTTTGAGCCGGGCCCAGCAGGGCAGGTGTTCGGGTTCAATGGAGTAAGTGGACACCACTCGATATTGCCACACCTGCATGGTCATGGTGCTCATATAGTTCATGAGTTTAGATATGCGAAATGGATCGTTAACCTCGACGTTCAACGGTGGGTAAGCAGCCGGGTAGTCGTTGTCGGACGACATTTCAGAGACGTTGTAATGGTAATCCATCAGGCCGTAATTCTGCGGATTGTCGTTGGTGTGGTTGGCGCGGTAGAGCTTCCATGAGGCTTTATCGGCCAGGGCACTGAGGTATTCATCCCAGAATTTCAGCGCGTAGTGACCGAACTCATGCACGATGCCGCTGTAGTAACCACTTTCATCTGGCTGGTATCCCTTCCATGCGCGTCCCAAGGAGATGTGTTTGTTGTCGTTTTTGTAAATGGATCCGATATAGGCGTTCGCCCGATAGTCGTCGTTGGCATAAACAACTATGTCGGCTTTTTTCCATGCATCGGAACTTCTTGAGACGCCGGTGGTGAGGGAGATGATGCCGAACTTCATCTGGCCATCGGTAATGTCGTAGAGATAGGTGGAGGCCCGTGCCATCCCGGTGCCGAATTGAGCGATCCAGTTGGTGTTATGCGCCTCGGCAGCCACGGTCAGGTTCCATTCAAAAACGGGGTGACGAAGACGCGATTCAAGGGTTTCGCCTCGATAGAGCAGGTCCAGATCCTGTTCCGTAATCGTGTACCTATTCCAGATGCCATCCCATGCATCACCGGCATGAAGCTGGCCGCGGTCGTTGTCGAGCCACAGGGTGTACATGGTGTTGCTGACGGCGGTGTGGCGGGGTTTTTCTGCGGCGAGGGAATAGATGGGCGCCCGAATGAACAGAGACCTGCCAGCGGAGACCGGGTTGGTGATCCAGGTCAACCCCTGATTGTCGGTCAAGGCGGTCGGGGTAGTGCCCACATTACAATTGCCGTAATACACCTCGGCATTCGGGAGGCCCTCGCCGGGATCGTATTGTCCGTTTCTATCCCGGTCGGCCCAGGCGCGAACCAGCCATTCCGTATTCCACCGGGTATCCACCGTGAACGGCTGGCTCGTGAAAGAGAACCCACAGGTACGCAGGGCAAGTCTCATGTTGTCGGTTCGGTTTTGAGGCCAGTCCACCCCGGCGTTCCAGACAATATCCTGCAACGATTTCGCGGGGATGTTCATGTTGGCGCTGCCTTGAAAGGACGTTGAGGCCACATCCCATGAGGCGCCGCCCACCGAGGAAAGATAGACTTCCACCACATACGCATCGTTCGTTTTTCCCTCCAGGTAATAGGAAATATCCACCAGCGTGGTATTGGGGCGCTGGCGTGCGTAGTTGATGGTAATCATATTCGGGGCCAATCCGAAATCGCGCCGGGTCGTGGTGTGGGGGGAGACTTCTTGTACGATGGACGATGATTCGTAGCCCAGACGCGTGGCTTCGAAATTATAAAGTCCGGGCGCGGGGGTGAATGAATAATATCCGGAGGAGACGGTGTGGGTGACGTGATTTCCCAAATACAGCGAGGCGGTGTTAATACCCTGTCCGCTTGCCGTATTGGTCACGTACCCCCAGACGCGGGCACGCGGCTCAAAGTAGGCATGGACGGTTTTGGAGCTGTCCATCACCACCACGCCGGAGGTCGAGGCCCCTTGAACGCCGCCACCCCAATGGATGAATTCATATCCTGCGGCGGGGAAGGCCGTGAGGTGAACGCTGGTCAAATCGGAATACGAAGCGCTCTGCGGTGCGCGCGTAACGGTTCCGGAACCGTGAGTCATCAGGGTCAGCGCATACTGAAGGGGCGGGAGGACGTTCACGGCGACATTCACCTGTTGGGTGCCTCCGTCGCTGCCGACCCGGATGGACGCCTGGTGGAATCCCTGCGTCAATACATCGGTGGTGTATTGAATGGTTACGCGGTCGCGCTCGCCTGCGCTGGTGTACGGACGTTCCTGGCGTACGCTGGGCATCAGGCTGAACCAATTCGCGTTTTCCTGGGTCCAATCGGTCAGCGTATTTCCGCCGCTGTTCCAAATTTCGAACGTCTGATTGGGTGGATTTCGGTTTTCTGTGACTGAGTTGCTGAACGAGAGAGCACTGACGGCTAGTTGTTTTGGAAGTTCCGATTGCATCACGATGCACAACGTTGCGGCGATGGTTTGCGTGGCGAGGCCTGCGGACGAAAGGGAAATGGTTCCGGTATTGGTCGAGTGAAGCGAGAGGTCGGTGGCTTGAAAGGTTATCGTGATCTCATCTTCTTCGCCGGTGCTGGACCCGGATGCGGGCAATGCATTCATCCAGGTGCGATTATCCGAAATAGTGTAGGAAAGGGTGCGTCCGCCCGCATTGCGAACCGTGAAGGTTTTCGTACACGTTCCCGTACCATAGGCAAGCTGAGCGTTCAGCGTGGCGGTGTCGCAGGCGATGATGGGCAGGGGTGGTTCCACGGTGGTTGTCACCGGGATAATGATCGGCGAGTTGGTGGAGTCGGCCACGACGACGAGTCGTCCGGTATGTGTTCCAACGTCCAGAGACTTCGTGTCAAAGCTCACCGTAATGACATCCGATTCGCCCGTGCTGGTTCCGGATGCGGCATCCAATTGAACCCAGGGCGTTTCGTTGGATATCGAATAATTCAGGGTGTTCCACCCGGAGTTTCGTAGGGTCAGCTTGGCGGTGGGCGGATTGGTGGTTCCGCTGATGATGGTGTTGATCAGGCTGAGCGGCGTGACTTCCATCACGGGTCGTCGCCAAAGATAGGGGTTTCCCCAGATGGGCCCGAGGCATAGATGTGAATCCGTGAAAATCGTTATTTCATTGGTGGTTGCTAAATCGGCCACGACCAACGTATTTGTGCCATTTCCCATCAGGCGGGCGAATACCAGCGAGCGTCCGTCTGGAGAAAAATCGGATTCACGATCCGTATTGCCCAGGTTGGAGCTGAAGGAGCGTTCCACGGACGTGGCGGTATCCAGCAGATGAATACGGCGTGGATTGCCCACGAGTGAAACGGATCGGGCATAGCTAACGAGTTGACCATCCGGGCTGACCCGTCCCATGGCGTCCTGATGACGATCGGCACCTTTCAAAATCACCCGATTGGAGGTCGAGTGGTCGAAACTCTTGATGACCGTGTTGGGCGAATAACCCGGATCAACCGTGTAATAGATTTTCCCGGAAAAGAAGTCTTGGCCAAAAAGCGTCAGGCGATCCAGCTCACGAATGAACGACGTACGCGCACCGACCAGCGGAGCGCGCCAAATCACGGCGGCTAGGTTGGTCGGATCGTTGCCGATCAGGCCGCTACCATCGCTCAACCAGCGGGCGTTTTCCAGATCGCCGTAGTCGGTTACGGTTTCTGTCAGCAAATCGCGCACCTTGAGGCGGGTAACGCCAGAACTGTCATCCCGATAGGCCAGCTTTGTGCCGTCGGGGCTGAGTTGTGGATCGGTTTGGTTGCCAGCGTCGCGAATCAGCACTTGAGGATTCTGTCCGTCGGGTTCCACCATCCAGATGTCCGCGTTTCCGTATCGCGTGGAGTAGAACAGAATTTTTTCACCATGTTCTCCGTTAAAGTCTTCGATCGTCAGTTGCACCGGGATAAAGGCGGTGAATTGAGCGGAGGAAACGCGGATCTGATCGGCATAGACACCCGGCGCGAGATTGGTGGAGAGGAAGGAGAGTACGAATTGATTGGTGTCTCCGTGGCTGGCACCGTTGGTGGTGTTCAGTTGAAGCCACGCCGCTGTTTTGGAAAGGGTGTAGGCGATCGTGTTGGTGCTGTCGGCATTCCACATGCGTACGGTCACATTGCTCGCATGGAACCCTTCGAGGCATTGGTTTGTAACAAACGGGGGCGAGATCGTCAGCGTGGAAATAATGCGGAACACCGTGCTCACCTGCTGGGTGGCCGGGTGCGCGTTGGGAGCAACAACCGTTACCAGTCCGGTGTGCGTGCCTTCGTCCAGACCCGCCGATGCGAACCTGACGGTATGATAATTCCTCGCCCCGGCGACGCTGGTTCCGTTGGTGGGGGAAATGGTCAGCCAGCTCGTATTTTCACTGATGGCGTAACTCATGGAGCCGGTTCCGCTGTTCCAGATGGGCCAGTGCTGGGTATAGATGCCGGAGGAGTAGCGCCCGCCCTGAAGCAGCGAGGTGGCGCAGTTCAGCACGGACGAATACGGCAGAACGGTCAGCGACACGAAAATGGACCTGGGCTTCAAATTCGTGGACGGCGCATACACCTGAACGGCGCTGCGATACGAGCCGGTCGCCAGCGCCGAGGTATCAAAGGAGAGCGACAGCGCGTTGGTTTCGGTCGTACAGGACCCGTTGGTGGGAGAGCAGGATAACCAGTCCGCCGGACAGACCGTCCGGTAATCCAGTGTTTGCTCGCCACGGTTCCAGATGGAGAACGTGCGATTAGAAGGATTAACGCCCTGCACTGTTGAAACACTGATCTGATTGGTGCTGAAGGCAGCGGCGGGATTCGACGCCGTTACATGAAGCGTTATCATGATGTACTTCTGGGCGCCATTCGTCTCCTCGACGGCGATATTATGATAGTAGTCCCCGATGGCCAGGGTGGCTAAATTCGAGAGCGTAATATAATGGCGGCGGATCTCTGTTTTGCACACTCCGCTGGTCGGGGAAACCGATACCCCTTCCATATAGTTTTCAAAGCGATATTCCATCGTGGCGGGCGACGACGCCCCGTTCCACACGTCTGCGGGAATCGACAACACATTGGTGGACCCGGCCACGAACGTGTTGGTGAGCGGTCCGACGTTGCAGCGCAAAACGACCGGACTGGGCGTGATGGCCAACGACACGGCAACGGAAATCGGCTGATTCGTCGTGCCGGGCGCCTCAATACGCAATTTCGCGTAATAGTTCCCAGCGGTCAGATACTCCGGGCTGTACATGAGTGTGATATAGGTGCCGTTGGAATCACAGGTTCCATTCGTTGGAACGGGGGTGAGCCATCCGGCGCTCGACCGAACGACAAATGGCGTGATATTGGTGGTCCTCTCCGTCAGCGTCACGCTGTCGGCGGAAATGTAAAAGTTTCCTTCCTCGCCACCCGTGGAAATGGCGTTTGTATTCACGATCAGACCCGCCGAAGTCCACGTCACCAAACCGAGAGCAACCGATAAACCCGCAACAAACAACTTCATGAACAGCCTCCTTGTGAAGGGGAATCCACTCGGCAATGCAGCAACCGCGCAAGCTTCTTTTCAACCTAACGCCCGACAACTTGATTGTCAAACAGGGATGCGACTGCGGCTCCCAGACTTGAAAGCTAATCCGCCTTGTTTCTTCATATCTCGTTTAGTACAAAGTCCACGAAGTTATCAGCATCGAGTTGAACACCATGGGCGCGGTCCGGAAAGATCGCGCAGAAGGAGGAAGGCTGAGCAGTATGTCTTTCGGATACAACGAGGCAGACACTCGGGCGAAGTTGATCGATCCCGCCATTCACAAGGTTGGATGGATGGAGGACCTGATCCGTCGCGAGGAAACGGCTGGAGCCGTGGAGATCATCGGCGGCGCAATGTAAGAACAAGGAGCGGGGCAAGGCTCTGGCGTAAGGAAGCGCGCGAGGCTTCGGCCAAGGGCCGCGAAATCGCGGAGGCGCTGGCGGTCTTGAGAGGAGGCGGAAAGCCATGAGGTTATTTTCGAGTAGGAGAAAAAATAAGGAGGCAGAGAACGCGCCAGATGATGTTTTGGGCGGTGAGCTTGCGCCGGGCGTGCGGCTGCAGAGAAGAGAGGGAATGGTCACGGTCGACATGGATAGCTTCTCGCCGGAATCTCACGCAGAGATTATAGAGGAGTTAGTCCACCGTTCCGGTTTTCCTCTCTTCGAGGGCAGCATCACTCATGGATACTCGAAGGCTTTCGCGGGTACGACGGAAACATGTCCTCGTTGCCGATCGACCACGCGTCAATGCACAGCGAACTTTATCTACGCCACGGATGTGGCATGTCGCGTCATGCTTGCACCTGCCGGGTTCTTTTGCCAGGCATGTCCAACCGTGATTGTAGATGAGCGGATGATCTCTACCGGCATGAAAGCCGATTACCGATTTCGGCGCGTCGTAGGGGTTGACCATTTTGAGAAGAAAGATCCTGATTACTTCGGCACTTGGAACGGCGAGAAGCCGATCTACCTTCTCGACGAGAATGAGCAGATTATGGACATGGTCATGCAAAGCGAAGTGCGTGAGCCGCCTCCCGTTTTACGGCCTCGTGACACTGCGAAGAAAGCCAAAGCAAAGCGCAAACAGGCAGCAGAAGCCAAGCGACGGAATCGAAGAAAAAAATGAGAGCAAAGGAATGGCGGAGGGAGAGGGATTCGAACCCCCGGACCCTTGCGGGTCGCCGGTTTTCAAGACCGGTGCCATAAACCAACTCGACCATCCCTCCGAAGGTTGCGGTGATGCTTGGAATGCGGCGAGAAGAAAGCAAAAGGCGGGGACGAAGTCAAGATTGGACGAAGCGCCCGTTGCGCTGGAAGAGCTTTCCATCCACATAGAGGGCACCGCCCTGGCGCAGGTCTTTAATCATGTCCCAGTGCAGGGCGGAGTTATTTATTCCGCCAGCCTCGGGATAGGCCGCGCCCACAGCTAGGTGAATGGTGCCTCCGATTTTTTCGTCGAAGAGAATGTTTTTGATGAATCGCTGGATGTTGGTGTTGGTGCCGATGCCCAGTTCACCGAGTCGCCGCGCACCGGGATCCATGTTGAGCATCTCCAAGAGGAAAGGTTCGTTTTTCTCGGCGGAGGCTTCCACCACGCGTCCTTTTTTGAAGACGAGGCGTATGCCGTGGATTTCGCGTCCGCCATGGCAGACAGGGAAGTCATATTTTATGAAGCCCTCAGCGGAGTCATCGACGGGGGAGGTGAAGATTTCGCCGCTGGGCATGTTGTGCGTGCCGGCGGAGTTGACGAAAAGGCGCCCCTTGACGGAAAGGGCGAGATCGGTGTCGGGGCCGGTGATGCGGATGTGATCGGCCCCGTGCAGACGGGCAATGAGTTTTTCCTGCCGGGCGGCGAGTGCTTTCCATTGTTTGACGGGGTCTTTTTCGTCGGAAAAGGTGGCGTGATAGACGAAGTCCTCGAAGTCGGTGAGGCTCATTTCGGCATCCTGCGCGAAGGCGGCGGTGGGGAAGAGGGTGAGTACCCAGGGTTTGTTGAGGAGGCGTTCTTTCCAGGGGCTCAAGGTGGTGGTGTGGCGGGCTTGTTTTTTGGGGTCGATGGAGGAGAGGGCGCGGGTGTTGGAACTGGAAATGATGCGGATGGAGGTATCCATGTGTTTGGCGTTGGCTAGGCGGTAGGGCGGGAGTGTTTCAAGCTGAGAATCGTTTGCGTGTTTGAAGAAGAGTTCTTGAGTGGCTTCGGGGAGCATACGCAGTTCGGGAAAGGCGCCGGCGCGGAGGAGTTCTTCGTAGAGGGCGGTGAAGAGGGGCTCGGCATCGGAGTAGCCGGAGACTTCGACGGTTTGGCCGGGCTGGGTGGGTAGGGAGTAGTGAACGAGCGTGCGGGCGAGGTTGCGGATGCGTGGGTCCATGGTGGCTCCTTCAGATTTGTTCGGTGGGGGGAAGAGGGGATGGTGCGTCGGCGGGCGGCGGTGAGGACGGGGTTTTGGACTGACGGCTGCGGAGAATGAATTCATGGGCGAGTTGCCGGTAGGCGGCGGCGCCGGTGCAGTTTTTGTCGTAGGCGATGATGGGCAGGCCAAAACTGGGGGCCTCGCTGAGGCGTACGGTGCGCGGGATGAGGGTTTCATAGACGCGGTCACCGAAATGCCGGGCCACTTCCTGGACAACCTGCTGGGCGAGGTTGGTGCGTCCGTCATACATGGTCATGACGATGCCGGCGATTTCGAGATCGGGGTTGGCTCCGCTGGAGCGTAGCTGGGTGATGAGACGATTGATCACGCTGAGGCCCTCGAGGGCGTAGTATTCGCATTGAATGGGGATGATGAGGCTTTGGGCGGCGGTGAGTCCGTTCATGGTGAGAATGCCCAACGAGGGGGGGCAGTCGATCAGTATGGCATCATAGGCGGCTTTCTCGGCGATCGGCTGGATGACGTTGCGCAGGCGATGAAGGTAGTTATCCATGCGGGCAATGTCGATCTCGGCGCCGGCCAGATCGGTTTCGGAAGCGATGAGGTCGAGGTTGGGCACGGCGGTTGGTTGAATGAGATCTGATTCCATTTGCCCGCTGAGCAGAGCCGAATAGATGCTCATCCCGGCTTTTTTCTCGATGCCGAGTCCGCTGGTGGCATTAGCCTGAGGATCGAGATCGATGAGGAGTATTTTTTTCCCGCGTTCTGCGAGACAGGCGGCGAGGTTGACGGCGGTAGTCGTTTTGCCGACTCCGCCCTTCTGGTTGGCCAAAGCATAGACTGGTGTGTTCATGGCGGCGGAGTATGAATAAGCTGGATGGGTTTATCAACCAGATATCAAATATTGATGCCACCGACAAAAGTCAGCGTCATGATGGCCCCGGAGGGGCCGGGGAGAATAGCCCGGGGTCATCGGACCCCGGGAAGCCGACAAACAAAGCAACACGCACCCCGACGGGGTGCGAGAAGTGAACGTTGCAACAGGTTGTTCATCAAGATCTTCCCGCACCCCCTCCGGGGTGCATGGGATATTGGAGAATCAGAAACCCAGGGTCTACCGACCCTGGGCTATATACCTTCACCCCATCCGGGGTGATAACACACGCGGACTTTTGTCGGTGGTGCAGAGGCGTATTCTTTGCAGTTGGGTGGAAAATCCAAGACAGAATAAATAGGATGACGGAAGATGGAATATATCCAGCAAATCCTGTTCATCCAGCCTGAGAATTGCACAAGAAATGGATTTTGCTACTATTGGCTTGAAAACGGTTACATTATGGGGTACATAGGAGCGTGTTAATAGCTACTTTTGAATAAATCTTTCAACCCAAATCGACTCTTCGGGTATGAACCTCAGAATGAGCCAATGCGGGCGGAATCATGGAGGATGGAAATGACTAGGACGAGAACTGGTGGGGCGGTGGTTATCCTTTTGCTGTGTATAGGGTTGCAGGCCTTTGCCGATGTGGTGAAGAACTGCGATTTTGAGAGCGTCGATTTGTCCGGTTGGCAGGTGGAAAATGATGGTCTTACGATCGAAACCGCAACAAATACAACGTTTAACCGCGAATATTCTGCGTGGATGCATGGCAGCCATAGTGGTGTCGCCGGGGTGACGAATCGGCTCAGTCAAACCATCGAGGCTGCTGACGGCGACAGCATCAGTGTGTTTGGGGGCGTATACGTTGAGCAAATGGATAGTACAGGAGATGCGTCTACCGCAGAGGTGCGTGTGCGGCTGGAAGGGTTGTCGCAGGTTGCTGAGACCAATTGGACCGGCGAGATGTCTGGCTGGCAGTTTTTCACGCTTAAGGGAAAGTCGTTTGGATTTCAGAATGGTGGATTTGAGTATGGATCTACCGAAGGCTGGATGGGCGAGGGCGGCGCGGTGGCTATATCGATGACGCGCAGCAATGTGCTTGAGGGGGAATATGCGGTTCGTATGCAGGGAAGCTGGACGAACTGGAATTTCTGTCATCTTTATCAGGATGTCTATTGTGAAGCGGGAGATACGCTTGATTTCAGAGGTTGGATGCGCGCCGACCAGTTAGAGGTGCATGGCGATGAGGCGGATTTTCTGGTGGCGGGTATCAAAATTGAGGGGCATGGGTTAGAACTTCTTGAGGACGTGCTGACTGCGAATACAAACAAGGTGGAATGGCGTCAGTTGCAACTGGTGGTAAAAGTTCCCAGTAACGGTACTTATTCATGTCGTGCCATGATTGCCGGAAGTTGTCAGGGTTCAACAGGCGATGTGGATATTGTCTTTGACAATTTGTCGGTCAGTTGCAATACGCGCGTTAGAAATGGTGACTTTGAGCAGGGGGTGCTTGGGGATTGGATTTGCAATGGTTCAGCCATTGAACGCAGTGTTTCTACAAACAATCCGTATGCAGGCGACTATTCGTTACGTTATTACCATCCTTTGCTGCAGGGCGGTTCCTTTGCCAATGCCCAGCAGAAGTTTTTGCTCCGTTCAGGGGATGTTGTGCGGGTCTCCTCCAAGGTTTATCTGGAAGAGATGTCGAGCGCCGGGCCGTGGGTGGCGGCGGGGATTAAAATCGAGTGGCTGAACGGTTCAGGATCAGTGATGGAGCAGTCTCTGAATCAGTCGGACGCTAAGCAAGTGTGGCATGATCTTGCTTTTACCTATACGGTGACCAATGAGGGGGAATATGCATTCTGGTCGATGGTGGTGGTTCCTGATGAGGGGACGAATACGCAAATTGATGTCTATTTTGATGACCTGTCACTGGTGCGTAACGATGAGAGAACCAATGATACACAAACCATGACACTGAATCTTGAGTACGCCGGTTCGACCGCGACAGTCAATGATACCAATACTGTCAGCGTCTATTTTGATTCGGTGGTGCTTGAAGGTTCCAGTGCCTTGGCAGAGCCCTCTGAGAAAGTTTTTAGCGATTTGGCAGCCGTGGCCCAAGCCATTGCCTCAGATCCGACGGAAGATGATGTGCCGGAGGTACTCTATCCGAAGCTGAATGCTTATGGATATCCAAAGGGTGTGACAAATCAGGTGGTTTTCCCGTCTCACACCGAGTGGACCATATCAGGCTGGCGGTTCCGGTTCCTGACCAACGATATCGTGCTGATGGTGACGAACCGGATTGAATGTCAGGAAATAGCATCAGGTGACGGAGTGAGCACGCTGGGGTTGGACTATATTCGCTATTGCGGCAAGTTCTGGCACAACGAGCGCGGCGGGCCGATTACCGTGGATAATACAAACACTTATTATTTCACCATCGGCACTGAAAACAACAGCAATGCCGAGTTTGGCGATGGTCCTTTCCCGCTGGAACATACCTACACCGTGGGGGAGGACCTGACCAACTTTCCGAAATGTCTGACGACGAGTTTTGATGAATCGGCTGATCCATGGCCCCGAATTCTGTACATACG
>Ga0075120_10001962_pt1 | contig 15311 bp, 17 predicted proteins | sample AntAceMetag02UKL_FD_69792 | JGI IMG/M metagenome (GOLD analysis project Ga0075120, IMG submission 69792) | Saline lake microbial communities from Ace Lake, Antarctica - Antarctic Ace Lake Metagenome 02UKL | ecosystem: Environmental > Aquatic > Non-marine Saline and Alkaline > Saline | place... | reverse complement strand
TGTTTTGTCAATTGCAGAAACTACAATTACAAGATTTGATTTATCTTTAATAATGTTAAGGACGTTCTTAAATGCATCAGGTGTTTTTACTGATGCACCACCAAATTTATATATTTGCATCTTCATTATTGTTTTCAGATTCCTGATTACTAATTTCACTATTTGAATTGGCCTTTTGCTTTGCTCTAGACCCTCTTCGAGGTTTGGACTCTACTTCCATATTATGAGTAAGTGTATGAACAAATTTATACTCGTCTAGAAACTCTCTAGCGATTACTCTAAGCACAGTGTAGCCAGGAATTGCAAGCATCATTCCTAATATGCCATAAAGGCTGCCTGCAATAATAATAATAATAAAAATTTCTAATGGATGAGCCTTTACACTTTTAGAATATATAAGTGGTTGAAACAGAACATTGTCAGTAAGCTGGGCAACAATTACAACTCCGACTATTTTAATAATTAAAGGCATTATTTCAGTGTAAAAATCAAGATTAATATTAGCCGTTGTAACTAGGATAATGCCAATTGCTGCACCTATCCATGGACCAATGTAAGGAATAATGTTAAGAACCCCACCAATCATCCCAACTAGCAATGCTAAATGGAAGTCAATGCCAATTATATACAAGCCAGCAGTCAATAGGGTCATCATAAATAGTGTTTCGAGGATTACGCCCATTAGGTAACGTGCAATAAGATTACGTACAGATTTTAAAACTGCGCGTGTTTTTTCTTCATATTTATTAGGGACCAATGCTAATACTCCTTTATCGAACAAATGTTTGTCTTTTAAGAAGAAGAAGCTAATAAATGTTATTGAAAAAAGAGATAAAAATAGGTTGACAGCAGTTCCTCCCATATCGTTTACAAGGTTTCCTACTGAACTAAAATTAACAACAGATGTGATTTTTTCAATGACAAAGTCTTCGGTAGAAAACTCAGGTTGATTTAAAACTGGAGTTTGTTGGATAAAATCGTCAACATTATTTATCGGTTTCTCCAAACCTTCGGAAACTGTTTCTATATCTATTGATTGAAAATCGCTGACTTGATCTATTACTAGTGGAACTAATAATCTGAAAGCTAGGATAACTAAAAACCATATTGTTAAAATAGTAATTAAAGCAGCTAACCATTTTGGTGTCACTAGTTTCTTTATTCTAATTTTTCGAATCAGCTCAACTAGTGGGCTTCCTAGAGCAGCAACAAATGCAGCAATAAGTATCCATCCAATAATGTTTGTAAAATAAATAACAAAAAGGATTAGAAGGGTTAACCCAAGTAAACCAACGATATATTTGCGATACTTTTCCATTATTATTAAATTTTTACGAAAATACGCAAAATTGAAAAAAAAACCTCCTGTTTATTCTTTTTTAAATAAACAGGAGGTAATCTTTGTTCAAAATTGTGCTTGTTAAATTGCAAATTCTTTCTTTACAATATCAACATAGTCAAGTTTTTCCCATGTAAAAAGTTCAACTTTAATATTTTTTGACCCTTGATAAGAAGAATCAAAATGCTTTGATACAATTTTTGGAGTGCGACCAAAATGTCCGTAAGAAGCAGTTTCTTTATAAATAGGATTTCTTAATTTAAGACGATCTTCAATTGCTGCGGGTTTAAGATCAAAGATGGTTTTAATTTTCTCTGCTATTTTAGAATCATTTATATTAACATTTGCTGTTCCATATGTGTTTACAAAAACTCCTACTGGTTCAGCAACACCAATTGCATATGCTAGCTGAATTAGGATTTCATCAGCAACACCAGCTGCAACTAGGTTCTTTGCAATATGACGAGATGCATAAGCAGCAGATCTGTCAACCTTTGAAGGATCTTTTCCACTAAAAGCACCACCACCATGAGCGCCTTTTCCACCATAAGTATCCACAATAATTTTACGACCTGTAAGACCAGTATCCCCGTGAGGGCCACCTATTACAAATTTTCCAGTTGGATTTACATGCAATGTGAAATCATCTTTAAATAGAGCTTGAGTTCTCTCAGGTAAATCAGCAATAACTCTTGGAAGTAAAATATCTTTAACATCTTCTTTTATTTTGCTAAGCATCGCAACTTCATCTTTATTAAAGTCATCGTGTTGAGTTGAAACAACAATAGTATCAATTCTAGTAGGATGATTGTTGTCGTCGTACTCAATTGTAACTTGTGACTTTGAATCAGGACGAAGATATATCATTTCCTTACCTTCTTTACGAATGTTTGCAAGAACCTTAAGAATTCTATGAGAAAGGTCAAGAGGTAATGGCATATATGAATCAGTATCTTTACATGCATAACCAAACATCATTCCTTGGTCTCCAGCACCTTGTTCTTTGTGTAGACCCTCTCCTACAACAACTCCTTGGTTAATATCTGGAGATTGTTCGTGAATAGTAGAAAGTACTCCACAAGAATTACCGTCGAATTGATATGCGCTTTTTGTATAACCGATTTCATTTACCACTTTACGTGCAACTGCCTGGACGTCAACATAAGAGGTTGATTTGACTTCGCCTGCTACAACAATAAGACCTGTTGTTACTAAAGTTTCGCAAGCTACTTTTGAATTTTCATCAAATGCTATGAATTCGTCAAGAATTGCATCTGAAATTTGATCAGATACCTTATCAGGATGTCCTTCAGACACTGATTCTGATGTAAAATAATAACTCATTTTATTATAATTTAATTGTTAAAAAAATAAATTGTGGATTTTGAAGGATGTAGGCTATATGATTTTTAGCAATTTTTTTTTGTGGTTGCAAGCATCCAAATCCATCCACTTAAACAGTACAAAAATATAAATAGTTTATGAAAAAATGAAAAAAAACAGAATATATTTTATTATATTTGTAATCGAAATAAAAAAATCATAGTTATGGCAAGGAGTTACGAAGAAGAAATGAATAACCTGAACATAATTGGAAACGGAACATCTGTTACTGGTGATGTGAACTCAAATGGTGATATTAGAATTGATGGTAAATTACAGGGGAATTTAAGTTCTAAATCAAAATTAGTGCTTGGTGCAACAGGTAAATTAATAGGGGAGGTTTTTTGCAAAAACGCTGAAATATCTGGACAAATTGATGGTAAAATCACTGTTGAGGAGCTTCTTATATTAAAGTCTACAGCAAGAATTTATGGCGATATAATTGCATCAAAACTCTCAATTGAGCCAGGTGCAGTCTTTACTGGTACTTGTAACATGGGTGGCAATATTAAAAGTCAGGAACCTGAAGTTGTAAAACCTGAAAATGACTCAAAAAAACAATAACGAGTTAAAAGAGACAAAAGACGGGGTTAATAAATTTGTTAGATTTTCTACACTTGCTTTTGAAATGGGAATTATTATTGCCGGAGGTGCATTTGGTGGGTCATGGCTTGACGATTATTTTGGGTTGAATAAGCCATATTTCACTATAGCATTGTCTCTTTTTTCAATTTTCGCATCCTTGTATCTTGTAATCAAGCAGGTTAATAATGTTAATAGAGAGTAAAGATTTTAAATCAATATTGAATTTTGGTTTTGCAGGTATCTTGATTTTTGCTGCACATTACTTGCTTTTGCATTTCTTTCGTAGGTATCTATATGCTCCTGACCTACTTTTAATACATCCTTTTATGTTGTCGATAACATTGGTTTCGGTGCTTTTTGTGAAAATTATTTTTAAAAAGGTTAAAGTGCAGGTGTTGGGATATGTATTTATGGCAAGTAGTTTAGTTAAGATGTTTTTATCAATTGCGTTTCTAATTCCACTTATCCAAAATGACAGTTTATTTAGGAAAGAATATGTAGTGCAGTTTTTTATGATTTATTTCATTTATTTGGTGATTGAAGTTTATTATCTTGTACAAGATTTTAAAATTGAAAAAAAATAAAAAAAAGTTCTTTTTTGTTGGAATTTGATTAGGAAAATGTAAATTTGTAGTGGTACAATTAATTCTTAAATAAATTATGAATCGTTTTATTTTGTTAGTATTGTTTTCGTTTCTGTTTGCATTTGGAAACGCTGCATTTGCATCAGATTCAGAACACGAACAGAAGGAAGAAAAGGAGAAGTTTGATGTTAAAGAAATGATAATGCATCATATTAAAGATGCTTATGTTTGGCATCTTTTAGATTATACTGACAAAAATGGAGAAACTGTTATTGTTTCTGTGCCACTTCCGGTAATTATTATCCACAATGGACAGTTTGATATTTTTCTTTCTAATGAGTTTGAACATGGACATAAAACTGTTACAAGAGGCGAAAATACTTATGTTTTGTACCACAGTAAAATTTATTTAGCGGATGAACATGGTGGAGTCTCAATCAAAGAGGAAGAAGGCGAACATATTGTAACAAACGAAATGCCATTGGATTTTTCTATTACTAAAAATGTTTTTTCAATGATGATAGTTTCGATAATTCTATTAATTGTCTTTATCAGTATTGCAAAATCATATAAGAAGAATCCTGGCAGACCAAAAGGATTACAAGCATTGTTCGAGCCTGTAATAATGTATGTTAAAGATGAAATCGTATATCCAAATCTTGGTAAAAAAACAGAAAAGTTTTTACCATTTTTACTTACTATTTTCTTTTTCATTTTATTTAATAACCTAATGGGGATTATTCCCATATTTCCTGGAAATGCAAATGTCACGGGAAATATTGCTGTTACAATGACCTTGGCATTATTTACTTTTTTTGCTATTAATCTAAATGGGAATAAGCATTATTGGAAGCATACATTTTGGATGCCGGGGGTGCCTGTTTTTGTTAAGCCTATACTGGCGATAGTAGAACTAATGGGTATGATTGTTAAGCCTGTGGCCTTGACAATTCGATTGTTTGCAAACATTACTGCTGGTCATATTATCATACTTAGTCTGGTTTCACTCATATTTATTTATGAGTCATTTGTTATGTCACCGGTTTCAGTATTATTTGTTTTGTTTATGAACTGTTTGGAGTTGCTGGTAGCATTTCTTCAGGCATATATATTTACGATGCTTTCTGCTCTGTTTATTGGAATGGCAGTTGAAGATCATCATTAAAATGAGTTTTTTTATGTTTAACCTTAATATATATTTATTATGACAGGAATTCCGGCAATTGGTGCTGCTTTGGCAGTAATTGGTGCCAGCTATGGTATCGGAAAAATTGGTAGCTCTGCAATGGATGCAATTGCAAGACAACCCGAAGCTGCAAAAAACATTCAGTCTGCAATGATTATCGCTGCAGCTCTTGTTGAAGGGGTAGCTCTTTTTGGTGTTGTTGTTGCTTTGCTGCAAAGCTAAAATTAATTTACATTTCCCGTTGGGCGATTGGCTCCGGGAAATGTTTTATTTGAAATTTTTTAAAACATAATAATATGGATCTTGTAACGCCAGGAATTGGATTAATCTTTTGGACAGGGATTACTTTTGCAATTTTATTGTTTTTGCTTACAAAATTTGCATGGAAGCCAATAAATAAAATGATTTCGGCTAGGAATCAGAGTATCGAAGATGCTTTGAATCAGGCAGAACTTGCTAGAGAGGAAATGAAAAAGCTTCAATCAGATAATGAAAAAGTTTTTGCTGAAGCTCGTGTAGAAAGAGATAAAATGTTGCAGGAAGCTCGCAATTTGAAGGATCAAATTGTTGGTGAGGCAAAGGGTGACGCACAAAAAGTAGTAGAGAAAATTAAGAATGCTGCTACTGCTGAAATACAAGCACAAAAATCTGCAGCTATGGAGGAAATACGAAATCAAGTGTTAGAATTGTCGGTGCTAGTTGCAGAAAAAGTTATCAGAAAAGAATTAAAATCTTCTGTGGAGCACGAAAAATTGATTGATGATTTATTGAAGGACGTTAAACTTAACTGATTATGAATTTAAGTAAAATATCGGTGAGATATGCAAAGGCTATCTTTTTGCTTGCTAAGGAAAAAGGAGTTTTGGATATAATATATAGTGATTTTAAATTAATCAGAGATAGTATTAAAAAAACACCTGATTTTAATTTAATAATTTCTAGTCCGGTTATTTTACCGGCTGATAAAATAAGGGTTTTAACTAATACATTTGCAAATTCTGTTAACGAAATAACGATGAAGTTTCTTGTTCTCGTTGTTGAGAAAAATAGAGAAACATATATAATGGATATTATTAGAAATTTTGAAACACAGTATCGGAATGAAAATAATATTAAACAGGTTATTGTAACAACACAGCATAATTTGAACACGAATACATCTGAAAATATTTCAGATATTGTTGCAAAAGCATATAATTCAAAAGTTGAAATTGAAAACATTGCTGCTGATGAAATGATTGGAGGGATCATTATTAGGATAGAAAATAAGCAGCTTGATTTGAGTATTAAAACTCAATTACGTGAGATAAAAAAGGGTTTGCAAAGCAAAGCATTTAGAAAAATAATTTAAACAGTAATAATAGCATATTATGGCAGATATTAAACCATCGGAAGTATCAGAAATCTTAAAGCAAGAATTAGAAGGATTATCCGGAAAAACAAATTTGGAAGAGGTTGGTACCGTTCTTCAGGTTGGAGACGGTATTGCCAGAATACATGGACTTGATAATGTTCAAGCTAATGAATTAATTGAATTTGAAAATGGGATTAAAGGTATTGTCCTTAATCTTGAAGAGGATAATGTTGGTGCAGTATTATTAGGTCATGGGGAGGAAATTAGAGAGGGAGATGTTGTGCGTCGTCTTCAGAGAATTGCTTCGATAATGGTTGGTGAGAAAATGCTAGGTAGGGTTGTAAATACAATGGGTGAGCCCTTAGATGGTAAGGGGCCAATTGAAGGTGAGCTTTTTGAAATGCCACTCGAAAGAATTGCTCCGGGTGTAATTTATCGTCAACCTGTTAATGAGCCATTGCAAACAGGTATTAAGGCAATTGATTCAATGATTCCAATTGGAAGAGGACAGCGAGAGTTAATTATTGGTGATAGACAAACTGGTAAAACTGCAATTGCTATTGATACGATAATAAATCAGAAGCACTATTATGAAAAAGGTGAGCCTGTTTATTGTATTTATGTTGCTATTGGGCAAAAAGGTTCAACTGTTGCAAATATTGCAAAATCCTTAGCTGATTATGGTGCACTTGATTATACGGTAATAGTTACAGCATCAGCAGCAGAACCTGCAGCAATGCAGTTTTATGCTCCATTTGCTGGTTGTGCAATTGGTGAATATTTTAGAGACACAGGTCGTCCGGCACTTATTATTTATGATGATCTTTCGAAACAAGCAGTATCTTATCGTGAAGTTTCTCTATTATTAAGAAGACCTCCTGGACGTGAAGCATACCCTGGTGACGTTTTTTATCTCCATTCAAGATTACTTGAAAGGGCAGCTAAAATAATTAAATCAGATAAAATTGCATCTCAGATGAACGATTTGCCAGATTGTTTAGAAGGTAAAGTAAAAGGTGGTGGGTCACTTACTGCATTACCAATTATTGAAACTCAAGCTGGTGATATTTCTGCATATATTCCAACAAATGTAATATCAATTACTGATGGACAGATTTTTCTTGAATCAGGATTGTTTAATTCAGGTGTTCGTCCTGCTATTAATGTTGGTGTTTCTGTATCAAGAGTTGGTGGTAATGCACAGATAAAATGTATGAAAAAGATTGCAGGGACATTAAAAATTGATCAAGCACAATTTCGTGAGCTTGAAGCTTTTTCGAAATTTGGATCAGATTTGGACCCCGTAACCTTATCGGTTATTGACAAAGGACGAAAAAATGTTGAAATACTTAAACAGAATGAACATAGTCCGGTATTGGTTGAGAATCAGGCTGCAATTATTTATTGTGGAACAAATGGTTTGTTGAAGGATATTCCTATTAGCAAAGTTAGCGCATTTGAAAAGGACTTTGTTGAGTTTCTCAATCTTGACCATAAAGATATTATGTCTAGACTCGCTAAAGGTGAGCTAAGTGATGACATTACTGAAGTTCTTAAAAAAGTCACAAAAGAGATTTCAGAAAAATATAAAAAATAGAAAGTGCTATGGCAGGACTTAAGGATATAAGAAACCGAATTTCATCTGTTAAATCGACAAGACAGATAACATCTGCTATGAAAATGGTTTCAGCAGCAAAGCTTAAGAAAGCGCAAGACAGGGTTATTCAAATACGTCCTTATGCTAATAAACTAAAGGAAGTATTAATCGAGGTTAGTTCTGGTTTAGATAAAGACCACAAAGGAATATTTAGTGTCAATAGGCCTATTGAAAATGTTCTTATTGTATTATTGACTTCTAATAGAGGTTTATGTGGTGCTTTTAATGCTAATGTATGTAAAAATGCAGTTAGTTATATTACTGATAATTACTCAAAATTTCCAAAAGAAAATATTAAATTTTTCTGTATTGGCAGAAAAGCCAATGAGTTTGTGAGAAAATTAGGATATGAAATTGTAAAATCTGGTAATGAAATATATAATGATCTGACATTTGATAATTCAGTATCTTTTTCGCATTTCATTATGGAAGAATTTAAAAAAGGGACTTACGATAAAGTTGACATAGTTTATAACAGTTTTAAGAATGCAGCAATTCATTATCAAATAGTTGAATCATTTTTACCAATGGAGTTAAAGATAGAAGAGCGAGATAACCCTTCGGAATATATATTTGAACCGGATATGGAGTCGATTATTGAAGAAATGATCCCAAAATCGCTTAGGATACAACTTTTTAAAGTGATTTTAGATAGTAATGCTGCGGAACATGGTGCGAGAATGACAGCTATGCATCAGGCGACAGATAATGCCACAGAGCTTATTAAGGATTTGACATTAATGTATAATAAGGCTAGGCAAGCAGCAATTACAAATGAAATTCTTGAAATTACCAGTGGTGCAAATGCACTTAAAGGATAAAAAGATAGTCTGATTATTCAGGCTATTTTTTTAATATATTATTGATAATACTAAACAATTCTTGTCTTTTGATAGGCTTAGGTAAGAATCCATCAAACTCTTGTTTCGAGAAACTATCAGATTCGTCAGATTGTGTATAGGCTGTACAGGCTATAACTTTCAGTTCATTGTTTATTTTGCGGATTTCCCTGAGAGCTTCATTGCCAGTTATTCCTGGCATTTTTATATCCATTAATATCAGTGAAATGTCTTTGTTGTTTTGCACCAAGTCAATCGCTTCGGAGCCTGTGTTTGCGCGAATAACTTTTGCGCCTGATTTTGTCAAAATTGTTTTCAATAATTGAAAATTAATTCTTTCATCTTCTGCTACTAAAATAACAAGTGAACTTAAGTCGGGAATTTTATCCCTTTGAGGTTCTGGTTTTTTATGTGCATTGTTTTTTACTGGTATGTATACCTTAATGCATGTGTCATCTTCTGTTTTCGAATCAATTTTCATAGTCCCATCTAATAAATCAACATATGCTTTAGCGATTAATAAGCTCAAACCCGAAGTGTTATAGCCACCTTTATTATCTATAAAACTTGTCCAATCAAGTGTTTCTTCAATCAAATCACTAGAAATGCCACAACCATTGGCTACAATTGTAAACTCAATAAAGTCATTTTTAATAATATACTCAAATTCTATTTCCCCTGATTTGGTATAATTAAAAGCATTTGAGAGCAAATATAATATAATTTGTTTAATTTTCGTTTTATCGCTAAAGATAATTAGTGGTTCGTTAATTTCTTGATGTAAATATAAATTTACATTTGAATCAGCATATTTATTATTTACATTATTATATATTTCGGCTAAAAGATTGTTTAGGTCAAAGGTTTCACTGTCAATTTTTAGACGACCAGATTCGATGACTGATAATATGATAAGATTATCTACAAATTCGGATAACCCATAGCAGGTATTATTGATTTTTTTCAATGTATCTTCATTAGCTTGATCAAACACCAGTTGCTTATTTAGCTTTTTAAGGTCTTCAATAGGCGTCTTTAATTTTAAGCTGATATTATTGAGTAAGGTAGATTTTAGATGGTCATTTTTTTCGGCGTTTTCTTTAGCTTTAATCAACTCAAACTCCATTAACTTTTTCTCGGTTATATCTCTGCCCACACCAATTATCTCCTTGATTTCGTTGTTTGAATCAAGTATGGCTTTTTCACTCCAAGCTAACCAGCGCCACCCATTTACAGACATTGATCTTTGTTCAATATAACAAGTATATGGATGTCGTTTTAGATTTGACATGGCTAAATTATTAGCTTTCATGTCATCTTCGTGCACCATTGGAATAAAATTCTTGTTTATTAGCTCAGAGTCTCTTTTGCCAAAAAAATCACAATAAGTGTCGTTGACATAAATAAATCTACCGTGTTTGTCAATTTTGAAAATCAATTCATTCTGATTCTCAATTAAAAGCCTGTATTTCTCCTCACTTATTTGTAAATTTATTTCTGTTTTTTTTCTATCAGTAATGTCAAGAATGACACCATCAATAAATTCAAGATTATCATTGCGGACAACTTTTCCTTTTTCCCAAACATGTTTAATTTCTCCCTTTTTTGTGATAATTCTATATTCAACAACAAAGTTTTTCTCTTTTTTGATACTATTAATTACAGTTTTTCTTACAAAATCCGCATCATTAGGATGAATTATTTGTGCATAGGGGATTTTTCTATTATTAATAAATTCGTTTGGAGAATAACCAGTAAGTCTTTGGGTTTCCTCTGACATAAATAGCATTGTCCAATCTGAATCAAGTTTGCAACGATAAACAATTCCTGGAATGTTTTCCATTAGTAAGCTTAACTTGATTTCACTTTCATGAAGCTGGCTTTCAATTTCTTTTTGTTGAGTAATATCTCTTAGGTGTTCGATTACTTGAATGACGCTGCCTGATTTGTCTTTTATTGGATATGCTCTAATATCGAACCACTTATGTAAATCTGGGAAATGACGAATTCTTTGTATTATTTTACCTAATTTAATGCTAGAAGCTGCCGGACAGTTTTTACATTCATTATTCTGGCCAATTAAGTTAAAACATTTTTTCCCTATGACGTCTTCTTCAGTAAGATTCAAAAAATTGTAACCAGCTTCGTTATAAAAAAGCACATTGTTATGTGCGTCATGGACCGAAAGAATATCTGGGATGGAATTAAATATTATTGAGCTATCTACTAGTGTGTCTTCAGAAAGGCATTCATTATTTTTTCTAAAAATCAATAGTTTATAATCTAAAAATTTACTCGAAAAGTTGACTTCGTTTGCGTAAATTTTTTCATTGTCTTCGGAGATAAAGAACTTCCTATATGTATAGTCGTGGTTAAAAATTGCCTTATAATTAGAACCAATTATTTCAGTTTTAAAAATTTCAAAGGAATCTTCGAAATTTTTATTTGCATATACAATCAAGTCTTTATTATTAACAATAATTACCTTATCATTAATAAATTCGACAAGTTCAACTAAGCTATTTTTGTTATTGTGTAAAAGCTCTTTCACTAATGTTTCCTAGATTACAAGAAATTATACGAAACAATACACATATTTGTTACATGTATATTAGAAAACTACAACTGGCATAAATGTACATAATATAATCCAAAGGCAACATGATAAAATTCATTAACAACGTGGTGAAACATTATAGTTAACAATAAATTGAGAAAATTCACTCGTAAGTAAACCAATAAAGTTTAGTATCAATATGTATTGATTTAAAAAATACATAGTATTTTTCATTCTAAGGATAATATGCTTCCACTACAATATATGTCTTGCAAGTACCAGTAGAACAATGTAAATGAGGATGAATAATAATGTTGTTGTGTTAAATATGACAAGAGTCATCCAACAAGTTGAAGAATTCTTCCTACAACTAAACTTGCATAATTTTAGTTCCTCAAAAATAAATATATAAATGAGTATAAAATTATATTAAGGTATGGGAAAAGCTTAAAGAGAAAATGTCAGTGGATAAACAAAAGAAATAGGTTTAGTACCTGTTTCTTTTGTTGTTAAAATTATCTGATCTGTTGCTACGTGCTTCTTTTTCTTTTGCTTCGTTAACAACAATTGTTCTTCCTTCCAACTCCGCACCGTTTAATTCTTCAATTGATTTTTTAGCTGCAGCTTCGTCAGCAATCTCAACAAAACCGAAACCTCTGCTTCTTCCAGTTTCTTTGTCAGTAATAATTTTTGCAGATTCAACTTCTCCGTATTCTTCGAAGAATCCTTTCAAATCACTTTCCTTAACAGAGTAAGGTAAGTTTCCAATAAAAATATTCATTAAATATAAATTAAAATTACGTGGCAAATGTAATCTAAATTTTAAAAGGTAACACAAAAAAAATCAATATTCTTCAAGATTCTTTCTATGCCTTATATCAAAGCTGAAATAAATCCTATATATTATCCAATTATACTGTTTTAAAGGAGTTTTCTGTTAAATTTAAAAATGGGTTCCAAAAAAGAGTATCAAAATTAACAATTTTATCATTTTTTATGATTATACCCTCAGATTCGAGTAATTCTTGCATTGTGTTTTGCCCTCCAAAATGTCCTTTGCCAGTCAGTAATCCAATACGATTGACAACCCTGTGTGCAGGTACCCAAGGCTTAATAGTATGAGAATTATTCATTGCCCAGCCTACCATTCTAGATGCTTGAGGGGAACCTATGGCTTTTGCAATTGCGCCATAAGAAGTTACTCGACCTTCTGGAATCAAACGAACGACTTCGTATACTCTTAAAAAAAAGCTGTCATTATTTTTCATCATCTGCTGCTGGCTCGATTAGGATTTTATTATGTGGTAATTTGAATCTTAAGAATTTAATCGTTCGGTTTTCTTTATTCCACTGCTTTTCGTAGTGAGTTTTTATTTTTAAGATGCCATCATATTGTTCGGATATGTATAAATTACTAATGTCAGTTGTTTTTTCAAGATTGTTTATTTCAATTATCTTTTTAGTGTATTCAAATAATGTATCATCATCTGTTTTAAGATTAATAAATCCATTATCAGTTAGGAAATATTGATAATAAGTTAGGAATCTTGATGAAGTAAGGCGTTTTTTTATCAATTTTTTTTGACCTAATTGTGGGTCAGGAAAAGTTATCCAGATTTCATTCACTTCATCTTGCGCAAAGCATAATGGAGCAAATTCTACTCTGGTGCGAAGAAATGCTATGTTTTTCATGTTAGCGTTTAAAGAGTCTTTAGCTCCACGCCACATACGCGCACCTTTAATATCAATTCCAATGTAATTTGAATCAGGATTTTGTTTTGCAAGTTCAACCGAATATTCACCTTTTCCACAGCCAAGTTCTAATATTATAGGGTTATTGTTATTGAAAAACTTGTTTCCCCAATTAGACTTTAACTGGAAGTCTTGATCCATCGAAAAGTGTAAAGAAGGCTCAAAAAAATGAGGGAATGTTTTGTTCTCAGCAAATTTAAGAAGTTTCTTTTTTTGTGACATTTAGTAATTGTTTTTAATCAACTTTTTCAACTCTTAACCCCATATCCATAATACCTGGTAGCTCATCAATTCGCATTCCTTGTTCAAATTGCACTCTATATAGTCCGACATGCGAAAATTTTATGTTTGTCTTCCATGGAATCTGTACATCCCAAATGTCTCCCATGCCATCGCCAATCCATTTGTTATCACTATTAATAAGTACGCATTCTACAGTATCAACGTTTTTTGTCCCGTTTGGTGCAGAAGAGGTTATAAATAACCAAATATTATTGTATTGATAGAGGCTTGCATGGCGTACATTTATATAAACATTATTCAAAGTGCTTGTATCATTTATTTCAAATTCGAATTTAATGATATTATCATTTGACCATGTGTTATTTTCAATTGAAACATAATCTTCAAAAATTTTGTTTCTATCACATGATGCTAACATAAGCATAAAAATTACAATTGTAAATCCGGTAATAAATTTATTCATTGCTTTTTGGTTTAAAGTTTCTTTTCTTTTTCTTTTTCTTATTAAATTGTTTTTCTGGTTTGTCAAATCGTGTAAGGCTTTCTGAATTGAGTTCATCTTTAAAGGTTGTATTTCTACCTCCAGGTTTTTCAATTTCAAAAATTCCATCAGGAATAATACCGTTTTTATTTTGCAACATTATTTCTTTAACCTTTTCAACATCTATAGCTCTAATAACAGGAATGTCGTTAATTCTAATTTCATAATACATCACTTGTTTAAATATATCATTTTTAATATGATAAGCTTCTCCTTGTTTTGTTTTTAGAGATGTTATTTTATCTGGGAATAATCTTCGCGCATCAAGATATATGGGTAATTCATAATTTAAACAGCATTTTAATTTGCTGCATTGTCCGGCAAGTTTTTGAGGGTTTAGTGATAATTCCTGAAGACGCGCAGAATTTGTTGATACAGAATTGAAATCAGACATCCAGGTTGTACAACAGAGCTCTCTTCCACATGGTCCAATGCCACCAATTCGACCAGCTTCTTGTCTTGCGCCTATTTGTTTCATTTCAATCCGAATTCTGAACTCTTCAGCCATTTTTTTAATAAGTTCTCTAAAATCGACGCGTTCTTCGGCTATATAATAAAATATGGCTTTTGTTTTATCTCCTTGAAATTCAACATCACCAATTTTCATTGTGAGCTTTAGCATATCCGCCAATTCTCGTGTTCTAAGCATGGTTGGAATTTCAAGACTTATGGCTTCTCGCCATTTTTGTATGTCTGTTGCTCTAGCTTTACGGTATATTTTTTTAAATACATTGTCTTTTGAGGGTTTGAGCTTTTTTAATTGCATAACAGCAATGTGTCCTATTGCAGAAACAATCCCAATGTCATGCCCTGGAGATGATTCAACAGCAACAATGTCACCAGGCTTAAGTGGTAAGTCTGAAGTGTTTTCGTAAATTCCTTTGCGTGTGTTTTTAAATCTAATTTCAATATATTTAGTCTGTGACATTGGATCTTTTATTTCAGAAATCCAGTCAAAAACATTTAGCTTATTACAGCAATCAACACTATTTATATTGCAACCGTTTTCATCTACACTTGATGTGGCACAGCCTCTTTCGTATTCTCGGTCAGTCATAATATTATATTTTCCTAATAGCTTTCATAATTTTAAATGCAGAATCGATAAAAACAATTTTTGCATTTGCATTTCTCTCGATATGAAAATGAGCTTCTTCAAAAACATTAACCAAATCGTTTATGTTTTTATTATTAACAAAACGAGCAAAGTTTTTTGAAAATTCTAATTCTTTGCTAGTCATATATACTACATTTTCAAGTTTTGTGTTATATATAAAGTTTTCTCTTAAAA